>ERZ1066117.673-NODE-673-length-22935-cov-7.442045_pt1 | contig 22935 bp, 16 predicted proteins | sample MGYA00382764_ERZ1066117 | MGnify/ENA primary metagenome ERZ1066117 (study PRJEB33369, sample SAMEA5778347) | biofilm metagenome | biome: Industrial cooling water; feature: Water cooling tower basin; material: Biofilm | place: United Arab Emirates | collected...
ACAACGTGCCGAACAAGAACATCAGCGAGCTGAAGAGGAACGCCAACGCGCCGAACTTGCCGAACAAGAGAGAGCAACCGAAGCGCAAGCGCGGCGGGAAGCAATACCGCGCTTGCGCGATTTGGGTTTGACGGTAGAGCAAATAGCCGCAGCCTTGGGATTACCCCTGGAAGAAGTGAGGTCGTTTATGCAGGAATGAGGGGTGCGATCGCACCATCATCAGTTATCTAAAAGAGCATCGCCAACTTCTCAAAACTGGCAAACATCTCGACCACTAACTGGGCAATTTTGGCGCGCGTTAGCGGAGCTATCCGAAGGAATCGCATTATCTGCCAGATATAGCGAACTCAGATTTTTCAGTGCTGCTAGAGGAGTGAAATCGGCAACTGGATTGAAGCGGAGATTAAGCGATCGCAAATTTATCAATTTTGCCAAAGGGCGAACATCTTTGATTTGATTCCCTTCAAGATTAAGCCAAGAGAGATTTGTCAGTTCCGCTAGAGGACTAACATCTGTAATTTGCTTGCCTTTAAGGTCAAGAGACTTCAGATTTATCAGTCTTGATAGAGGGCTAACATTTTTAATGGGGTTACCTTCAAGATAAAGAAACTCCAGCTTTGTGAGTTCCCCTAGAGGAGCGAGATCTGCAATCTGGTTGCCTACAAGATTGAGCCTAGTCAAATTTGTCAGTCCTGCGAGAGGACTGATATTTGCAATTTGGTTGTTCTTGAGGTTAAGAGAACCCACATTTTTTAGTCCTGCCAGGGATCTGACATCTATTTGATTGCCTTCAAGGTTAAGTTGCTGCAAGTTTGTCAGTCCTGCTAGAAAGCTGACATCTTTGATTTGGTTATAGTCGAGGTCAAGCTGCTTCAGGTTTGTCATTCCTGCTAAAGAACTAACATCTTTAATTTGGTTATCTTGCAGATAAAGCTCAGTCACATTTGCCAGTTTTGCAAGAGAACTTATATCTTCTACTTGATTTAAACTGAGATTAAGCCAATCCAAATTAGTCAATCCTGCCAGAGAGCTGACATCTTTGATTTGGTTAAAAGTGAGAATAAGCCGCTTCAGGTTTGTCAGCTTTGCCAGAGGGCTGATATCTTTAATTTGGTTGTCTTCGAGGAAAAGCCAAGTTATATTTGTTAGTCCTGCAAGAGGGCTGATATCTTTGATTTGATTACTTCCAAGGTCAAGCCTATTGAGGTTTGTGAGTCCTGCTAGATGGCTGATATCTGCGATTTTGTTGGCAATCAGATTGAGACGAGTTAGGTTTGTTAGCCTCGCCAAAGCTCTAACATCTGCAATCTGGTTTTTCTCAAGATCGAGCATAGTTAATTTTGTCAGTCCTGCTAGCGGACTGACATCTTGAATTTTGTTTTTGTCGAGGACAAGCCAAGTTAGATTTGTGAGTCCTGCTAGTGGACTAACATCAGCAATTTGGTTGTTACCAAGAGAAAGCGATGCCAAATTTGTTAATCCTGCCAAAGGACGAAGATCGGTAATTTGGTTGCCGCTGATAGAAAGCTGCTTCAGATTTTTTAGTCCTGCCAAAGGGCGAATATCTGTGATTCGGTTATTGTAGAGGGCAAGATTCTCTAAATTTGTTAGTGCTGATAACGGACTTAGGTCACTGATTCCTGTTTGATTGAGGTCAAGCGCCCTGCGACTTAACAAATTTTTGGCAGCGAGTTCGCAATCATTTGTCCTTGCTTCTGCTAACAGCACCTCCACAGTGATTCTCGCCTCGGCTGATAAACTGGCTTGGTTGTCACACCACTCTTTAAAAGAACTCCCCCGAATAGGTTCAGCAGCTTGAGTGACTCCCCATCCCCAGCCAATAAATGCCCACAAACTTATTGTTAAAGCAGCTGCGCTAGTTGATTTCATTGTTGGTGAACTCTCCATCAATATTGTCTAAAGTGGCTCAGATAACTTACAGCGGATTTCAGTCGGATGAGGTTTACCTTGGTTTGTGTAGCGGCACCCTTAAGGGTGCCGCTACACAAACCAAGCGATAACGCTTTCCCTTACGCGGCTGCAAGCCGCTGTAATTCTTAGAGAAATCGGGAATTTCGCTGAGAACTGTTGTTATAACATTTATGAAAACAGTCTAATTTTCTAGCATTTCGCATTCATACCTTCAAATTTATACTCAGATACCCTTGATGGAGAAGTGAACCATGCGCCTATATTTAGTCAGAATCAGCTTTGCCACTCTGCTGCTTGCAGTAACTTCTGGCTTTTTACCACCCAGCTTGAGTCTCTCACCCTCATTGGCACAGGCGCAAACAAATCAAGATCGGAAAGCTATAGCCGATCGCTTGTTCAGAGAAGGTGAATATCTCAGTGTCCGGGATAGCTATGAAAGAGCTATAAGTAAATTCCAGGAAGCCTTATTAATTTATCAAGAAATCGGCGATAAAGTAGGGATTGGCAAAACCCTGTCGAACATTGGATATGTTCGCTACAACCAGAAAGAGTACGAGCAAGCATTGAATTACTTTCAGCAAGCTTTGCCCATTCTACAGGAACTAGGAGATGGCAACGAGCAACGAGTAACCTTAAATCTGATGGGGAGTACTTACTATGAGCAAGGTCGTCAGCTAGTCAAGCAAAATAAATATCGAGAAGCTCTAGATAAATTTCAGCAAGCCTTAGCAATCAATAAAAAACTTGGTCAAAAGGAAGCAGAAGGGTTAACTCTCAACCAAATTGGCATGGTTTACACTAATCTGGGAGAGTATGAATTAGCTTTAAATTCCTATCAGCAAGCTTTAGCGATTCCTCCACCCTATTTCGCTAATGTGCGGGCGGCAATGCTGTTTAATTCCGGGAGGCTTTACCAGGCGCTAGGACAGTACGAACTGGCTTTGAATTTCTATCAGGAATCCTTAGATCTCAGCCGAAAACCCGTATCACTTGAAATTGGTAGAAGAGGCGCGATCGCGATTGGCAGCATTGCGGGTCAAGTAAGAAATCTCAATGCGATCGCATCCATTCACTCCAGACTACGCAAGTACGAATTAGCCTTGAATTTCTATCAGCAAGCCTTAGCAGTCCTCAAAACACTTGATGACAAAACAGACAAAAAAAATCTGGAAGCAGCGACGCTCCAAAATATTGGGTTTGTTTATCTCAAACAAGGAAATTACCAACAAGCTTTAGAGTTATTACAGCAATCTTTAACCATTACCAAACCGCTGGGCAATAAGCGAGCGGAAGGGGTAATTCTTGGCAATATTGGTGAGGTATATTTTGAGCAACGACAGTACGAACAAGCCGGGAAATATTATCAGCAATCTTTGGTAATTCTCCAGGAATTCGGCAACCAGACAGAGCGAGCAAATGCTCTCAACAATATTGGTTACTTGCTGGAGAAACAGAACCAGCCGGAATTAGCGATCGCATTCTTCAAGCAATCCGTCAATGTCAGAGAATCGATTCGCAAGAATATCAGGGGACTGCCACAAGAATTACAGCAATCATACACCGAAACCATTGCTAAAGATTATCGCTACTTAGCCGATTTCCTACTAAAACAAGACCGAGTTCTCGAAGCCCAACAAGTTCTAGATTTACTCAAAGTTCAAGAACTAGAAGATTATCTCAGCAACGTGCGGGGAAACGCACAAACTGCTCAAGGCATACCCAATAATCCCATAGAAGAGCAAATTCAGCAAGGCTACGAAGCTATTTTAAATCGAGCGATTCAACTCGGTAAAGAACTAGCTCAACTCGAAAGCATTCCGCCTGCTAATAGAACTCCTGCCCAGCAACAACGCATTATAGAATTAAGAAAAAATCAGCAGCAGATTACCCAGCAATTTGAAGAATTTCTCCAAAGTCCAGATGTAACAGCATTGACAGCACAGCTGAGGCAAGCCACGGGCGGAGAAACTCTCAATTTAGCCAATTTCAACAGTTTACGAGACAACCTCCAGAAGCTGCAACAAAACGCCGTTATTCTCTATCCTTTGGTTCTAGATGACCGTCTAGAACTGATTCTAGTTACTCCTTATTCTCCGCCAATTCGCCGGACTGTGGCTGTGAAACGGGAAGAACTTAACCGCGCTATTGCTGAATTTCGCGCCAACATATCAGATCCTAGCGGCGAGATTGCCGATGCGGAAGTGTCAGGTCAAAAGCTTTACGAATTTTTGATTAAACCGATTGAAGAAGTCCTGAACCAAGTCGATGCCAAAACGATTATCTATGCTCCTGATGGACAATTGCGTTATATTCCGCTTGCTGCTTTACACGATGGCAAACAATGGTTAGTGCAGCGCTTCCGCATTAACAATATTACTGCTGCCAGCCTGACCGATTTCAATACTAAACCTCAAAATAATCTGCAAATTTTAGCAGCGGCTTTTACCGAAGGAAGTTATAACTTCAGAGTTGGCACGAGAGATTTCTCGATGTCTGGGCTGCCATTTGCGCGTCGGGAAGTGGAAAATTTAGCTGCGGCAATTCCCGGTACAAAGAAAGTATTGGACAACCAATTTAACCGCAATATTGTGTTGTTGATGAACGATTATTCGATCGTTCACCTCGCCACTCACGCCGCTTTTGTATCAGGTGCGCCAGAAGATTCTTTTATTATGTTTGGTAATGGCGATCGCGCGACGCTGCGAGACATCAAAAGCTGGTCGTTACCCAATGTAGATTTAATCGTCCTCAGTGCCTGCCAGACGGCTGTAGGCGGCAAAATGGGCAACGGAGAGGAAATTTTGGGGTTTGGCTATCAAATGCAGCGTACAGGCGCTAGAGCCGCGATCGCATCCTTATGGTTCGTAGACGATGGCGGCACCCAAGTCTTAATGGATGCCTTTTATGCAGCTTTGAAGCAATCAAATATCACTAAAGCAGAAGCTTTACGTCAAGCACAAATTGCCTTGATTGCAAAGCAGCAATCCACTAACAGCAACGGATCGCCACCAGTGAATAACCGTCTTAGTCACCCCTTTTACTGGGCACCATTTATTCTGATTGGCAATGGTTTGTGAGATTTTGTAAGAGATCTGCTGTATCAATCTCAGTTTCAATGTTATTTAGCAAGATGCAACAAAATAGAGAAGAGCCGATCTTCTCTAATCCAGTCCGCAATCGCCATGACCCAAACTACAAATCAAACGGTTCTTCCCCCTCCATTTCCAGACCATACCCAACTGCCTGAATCAGACGGTACGTTTGTGAAAAATTTTCAAGAACATCCCCAAAGTATTCTACTCACCGATTCGATTGGGCCGGTTTTGCAAAGCCTGCACCCGGACGGACAGTATGCAATTGGGCAAGATTGCGGCATTTATTGGCGCGAAACCGAACCCCCAGAACAAGGCGCAGAAGCACCGGATTGGTTCTACGTGCCGAATGTTCCTCCCCTAATTGATGGTGAGATTCGCCGTTCTTACGTGCTGTGGCGGGAATACATTGCACCTTTGATTGCGATTGAGTTGGCGAGTGGGGATGGAACAGTAGAACGCGATCGCACCCCATTATCCCGCACTGCTGGTGAAACCAGAAAACCCGGCAAATTCTGGGTTTACGAGCAAATTGTCCGCATTCCCTACTACGCCATTTTCGCGATCAAAACCAGCGAACTAGAGGTTTACAACCTGGTGAACGCTCGATATCGCCGCCTGACACCAAACGAACGAGGACACTATCAAATCGAACACTTAGGAGTGGAATTAGGAGTTTGGCAGGGAAGCTATCAAAATCAAACCCAGCGGTGGTTGCGCTGGTGGGATAGTGAGGGAAATTTACTCCTAACCGGCACCGAGCGAGCTGAAATCGAGCAACACCGCGCCGAACAGGAACGCCAACGCGCCGATCTTGCCGAACAAGAGAAAACAGCCGAAGCTAGAGCGCGACGGGAAGCGATTCCGCGCTTGCTCGATTTGGGTTTGACGGTAGAGCAAATAGCCGCAGCGTTGGGATTACCGCTCGAAGAAGTGAGATCGTTTATCCAGGAGTAGGGAGGCTCACATCTTGCACCTACCCGATAAACAGCCCTGAAATAAATTGCTTGCTCAAAGCTTAAGTTAGCTAAAGCCAACTAAAATCAAGGTTTTAACCCGTTTCAACGGGTTTTAGCTTTAAGCCGGAACTTTAGTTCTCGGCTTGGTGCCAGATCTGAGGTTGGCGATCGCATCTCCAAATTGCCAAAAATGGCTTTTCCATCTTTAGTATGCTTTCAGGATCTCTTGGAGCTGGGGGAGAAGAACAGTAAAAATGTTCATGATGAACATTGGTATACCAATTCCAAAAGAGCCGAATTTTTCAGAGAAACCCGGTTTCTTTCCACGAATTATGTTGATAAACCCGCCCCGCCCGCGATGCCGATGCCAGCGAACATAATATGAGCAGCCTCAGATCTTGCACCATTATCAACAAGCATGGAAAAACCGAGTTTTTTGATGAAAATCTAGGGTTTCAAGTTGAGCTATTGGTCAGAAACCCGGTTTTGAGCCACTGTGCAAGATCTGAGTAGCCCTAAGTGACCCCTTAAAGTCATAAACTAAAGTTTGCAATTGTAATAGTCTGAACTTGACAGAGTCACCCGTGCGGAAAATAGTTATTGCTGGCAACTGGAAAATGTATAAAACTCAGGCTGAAGGCACTGAGTTTTTGCAAGGTTTTATGCCCACCCTGGAAGAAACTCCCTCAGAACGGGAAGTTATTCTCTGCGCTCCCTTTACCACGCTAGGCGTTCTGTCTAAAAATTTACATGGGAGTCGAGTACAATTGGGCGCTCAAAACGTCCACTGGGCGGATGCAGGGGCGTTCACTGGCGAAATCGCCCCGATGATGCTGACAGAAATTGGAGTGCGTTACGCTATTATCGGTCACAGCGAACGGCGGCAATATTTTGGCGAAACTGACGAAACTGTGAATAAACGGCTTAAAGCTGCCCAAAAACACGGCCTTACTCCGATTCTCTGCGTCGGTGAAAGCAAGCAACAACGGGATGCTGGGGAAACTGAATCTTTGATTATTTCCCAACTGGAAAAAGGTTTAGTCGATATTGACCAAAACAACTTGGTTATCGCTTACGAACCGATTTGGGCAATTGGTACTGGCGATACCTGCGAGTCAAATGAAGCAAATCGCGTCATTGGTGTAATTCGCAGTCAGTTAAAGAATCCCGATGTGCCAATTCAGTACGGCGGTTCGGTCAAGCCAGATAATATTGATGAAATCATGGCGCAACCGGAAATTGATGGGGCGCTTGTAGGAGGTGCGAGTCTAGAACCTGCTAGTTTTGCTCGCATTGTTAACTACAAGTAGCGGTAATTGGTAATAACGCAAGTTGCTATTTATAAAATTGCTAATTGCTAATTGCTAATACAACATGTTTTATAACTCTAGCTATTAGCTATTAGCCATTAGCTCTAGGTTTAAAATAACTAGCAACTTGAGTTAATAGGTGATTGGTTGACGCTAACAAATGAGTATTGACAGAGGACAGAAGATAGACTTGCTACCAATTGCAGTACGCGATCGCACTTTCCACTGGGGAGAACGCACCTATTTGATGGGCATTTTGAACGTTACGCCCGATAGCTTTAGCGATGGGGGACTGTTCAATCGTCCAGAGTCTGCTTTAGCACAGGCTCACTATTTAGTCAGGTGTGGGGCTGATATTCTCGATATCGGGGGTCAATCGACTCGTCCGGGTGCGGCGGAAATCTCCCCAGAAGAAGAACTCAATCGTGTACTCCCGGTTATTGAAGCAATTCGGCGGGAATTGCCCGTACCCATTTCTGTAGATACCACAAAAGCGGCGATCGCTTATGCCTCTGTCAAAGCTGGTGCGGATATCATCAACGATATTTCAGGGGCTACATTTGACCCCGAAATGTTACCGACTGTGGCAGAATTGGGCGTCCCCATTGTGTTAATGCACATGCGAGGGACGCCCCAAACTATGCAAACAATGACGGATTATCAAGATTTAATTGGTGAAAGTTATCAGTTTCTGCAAGCAAGGGTAGAAGCGGCGATCGCATCCGGTATCGATAAGTCTCGCATTATCCTTGACCCCGGTATTGGTTTTGCCAAAACTTACGACCAAAACTTAGAAATTCTGCGCCGCTTGTCGGAATTTCGCAGTTTAGGTTGTCCGATTTTAGTCGGAGTATCGCGGAAAAGTTTTATTGGTCGGATTGTTAATCAAACCGATCCGCAAGCACGAGTTTGGGGAACAGCGGGTGCTTGCGCTAGTGCGATCGCATCTGGCGCAGACATTTTAAGAATCCACGACGTACCAGAAATGCGCCATGTTTGTCTTGTCGCCGATGCTATTTTCCGCCACTGTGGCTAAGAAACTCAGGACTAAAGCTGCGTGTCACAATGGGTGGCTGGTGCGTGACGCTACAAGTCTCATTGCTACGTTCAAATATTCTCGCAGCGTCACGCGCCCGGAGCAAAAAAATATACTAAATACCCCATTTTCAAAGCATGGGATGATTCCACATCTACCCCGATCGCGGTGCGTTACGCTTAGATAACGCACCATACCATACATTTAGACGCTTTGCGTAATTCCTGTAGCTTTTGGTTGTTCGAGATTCATCTCGCTGATATCACTTAATTCGTCTGCAACCATCAACTCGGATACAGCTTCTGACATGTCTTTCGGGTTCATAAAGACTATCTTAGAATTCGGGCTTTCTCCCAGTTTATAGTTAGCATCGACAAATTTTTGAGCTAGGAAGAATTTCAAAGCGTCCTGACCTTTGGGGTTATCTTTCAAAACTTCAGAAATTTGCCTCATGTAATCGGCGACGCCTTGAGCTTGCAATTTGGCTGCATTTCTTTCAATTTGAGCCGCCTTTTCTTTTTCAATGGAAGCGACAATATTGGGCGCTAATTTAATTTCCTGGATTTCTACCCTGGTAATTTCTACCCCCCAACCTTTGGTAACTTCTTTGATTTCTTCAGTCAATCCTTGGCTGATTTCTTTGCGGCTGGAAAACGTTTTTTGTAGTTCCATCTGACCAATTTGCGATCGCATAGCGGTCAGAACTAAATTTTTCAGCGCGGTTTCGATATCTTCAACTTCGTAGTACGCTTTATACAAATCCTTCACCTTCCAGTAGACAATCGCATCCACCTTGACTTGGACGCTATCGCTGGTGAAGGCTTCTTGAGGTTCGATATCGATCAATTGTTCCCGCATTGTTTCTTCCCAAACAATCGTGTCTAGGAAAGGCGTGATGAAGTTCAAACCGGGTTTGAGAGTACGTTTGTATTTACCCGTTCGCTCTACAATTGCTTCATAGCCTTGATTGATTACCTTTGCCGATCCGACTGTTGAACCCAAGATCAGCAACACAAAGGCGGCAATAATACCTTCCATAACAAGTTTTCTCCAACTCGATTTTTGATTGAAATCCCAGGATTTCAAGAATTTACCAGATTCATAACCTAAAATGCGAGCGACCGCAAGGCTATCAAGTGCGGTACAACTGAGACTTCACTTCGATCCTAGTCTGCGATCGCACAATTGGTGGTGTTAGGGGTTAGGGGCTAGGGGCTAGGGATTAGGGAAGGGCGTTGTATCAGGAGTTTCTCTGGGTGAATAACGTCCTCAATCCTTTGCCGGTTGTGATAACTCTAAAATCAAGCTAAATTTTAGCGGCGCGCGGTGATTTGCAGCCATCGGTATACGGTTGCGGGTAGTTGGGTGTTGAAACGCAAAGGCAATTCTTGGCTAGAAAGCGATTGAGCGTAGCCTGGTGTTAAAAAGGGTTGGTAGGTTTTAGCTTCCGGTGTCAGTTGTTTGATAAACGCTAAACTAACTCCTTGTAACAATTGATGCAATTGCTCGACTTCACTACCGATGCGTTCTTGCACCAGAGTTCTTTGAATCCCCAAATTAGTAGTATCTCCAACGCTGAGGTGAGTACCGCCAATCACCGTCAGCAGGTATTTTTCGCCACCGAGTTGGGTAAATGGTTGCAATTGGTGGTTCACGGCTGGGGTAAACGCATCCTCGGTGGCGGATAAAATCAAAGTCGGGATTGTGACTTGTTTTAAACCCGTTTTACCAAACAATTGACCGACGACGGGGTTGAGAGCGATCGCATTTTTTACTCTAGCGTCTCCTAATTGCAACCGGCGTGAGGGTAATTCAGCGGCAGAACACTGCAACCATTCGGCGGGAGACTTAGAAAGCAAATCTGTAGATTTACAAGATCGCCGCAACTCGTCTAATTGCAATTCCCCACCCGCTAACGCCAAAGCCGTATAACCGCCCAAGGAATGACCGATAACGCTAACGGTTGTGGTGTTAAACTTCCCTTGCCACTTGCCGGGTTGTTCGTTCAATAGTGCCAATTCGTCGAGCAAAAAGCTGATATCTTTGGGACGGTCGATAAACTCCAAGGGCGACATTAAATCCCCTGGATTGCCACTCACCGACGCTCTAGACAGCCAGTTTACATTGCTACCTGGATGTTCTAAAGCAGCTACTGTGAGTCCGTGGGAGGCTAAATGGCGGGCTAAATAGCGCAAAAATCCGCGGTCGGCGCCAAACCCGTGGGAAATTATTACCAGGGGACCCGGATCTAGTGGGGTGAGGTCGTAGCCATCCAAGTTGGGATTTGGATCGTTCCAGTATATGTCCACGGGAATCAAGCGATCGCGCTGTTGATCCCAAAAGGTCAGGGTTTGTTCTTGCACGCGCCCAAAACCCATTTGTGCCGGGTTAAACGGCGCATCGAACTCAGCGGTGTCGGCGGCGAGTTCCCTTTCCAACATTGGGCCGAGGACTTGGCTTTCCCAGAATGATGGATTGAATTTTAACGCTAGTGCGATCGCCGAAGTCACGTCTACAGTCACGCTTTCCCCTGGAAACGCTCGCAACAGGGAAATCGCACTCATCCCGTTCGCTTGACGTGTCGCTATCGATATGGCAGCCTGTACTTGCTCGATCGTGCTATTGGGGAGAGCATCGCCTAAACTTTTAACGATTTGCTCTGCTGCCGGACTATTAAGCCAATCTTTAATTACTCTATCGGTAATGTTGGGGTCTACTTGCAGCCGCTGCAACAGAATGTTCCGCAAGTCCTGATTTAACACAGCGGAAAACGCCCTCAAGTTCCCAGGTAATTCGCCAGTTTTGGCAAAGCGTTCCAAATCGTCAATCTCGATTGACTGCTCAAACGGCCCTAATCGCAAGAGTAACCTTTCTGCTGCCGATACCGGCATTGCCCAGAAAGAGCCTAGCATCAAAGCCAAGGTACAGAGAATTTTGTGCGCTAATTTCACGGTCTTGTTATTAGCAGATAGTTAAAAAAATAGTATTACAAAGAGCGATCGCAATTGGCAAGCGTCTGATTAATATCGCCAACAATGGGGCAAGGAGGACAAAAATAACTAGCTAAAAGCACTTTACTTATACAATTACCCTCGTTAAGTATTTGAGGTTACCAGAAAAAATTAATTTCCCTGGTTGGCAATCCTATAAGCTACACAATTCGTAGAAAGAAACCGGGTTTCTCTGAAAAATTCTCTACAAATAAACCCGGTTTCTAGTCTGGTAAAACCCGCCCCTACAACACCATAAACCCTACAATTCCGATACTAAAGAACGCGATCTAACTGTCCACTATCAACTATCAACTATCAACTATCAACTATCAACTATCAACTATCAACTATCAACTGTCAACTGATTCCCTGGCGAATCGGTATTTCGAGCAAAAATTCCGTTCCTTTACCGAGTTGGGAAATACAATCCAAGACGCCCCCATGTTTTTCGACTACAATTTGGTAGCTAATCGATAACCCCAAACCCGTACCTTTACCAACTGGCTTTGTGGTAAAGAAGGGGTCAAATAATTTGGCTTTGACTGCTGGGGGCATTCCCGGCCCATTATCGGCTATTCGCACCACTAATCTTTCGCCATTTTTGACTTCAGTGCGAATGCAAATCGTAGGAACTATCTTGTTTTTTTCTCCTTTATTTACCGACTTATACCAGTGGTCTTCTAATGCATCAATTGCATTATTGATGATGTTCATGAACACTTGATTTAGCTGTCCCGCGTAGCACTCTACCGCGGGCAATTTGCTGTATTCTTTTACCACTTCAATACCGACAAAGTCTGACTTTACTTTCAGACGATTTTGCAATATTAGCAGCGTGTTTTCTATGCCTTCATGAATATCTACCGCTTTCATTTCCGCTTCATCGAGGCGGGAAAAGTTACGCAACGATAGGACGATTTGACGGATGCGTTCGGCTCCCATTTTCATCGAACCGAGTAGTTTGGGCAAGTCTTCTGCTAAAAAATCTATTTCGCAGTCTTCGGCTTGCTCTTGAATGTCTGCGGGTGGATTGGGATAATGTTCTTGGTAAAGCTCCAGCAGATGCAGCAAGTCTTGAGTATATTGCTCGGCGTGAACGATATTGCCGTAAATAAAATTCACGGGGTTGTTAATTTCGTGGGCGACACCTGCAACTAACTGTCCCAAAGATGACATTTTTTCTGTTTGGATTAATTGGGTTTGAGTTTGTTGCAACTGTTGCAAGGCTTGTTGCAATTCCAAAGCTTTTTCTTGGGCTTCTTGGGCAGAGTTTTGGGCTTGCGCGTACAGTTCGGCTTGGTATAGTGCGATCGCTAGTTGATCCGCCACTGCCCGCAGCAGTTCCACTTCTTCATCGCACCAAGCTCGCCGATCGTCGCACTGAGCGCAAACCAGCAATCCAATTGCCCCTGATGGCGTTTGTATCGGTAAAGATACTATTGCCCTATAGCCATATTTTTGATATAGTCTTCTACCTTCTAAATGGCGAGAGGTTTTCAAGTCGGAGGCGCGAACAATTGCCTGGTTAATTAACTGTTCGACCAGGATATTAGCTTCGATGGGATAGACGCCAACTTGAGAAGGTAGGGTATCAATTTTGGCTTCAGTCACGACTTGCCAAACGGGGGGTGAAGATTCGGGGCGATACCAAACAAAGTTACACCGATCGAGTTGCAACAGGGTTTGAATTTCTTGAACGGCGGTTTCCAGGATAGTTTTAACGTCAAGGGAATTGCGAATATGGCTAGCTAATTGGTTGAGTAATGCTTCCCTTTGCGCCAGGAGTCGATACTTTTGTTCTGATTGTTGCAATTCTTGCGCTTGTCGCTTGCGTTCGGTAGCGTCTACGCCTAAACCAATTAAGCCGATAATGTTGCCGTATTTGTCTTTAATTTTGGCTTTGGTTATTTCCAGATGATGCTGCTCGCCGTCTACAAATGGCAGAATTTCTTCTGAATTATGGGGCAATTCCTGCGCCCAGCAAGCAGCATCGGATGACATACAATTGGCTGATGCTTCCCACCCTAATATTTCCGAATAGTGGGAAACTTCGAGAAAGCGGGTTTCGGGTATGCCGACGTTTTCGCAGAAGGTTTTGTTAATAAAATGCATTTTGCCGTTGCGATCGGTCATCCAAATCCAAATCGGCGCATTATCCAAAATTGTTCTTAAAGTTTGCTGTTGTTTGGCGAGGTCTTCTTCGGTTTGTTTGCGCGAGGTAATATCGGTAATCATGCCCAAGGTTCCGGCATATTTACCCGTTGTATCGTAGATGGGATTGGTAGAAACAATTGCCCATAAATCGGAACCATCTTTGCAGGTAAATTTAAAATCCTGCTGGCGGCGTTGTTCTAATTTGGTTTTAGCGATCGCAATTCCTTTTTCATCCATAAATGCGACCAAAGGTTCGCCTAGCATTTCTTCGACTCGGTATCCCAGCATTGCCGCCATCTGAGGATTAACAAAGGTTGTCATCCCATTTTCATCTAGCATCCAGATGCCTTCGTTGGCTGTTTCTACGATGCGACGATATTGTGCTTCGCTGGCTTTTAATGCAGCTTCTGCTATTTTGCGATCGGTGATATCGTGCATCCCTACAACCGCACCGAGTTTGTTCCCAGAGGCGTCGATAATCGGTTGCCCAGAAGCCAATAAAGTCCGCGGTTTTCTATCTTTGGGAACGAGTACCATTTCGACGTTGCGAATAGTTTCTCCTTGAAATGCTCTAAATAACGGAATCTGTTCTGTTGGCATTGGGGTTTTCCCGTCGGGCATGTAGATGTTATAGTAATTTGCCCACATTTCGGGGGGAATCGGTTGTTCTGGCAAGCCGCAATAGTCGCGGGTGGCGCGGTTAAATAAGGTTAAAGTGCCGTTGGCGTCGCAAGCGACAATGCCATCTTGCAGGTTATTCAGCAAGGCGTTAAGAAATTCCCGTTCTCGATCTAGTGCTTCTCGCGCTTGTTTGCGTTCGGTGATGTCTCGTGCAATCCCCATCACACCGATAATATTACCGTTGCGATCGCGGTAAGCATTTTTCGTAGATAAATACGTCCGCGTCGCGCTATCGATCGTGACTTGTTCTTCTAAAATTTGGGTTTCCCCCGTTTCCATAATGCGTCTATCTGTTGCTTGAATCTGACGCCATATTGATTCCGGCAAGAATTCCCGATCGTCTTTGCCGATGATTTCTTCTACGGTTTTTCCCATAGCGATCGCACCCGCAGAGTTAATCATTTGGTAGCGCCCTTGCAGGTCTTTCACGAAGATGCTATCCGGGGTACTTTCAATCACCGAATGCAATAAACTATGGCTATTTTCTAACTCTTCTTTTGCTTGTTCCCTCGCTGCTTCTGCAATCTTGCGTTCGGCAATTTCGCTTTCTAACTGTGCGACAGTTCTGCGTAATTCAGCAGTACGCGCTTCGACTCGCAATTCTAATAATTCTTTCGCTTGGATTAACGCTGCTTCCATCTGCTTGCGTTCGGTAATATCTTTCATGAAGCAGTGATGCCCAATAAATTTATGTTGCGTGTCGTAAGCGCAAACCATCACCACTTGCTTGTAAAAGATCGACCCATCTTTGCGAATTCCTCTCGCTTCCGCTTCGACTTTACCGTCTTTAAGCATTTGTTCGTAAGCGGCGATTAATTTTTCTTGATCTTCCGGATGAACGGTTAAAGGCCATTCCATGCCGATCATTTCTTCGGGTTCGTATCCCGCTGCATTCGCATAAGCTTTATTGGCGCTGATATATCGCCCTTGGGTATCTAAGCGGGAAATTCCCTCTACTGCATTGGCTAGCGCTGCACTCAAATCCCGCAGTTCTTGTTCAGCTTGCTTTTGTTGGGTAATATCCCGCGCTACTGCATAAATTAAACCTTCTTCTACGAAGGGTGCTGCGTTCCAGATCAGCCATTTATACGACCCGTCTTTACACAGGTAGCGATTCTCAAATTGAATCGCTTCTATTCCACTGTCGAGTTTTTTGACTTGTGCAATCGTTGCTTCTTGGTCTTCCGGGTGAACTAATTCCAGGAATGGTTTGGCTAAAAGTTCGCTTTGTCTAAAACCCAGCGTTTTTTCCCATACCGGGTTGAGGTGCTTGAAATAGCCGTCTAGCCCAGCTATACACAGCAAATCTAATGATAAATTAAAAAAACGGTCTGCCACTGGTTTTGTCCTGTGGGATTTTTTCCGGATGCCCGTTTGGCTTGAAGTGTAACTTATCAATTTCGCCATCCCTCCCAGGCTAGATTTTTAATATAATTTCTTTTTTTTTAATTATCCTCAAAATTTTGGCTGTTTGGGGGTATGGCGCTGCTATTTTTTTTACAAAAGTTATCACTTGGGCATCACTGCCCAATTCAAAGTATAAAGCCAGCCGAACTCCTCTAATTACCCGAAATATGCACTACGAGTTCTCTAATATACCCGTGTTCCCGATGCTCCCAAATATAAATCCCTTGCCAAGTTCCCAGTAACAATCGACTGCGATGGATCGGTATCTGTTCCGATGTTTTGGTCAAAGCGGTGCGGATGTGGGCAGGCATATCATCTGGGCCTTCGGCGTTGTGGATATAACGCCGATCGTCTTCTGGTACTAGCTTTGAGAAGAAGTTTTCTAAGTCTTTCAGCACGTCCGGGTCAGCATTTTCTTGAATCAGCAAGCTAGCGGACGTATGGCGCAAAAATAAGGTACAAAGTCCGGTTTCGATCCCAGATTCGGCTACAACTGACTGAACTTTGCTGGTAATTTTAGACAGGGATTTGCCAGTTGTTTGTATTTTAAGTAACTGTTGGTAATGGGTCATGGGGCGATCGTGACTACGGCTGGAAATAATTTACAATTGCTTGGGCGATCGCAAGGCTGCCTTCTTTATCTAACTGTTCAGTCCGACGGGGAGGTTGTAGCGGTTGATGCAGAAATTCCCAACTGGTGGCAAAGAACTCCGATGGCTGAATAATTTGATGATAGGCATAATTTTGTATCCCTTCCATCAGTAAGGGAGATTCGGCAAAGCCTTCGCGAGTTAAGGATACAATTGGCACTTCTAACCGCAATGCTTCCGCAAAAGTACTGTAACCGGGTTTAGAAATGACTCGCCCGCACAGGGGCATAAAATCCACCGGGCGCAGCGATCGCTCTTCAATTTTAATTAAATTGGGTAGATCGGGAGCATTGCCATCAAAGCTGATAAATTGCCAATCGGGGAATTGGCTTAAGTTTTGGTAGGGAATCGCTTGCAAACCCAATCCGCCAAAGCTGAGCAAGATGGTTTTTTCCGGAGCTGCGGTAAGATGAAAGCGCGATCGCAACTCTTCTTGAGTGTAATGGGGTGTCCCCCCAGTTAAACCGACATCTTCAATCGCCGGAAACGCACTCATCGGTTCGTGGAGAGGAAGGCGGAACAAGCGATCGCATAAACTAAAACAATCCCCAATCCAATCGGCAATTTCAATAAATTCTCCCCCCCAATCGCGATAAATAAAATCCCAGCCAAAGTTACTCAACATCCAACAAGGTATACCAGCAGCTTTAGCAATAACCGGGGCTAATGGTGGAATATCTGCCAGCATTAATCCCACCCGATTTTGTCGGATAAAGCTAACTTCTCCCGCAATAATAGATTTTTCACTAGAACGAATGTGCCGCAACTTTTCCAAAGTCGCGTTTTGATCCATCGTTAAACTATCCGACTGAATTACCCCCACATCAAAAGCCCGAGGTCGATGGATAAAATCTCCCTCAATATAAGATTCCAACAACCAACGCGGCGCTGTCGTGACTAAAATTAGCAAAATTTCTGGATTTAACCGTTGCACTTCTGCCGCCACCGAAGCAGCGCGGACGGCATGACCAAATCCGTGATTGGTAATGGCGATATATAAAACAGGTCTAGACATCCGTTCCTGGTAAAAATTCTTTTGGGACAGCCTATCAATACCAATCTGTATGCTAAACCAGGTTAATCTTTTGTGCCAAACTGATTTTGAATTTACATTGCACGACTGATATCATGTCCGGTCGATTACTCATAATTATCAGCCGCGATACGGCACGATTGACCCCATCTGTTTGTCCGAGATATCTTTGATGCCGTGTCCCTACGCAACGACTCTGTGCTGTTTTTTTATGATGGGTAATTCAACGGACATGATAAGTTGTAGATAATATCTTGCTTGACCAGTCAAGACATTATCTACGCAACTTATCCCAACGGTCAATTTATCAAACCGCGATCGCGCGCGAAATTGCCGCCGCCAAGTCGCGAAACTTGCGCGGATCTCCCTCCCGCAGGGGTTCTTCCCGCCGCTTGCGCGCATATAGCTTTTCTAAGGTGGCTTGCCAGTCGATATCTAGGGCGCTAACCAGCGTCGTCACCGTTTCATCTGCTTGACTTTCCAGGATTTCTTTGGTATAATCAACAATCTCTTTTTGTGCCAGCCAAATTCGGGCGATGACTGCGAGATTGTCGTCTTGTTCGACGCGGCGATCGAAATGTGCCAGGATTTGCAGGGCGGAATCGATGTGGGAGGGGGTGAGAGCGATCGCTAATTCCTGCAATCCGGTAATTGCCGCGTAGCGTACCACCCATTCCGGATCTTGGGATACTTGCAGCAGCGCTGCTAGCGCTTGTTCTTGGGCGGGCTGCACTTGCTCGCTGGGTAATTCTTCCCAACGTATTTTACCGAGTCCCCTGGCGGCTGCCCGTCGGACGCTGAGGGCAAAGTCATTTTTTGCTGCCTCGAGCAAGGTTTCCAAGCCGCGCGGATCGCCAATTCCGGCGAGTGCGCGAATTGCCCAAGCTCTGGCTCCGTAGTTGTAGCCATCCAACAGTTCGAGCAAGGGTAATACAGCTGGTTCCCCAATCTGAATTAGCCCGTCCACAGCGGCTACGGCTGCCCCTGGATTGTTGTAACCAAGTGCTGCAATCAGGGTAGGAATTGCTTCTGTTAAATTGGCGGCTGACAGTTGCTGCACCGCTTCTAACAAACGAGAAGAGGAATCAGCCTCTTCAACGGCACGGATGAGGACTTGGGCTTGGTTAACGGTCATAAATTTTGAATGATTTTAAATGCTGAGCGGCTAAAGGTTGAAGCTTCTAGCCGCCGGAATTTTTTAAGATCTTGTTCAAATTTTAAACCAGCCGGTGCTACAGCAGCTCGTCCATTAACGCCATCACTCGGATCGCGCCTTCGGATAATCGATCGAAAGGAGAGCGATCGATTTGATGTTCTAACAATCCTTTGAGGGCTATTAGTTTCAAACTATTTTCGGCGTGGGTTTGGGCGATCGCCTCACATGCGGGCAAATACCCAATCGCTCCCAAATCCGACAGCGCCGAGCGACGCAGTTGCAGTTTATCGTTTGCCAAGGCTTCGATCAAGCGATCGCCATACAAAGGATCTTGGGTTAATTGATACAGCGCTCTGGCGGTGGAATACTGGATTTTTTCGGTTGGATGTTTCAAAAACGGCTCGATGGCGGAGAAAGCTTCGGCGGCTTCCAGCATCCCCAAGGCTTCGACGATCGCATCGTAGGGCTGTGCTAAGTGGGGACAACCGGGAATTGGTTGTGCGGCTTCGATTCCCCCGTCAAGCAATTGGATTAATTTTGGCACCGCGGCGCGATCGCCCAACATTCCCAAGGATTGGGCTGCGGCTTCTCGCACGTAAAAATCTGGGCAATCCAAACAAGCGATCAATCCTGGTACGGCGCGGGTATCGCCTAATTTACCCAGCGCCCTGGCAGAATTGCGCCGCAGTGGGTAACCGCCATCGGGGGTAAGATCGCTTTCATCGGACAGGGTAGCAATTAATGCATCGACGGCTTCCGGAGTGCGAACCCGAAATCGGCCCAGCCACCAAGCAGCATAATATCTTTGACCGAGATCGGCGCCGGATAAATTAGCGATCGCTGCCTCAACGGTTAAAGACTCACTGTTTCCCGATGCATCCGGTTCAAATGCTTCCAGATTTTCCAACTCAGACATTTTCTTCTCCGGGCAAAACACCAGAGGCTCTACCTCCCTAACACCGGAGGCAAAGCCTCCCTACCTCGTACCCAGGCTCCAGCCTGGGTACGAGATAGAAGAGGCTCTGCCTCGCTTCATTACTAGGGGCTTCTGCCTCGCTAATTAACTATTAAAGACTACAACGGGGTGATGCTGGAAATCTTACCACCTTCGCGCTGAACGCGCTGCATGTAATCCGATAGCTGATCGTAAGGAATGATCACAGCTTTGTTGCTGCGGCGCACGCGGGGATATTGAGGTGCTAGCAGGGCAGTAGCTTCCACTCGGTACAGACGGCGATCGCCATAAATAGCCGAGCCACCAAACGCGGTATTGGGTGTATCTCCCTTGGCTGAAGCACGATAGCCAAAGCCGGGGCTACCGGGTGCTACCACGGCAGTGGCGCTATTGCGTCCTAATTCGGTTGCCAGGTGGGGAGCGTTACCGCCAAACTGAGCGCGATCGCTGTTGGCGTAACCGCGATACAGCTGGAACATGCGGCTAAATCCCACCGTTTTTTGTCCGGTTTGAGTCTCGAAGCCGCGATAATAGGGCACAATATTTTCCCCAAAGTTCTCCTGATATTCAGGTGAATCAATGTAGGAATCAATGTCGGCGTCGTAGCCCTTATTTTGATACAAGTCCAAGTGGTAGGTGAATTCCGCCTCATCGTAGGGCGCGCGACCCAACAAGTGCTTATAATTCAACTCAATCGTGCGAGTTTGGAAACTGTTGTAGAAAAACTTTTTCTTGTACAGTTCCGATTTCGCTACTTGGCGGACAAATTCTTGCACTGTAATCTTGCCGTTTGACAGCAGCGATTCAATACTCTTGAGTCTTTCTGCTGCCATTAAATAATCGTTGCCCAGCAACTGACGATAGACAGCTGAAATCACTTTTGGCGTATCTGCCAAACTACGCATTTCCACGGGGGACGCATCGCTAAAAGCAGATGTTCCAAGCCGGGAGGCTTCTGCTGTAATTGCCATTCAAAAATCTCCTTATTAACAAATGAGTTATATCGCTTCCGTTTAGTTGGTCATAGTAAATGCAACTATAAATGCAACTATGACCATTTAGACGGAATCGATATTAGCGATCGCTATCTATTGTGCGTTGTGGTTTAATAGCCAGCGATCGCAAACGCAGTATGACCAAGCACCCAGCTTAAGAAAGCGTGATGCTCGTTACCTTGAAGCCTTTACGATTCAATTGCTGCAACTTGCTAGACAGTTGCTCGAAGGGAACAACAATTTCGCTAGTTGCGCTTCGCAATACTGCTGAGTTTGCAGAAGGCGGTTGCATGATTTGCAGTCTATAAGTACTGCCGCCACGGCTACCTGTAGCAACGCCAGTCAAGGAACCGCCGGTAGTTGGAGAGGTTGGTGATTCAAGATCCATAATTACTTCCCGTGTTAGCCGTACTTGATTTTGCTTTTGGGCGCGATCTCTACTGGAATATCCCCATAACAGTTGGAACCTGGAGCTTTAGCCCGCGTTTTTCTGCCCAACAATGGTAGGGGATAATATTTTCGCCAAAAAAATGGTGTTGATATTCGTGGCTGTCAACGTAGGAATCAATATCTGCTTTTTCGCCACTCTCATCTTCGTGGTTATGGTTTGGAGCGCGACCAAACAGATGCTTGAATTTCTCTTCAATCGTGGGGTAACGGTAGAAACTCTCAACCAAGTGCGATCGCTACCAAGCTGAATAAAACTGCCCGGTAAACTGAACAACTGTTCGCCTATTCAGCGCTTAGCTGCTCACTTTACCGGGCTAAGCTAAATTATTTAGCTCAGAGCGTTGATCGCGTAGTCGATGTAGGAGTTAGCTTCTACAGCGGGATCGCCACTCAAACCGTGGTTAGCTTTGATGTACTTCAGAGCTTCAACGTACCAGCTGGGAGACAGTTCAAAGGTGCTGTTGATTTCAGCCAAGCCGGAGATCAGGTAATCATCCATTGGGCCTGTGCCGCCTACAACTAAGCAGTAGGTAACCATACGCAGGTAGTAACCGATGTCACGAGCGCACTTAGCTTTACCAGTTGCGGTAGAAGCGTAGTTGTTACCTTGCATCGAGGTGGTGTAGGGGAACTTTTGGTACACTGCGTTAGCTGCACCGTCGATCAGAGATTGAGCCTTGTTGGTCAATTCTTTAGCAGCTGTCAAGCTAGCGCTAGCTTGACGGAAACGACCAAAAGCAACTTGGAGTTCGGTGCTGCTTAAGAAACGACCTTGAGAATCGGCTGCTGCAACTGCTTCAGTGAGGGGGGTTTTCATTGATTTGGTATCTCCCGATTGTTTGTTTTACAAAGTTTTAGTTCAAACAAATTTTGCCATCTGTCTTTGGTCATGAGGTAACTTTTATGACCCGCGACTAATGACGATGGTTGATTAAGCAACTGCGGAAGCAGCGCGATCGAAGTAGCTAGCAACTTCTGCCATCAGAGCGCTGCAATCACCTCTGGTAACACCATTGGGGTCGCCAGCAATTGCTACAGCTGCATCTTTCATTTTTTGCACGCCTACTGCTACAGAAGCACCGGGGGTTCCCAAAGCCAAGTAGGTTTCTTTCAGACCGTTTAAGCAACGATCGTCAAGTACGCTAGCATCGCCAGCGAAAATTGCATAGGTAACGTAGCGCAAGATGATTTCCATGTCGCGCAGGCAAGCAGCCATCCGACGGTTGGTGTAAGCATTACCACCAGGAGCGATCAGCTGGGGTTGTTCTGCAAACAGGGCGCGAGCTGCATTAGCAACAATTGCCGAAGAATTGCTGGTGATGCGGTTAACAACATCTGCACGCTTGTTGCCATCAGCAACCATTGCGCTCAGGGCATCGATTTGAGCGCCGCTCAGGAATTCACCGCGCGCGTCAGCCTGAGAAACAACCTTAGCAAATGCATCTAGCATGATTTTTGATCTCCTAATTGGGTTGTTTGAGTTACGATCTGGTCTTACAACCGACTTTAGTTGTAAGTAATTTTTGCCTGCCTGGGCAGCTTAGAAAGGCTCTCTCGAATCTTGTCCGAGCTATTTGTCTCAAAATGTTACTAATTTTGCAACATTCTGTAACTACTATGAGAACACCTCATATTGAGGCTAGGAAGCTTACAAGCCTCGCCGAGCAATCGTTGAGCTTGCGCGCATCCGTCTCTTTTCCCTTTCCACATTCTTTATACAATGAGAACGTGCGTTTTGTTCGTTACGAATTATTAACAAGGTTTTGTTACAAAGGGTAACAATCCAAACGCAGTCGAGCTTTTAAGCTTGGCAATAGGTACCACAGTTACATCACTTTTGCACCGTGCCCAAGAAGAAGAGTAGGTTAAACGTTTCATTGGATGACCAGGAAAGGGAGAAGCTGGAGAAGCTTGCAGAAGAGGCGGGACTCTCCTTATCTCGCACCATCGCCCAATTAATACGCAAAGCCAAAGTCAAACAAAATATAAAGGAAAGTTAACAGATGCCGTGCGGGGACTTTCTCCAGCCGATAACGGGGGTAGCGCAGTTGCTCCTGCTCATCAGCTATGGGTTCTGCTTGTTCGACAAAATCCAAGATCTGCGTTGAGGCAATCCTTAAACGCCACGAACC
>ERZ1066117.674-NODE-674-length-22925-cov-10.149322_pt1 | contig 22925 bp, 14 predicted proteins | sample MGYA00382764_ERZ1066117 | MGnify/ENA primary metagenome ERZ1066117 (study PRJEB33369, sample SAMEA5778347) | biofilm metagenome | biome: Industrial cooling water; feature: Water cooling tower basin; material: Biofilm | place: United Arab Emirates | collected...
CACCCCAATCCGTCTCCATCAGCGGCAATGGCACCCTCAAAGCCGAAACCTCCAGCACCGGTAATGCCGGGGAGTTGACCATTCAAACCCCAACCCTGACAGCCACCGGTGTCACCATCTCCACCAACACCACTTCCACCGCTACCGATGCCGGTGAAGGGGGAACTCTCACCCTCGGAGCGGGTACCGGCAACAATACCCTAGCCATCAACCTGCTGAATAACGCTGAAATTACTGCCTCCACTACCGGAGCCGGGCAGGGCGGTAGCATCAGCATCGCAGCACCCCAATCCGTCTCCATCAGCGGCAATGGCACCCTCAAAGCCGAAACCTCCAGTACCGGTAATGCCGGAAATATTGCAGTCAGTACCAGCAACACCAGTAGCAGCATCGCCATTCAAAATGGCAGCACCCTTAGCACCAGTGCCGAAGCATCCGGTGCAGCAGGGCAAATTACGCTTACTACTGGGACGAATGGCACCATCAATGTCACTGGTAGTAGCAATATTTCTGCTCTCAGCAGGAGTACTGGGGATGCTGGAGAAATTCTCCTGACCACCAGCAATGGTCAAATTACGATCGACAACAGTAACCTGACCAACACTGTAATTGATGGCGATGGCAACGATATCAGTCTGACTGCAGGCCGGGTAGCTTTGCTGAATGGGGCTGAGGTAAATGCCAGCACCACGGGTACGGGCGATGCCGGTTCCATTAATATTGTGGCGACTGCGACGGGCAGTGACCCTACTGCTCCAGAACTCCAGATTAATAACAGTCAGGTATCGGCAGGGACATCAGCGACTGGAACTGCTGGCTCCATTAACCTGAATGCCTCAAGCGGCAACATTCAGATTGCCAACAGTGGCAGTGTCGCTTCCAGTACCTCCGGTGCAGGCAATAGTGGCAGCGTTGCGATCGTCAGTCAAAATCTGGAAGTGCTTGGCGGCTCTGTCGTTCAGGCCCGCAGCATTGGATCTGGGGCACCGGGAAACATCGCAGTTGATGTGCCCAACCAGATCACAATTTCCGGCACCAGTTCGATCGGCCAGGTTAGCGAAATTTCTACCTTTTCCGGCACTAACGCAGATTTGAGCGGGGGTGCGGGCAGTATCCGAATCAATCAACCGGGTAGCCCGGTCAATAGCCTGGAGCTCTCAGAGAGGGGTCGGATTAACGCCACCACCCAGTCTACAAATCAAACCTTTCAGGGTGGGAATATTGAGGTCTATGCCAATAACCTGACCCTGACCAGTGGCGGTCAGATTGTGGCCTCCTCCCTGAACGGTAATGTTGCCAGTCCCGGCCAGGCGGGAGCTGGCAACATTACCGTTCAGGTCAGCAACCGACTGGATATTTCTGGCTCTAAGGAGTCCTTCGTCGATGACCCCAGTTTTAGCTCGGCGGTTTCCCTGACCCGGATAGGTAACGTCAACCTGGCCAGTGGTAGTGCTTCCTTTAATATCACGAATGATGGGGTTCCCGTTGGCACCTTAGCCGACAACCTGGGAATCACCCCAGGAACATTTCCCCTAGGAGCCACCAATGGTTCCGGCATCCAGCTTTCGTTTTTAAGCGGTACCTCCCAAACCCTGGCTTTTGACTGGAGGTTTCTGACCAATGAGTTTCCTGGCGATTTTTTATACAATGATGCCAGCTTCCTGGTCACCGATGGTAGTACCGCCACTCCCCTAGCCAATGTTGCGACCGGTAGCCTTACCCCCTCCCCCGGTACGGGCTTTGGCAGCGCTACTGGCACCAATCCCTTTTCCACATCCGTCAGTGCCGGACAATCGATCGCCATCAGTGTTGTCAACGTCGGTGATACTTCCGTCACCTCTGGGCTGCAACTCAACAACATCACCCTGGGCGGAAACCCAATTCAGGTATTGGTTCGCTCTCCCGACATTGACCCAACTCAACCCTTTATCAGTGGCATCTTTGCCAAGGCAGATGGTACGGGTAACGCTGGAGCCATTAATATCACGGGCACAGGAGCCACAACCAGTTTGACCCTAAACGATGGAGCCCAAATTTCCGGTTCCACGGATCAGGGGGGGCAGACAGCTCCCTCCAACATTACGATTTCCGGTCTTAATAGTCTGAATGCGACCAACGCCAGTCAGATTTCCGCCTCCACCAATTCTGGAGGGGCCGGAAATGTTTCGATTACCGTAAATCAGGGTAGCAATCCCAGCCTGTTCTTAAGCAACACTGCCACAATCTCAGCTACGGCAGAATTGGCAGGGGGGCAATCTGGTGGGGTTGAAATCAATGCTCCCACCGTTGTGGTCGATAGTGGAGCCAAAATCTCCGCAGCCAACATTGATAGTGCTGTAGGGGGTAACGTTACCTTCCAAAATTTGAACACCCTACAGGTATCAGGAACGGGCACGATCGAGGCTACCACCGTTGATGGTCAGGCGGGTGACTTAAATGTTAACGCTGCTACGGCAGTACTGTTAGACAATGGCAGTCTATCCGTAGCGGCCACTGGCAGTGGTAACGCTGGTACGGTAAACGTCACCACCCCTTTCCTGACCCTGGTCAATCAAGGGAGCATCACTGCCACTACTGCATCAGGAGGCAGTGTTGGCACTGGCAACATCTTCCTGCAAGGGCTAAATACCTTGCAAACCAACAGCGGTACAACGATCTCTACGTCCACCGATTCTGGTCAGGCCGGGACGGTCAGTATCACCGCCAATCAGGGCAGCAACCCCTTGATTAATCTGAATGGTGGCACCATCGAAGCGGCTGCTAACCAGGCCGGGGGGCAGGCCGGGGGGGTCGTGATTAATGCCCCAACGATTCTGGCAACCAATGGTGCAACCATTTCCGCTTCCAATATCTCCAGTCTCATTGGGGGAGATGTCACCCTGCAAAACGTTAATACCCTGCAAGTGCTGGGAGATAGCACGATCGCAGCCACTACCGTTGATGGTCAGGCGGGTGACTTAAATGTTAACGCTGCTACGGCAGTACTGTTAGACAATGGCAGTCTATCCGTAGCGGCCACTGGCAGTGGTAACGCTGGTACGGTAAACGTCACCACCCCTTTCCTGACCCTGGTCAATCAAGGGAGCATCACTGCCACTACTGCATCAGGAGGCAGTGTTGGCACTGGCAACATCTTCCTGCAAGGGCTAAATACCTTGCAAACCAACAGCGGTACAACGATCTCTACGTCCACCGATTCTGGTCAGGCCGGGACGGTCAGTATCACCGCCAATCAGGGCAGCAACCCCTTGATTAATCTGAATGGTGGCACCATCGAAGCGGCTGCTAACCAGGCCGGGGGGCAGGCCGGGGGGGTCGTGATTAATGCCCCAACGATTCTGGCAACCAATGGTGCAACCATTTCCGCTTCCAATATCTCCAGTCTCATTGGGGGAGATGTCACCCTGCAAAACGTTAATACCCTGCAAGTGCTGGGAGATAGCACGATCGCAGCCACTACCGTTAATGGTCAGGCGGGTAACGTAAATGTTACGGCGGCTTCTGTTTTGCTAGACAATGGTAATTTGTCGGTAGCTGCCACTGGCAGCGGTAATGCCGGTACTCTCAGTGTCATTACCCCAACCCTGACTCTGGCTAATGGCAGCAGTATCAGCGCTACAACACAATTCGGCGGCAGCACAGACACCGGCAACATCAACCTGCTAGGGCTAAATACCCTGCAGGCCAATGCCAGTACGATCTCAGCCTCTACCGTAACTGGCACCGCCGGTAATATCCAGATTGGTGCTACGGGCACCGTCGATTTAAGTAATAACAGCAGTCTTTCCGTAGCAGCGACTGGGCAGGGAGGCAGGGCAGGAGATATAAACTTGACAACCCGTAATTTGCAGGTGAACCAGTCCAGTATTACGGTCAGTAGCAGTCAGGGACAGGCCGGGGTAATCGATATTACAGCTAACCGAATTGACCTGAAGGGAGGTAAACTCCAGGCCCAAATCGGGGCCAGTCCCGCTGCTGGTAGCCCTGCCGGTAGCATTACGTTGAATGTCAACTTCCGCATTACCCTGGAAGACGAAAGTGAAATTTCCACCCTGGGTACTAACGGGGCAAATGGCGGGAATATTTCCATTCTGAATGCCCGCTTCTTGCTGGGTACCCGCCCCACTGGGCCCAACGGCAGTGACATCATCGGTCGGGCCGATGGCGGCGGTCAGGGCGGACGAGTCATCCTCGATCGCACGATTCTGATCCAGGGGTTCCGGTTCCGCCGTGCCACCGATGGCAACCGTACCAATGACGTTGATACCAACGGTCAGCTCGACAACTTTTCTACCGATGCCGGTCAGGGAATTCGCGGCCTCTCTACCCCGGTGGTCGTGTTCAATGATGTGTCTCAGTTGGTGACCAGTGCCTGCGAAGCGGTGGGAGCCAAAGCTTCTACCAGCAGCGAACTGCGAATTGCCGGTCAGGGGGGCATAGCCGCCAGTCCAACGGCTCCTTTAGCGGCTCAGACATCTACCAATGATTGGGTTTCCCTGGAATTAAATCCCCAGGTACCGGTGGGAGTCACCTTCTCCGACGGCACCACCGTCACTATGGAACCGGGAGAAACCTACGAAATCCAGGCTTCCTGCGTGAATGCCTGGAAAGCCCAGCAACGATCGGCCCTGTAGCTCTTTGCAAGCCACAAACAACTCAATCCTAATCATTTGTAGAGGTTGGTACGCCATGATAAAACGCCCCTTTTCTATGACTCTGGGACTTATTTCCTTACTGATGGTTCCAGCCCTCCCGATCGAGGTGCAGGCCAAACCTCCGGCGACAAACACCTTGACTGCGGCATCCCCGAATTTTCAGCAGGCCAGAAACAGAAAACGCCTTTCCTGGCGGGTAGGAGCCCGTCCTTCTCGCTTTCGGGTAGGGGGCTGGAGCCGCAGCGATAAATGCCTGGAAACGGCAAGCGCCACAGCGTTTGTGCCCCCACCCCGGCCAGAAGAAAAGGTGGTCAAAGATTATGCCCCGATCGATAAAACCCTATCTGGCCGTCCTACGCTCTGGTTCAATCTGAGCAGGATCCCCAAAAATACAACCGTACAATTCACCCTCCAGGATGCCGCCGGTGATAAAGAACTCTATAACACCCGGTTTCAGTTCAACGGAGAGTCGGGCATCGTCGGAGTACCTCTGCCCAGTACGGTTTCTGAGCTGAAAGTCGGGGAAAAATACCTCTGGCAGCTGGGGGTTAAATGTAGTGAAACCTCCAGGCCCGATGAAGATATCGCGATCGGCAGCTGGATCGAACGAGTCACCCCTGACTTAATTCCGAGCTCCGCAGACTTTAACCCCCGGACGATCGCCCGGGAACTGGCCACCGCTTCAGAGCAAGATAAACCGGCCCTCTATGCCAGTATGAGCGTCTGGCAAGATGCGGTCACCTCCCTTGTCGGCCTGATGCAAAAACAACCGACCAGTCGAGAATTAAAAGAAGATTGGAACAATCTGCTACGCGGTGGCCAGGTGAGTGAGTTTGCCAACACTCCGATCTTTCTCCTGGACAAAGGGCAGGTCAGCCAGATCGTCAGCGCTCCAGTGATTGGAACCAAATAGCCACCTCGACCGTCGGACAAATTCACGGATATCCTTTGTCAAATTAAAACTTTGACAAAGGTGTGATATCGCTCATAGATTTCTCACCCAAACCCCGAGATAATCAGGAAATCGAACGGGATTGGCGTAGTCAACTCTAAGAGCGCAAATAGGTGAATTTGTGAGTGTCCCTTCTTGGAGTGAAATAGACCCAGCTTTCCGCAACTCACGTACTTAGAGGTTAAATTATATGCGGCTACACATCGCAGTTAAAGCAACGGCAATGGCCATTCTTCTCAGTGCGGTCACGGCGATCGAACTGGCACAACCGGCCGCAGCTATCCCTACGGAAGGGACATTGATTGCCAAAGCCCGTCGGCGGCTGAATTTTAGAGTAGGGGCCCGTCCCTCCCGTTACCGTGTCGGTGGATTCAGCCGCTCTGGTGCAGGCTGTAGTAAAGACCAGCAGCCTGCCGCCCTGGTGCCCCCGGCCAGTCAGGAAGGAACGGACAAAAGTAAGGCTGCAGTGGCCGTAGACAAGACAGCGGTTGAGCGACCCACTTTCTTCGTCTATATGCCAGCCATTGCCGCTAAAAGCGCCCAGTTTACCCTGCAAGATGAATCGGGTAAGCAACAGCTCCATAGTGTAGAGTTTCAGCTCACAGGAAAGGCCGGCATCGTTGGCATTACCCTGCCACCCTCGGCTCCCTCTTTACAGGTGGGTCAAAAGTATTTCTGGCAGGTGGCCGTTGCCTGTGACCCAGATGAGCCTTCCGATGTCACTGTAGTCAGCAGCTGGGTCGAGCGGGTGCAGGTAGCCACCGCTGCCAGTGGCGATCGGCTAACCGTTCTGGCCGAGCAGGGAGTCTGGCAGGATGTCTTGACCCAGCTGGCCCTGCAGCGCTACCAGGCTCCAGCAGATCAGGCCATTGCCGAAGACTGGTCCAGCCTGATGGAAGATGCCGGTTTGACTCAATACAAACAGGCCCAGGTGATTCAGATTGTAAAAAACTAGATCCCGCAAAACATCTACCCTTTAATCATCTTGATCAGGGGCATCTCCCTGGCCCAGCAGCTTAAAGCAGGGCTGATTTCCGGGCTCGATGATCGACCGACCTGAACTAAAGTTCGGCCCTCTCCTGAACTACCAGCTTGCAGAGCCGCTATTGCGTTGCCTCAGGCAGAATGGCATGATGCATCTGGCAACTCAGTTCTATGGTTAGCGATCGCGGGAGCAGGAACCTTGGCAATTCTTGACAAGATGAGAAAAAAATACTCATCCTTCTTTGGCAAAAACCCCGAGGCGGTGCCCCAACCCCCGCAATCAGAACCGGTATTGCAAAGTTTCGGGCATTGCCCCACCTGCGATTCTGAGGCTCATTTCATCTCCCAGGAAACCTGGCTGCGGGATCACTACTTTTGCTCTAACTGCGGCAGCATCCCGCGAGAACGGGCACTCATGCTGGTGATTGACACCTACTTTCCTAACTGGCGCGACTTGACGATTCACGAGTCTTCCCCAGGCAATCGGGGAGCCAGTACCCGTCTGGCCAAAGAATGTTCTGGCTATATTCCCTCCCAGTTTTTTCCTGACCAGCCCTCAGGCAGTATGGTGGGCGAGTTTCGCTGCGAAAACCTGGAAGCCCTCACCTTTGCCGATGAGAGTATTGACCTGCATGTCACCCAGGATGTGATGGAGCATGTATTTCACCCCTCCAGGGTATTTCAGGAAATTGCCCGCACCCTCAAACCTGGCGGGGCTCACATTTGCACCGTCCCCCTGGTGAATAAACAACAGCCCTCCCAGGTGAGAGCAAAGCTGGGCGATGATGGCCAGATCTTACACCTGCAACCACCCGTCTACCACGGCAACCCAATTTCTGACCAGGGTTCTTTAGTTACGGTGGATTGGGGCTTTGACATGCCACACCATATTTTTAACGCCTGTGGGCTGTTTACCCATTTGATTTATATCGATGACCTGAGCAAAGGCATCAGGGCCGAATACATTGAGGTACTGGTCACCGTTAAGCCAGCAGGGCCAGCAAGTGACATTCCCTAATCAATTTTCCTTAGAATCACAAATTATTCAAACCAAATTTTTAATTTTTGCAAGCAGGGCGGAGTCGTGCTTGCAAAAATTAAGTCCGGGTTTTATTGAATTCCCGATCCCTGCTCAATCATCGGGAAACTGCCAGCAGGCGATATATTCTACATTGCGGCTACCGCAACGGCAGGCAACCGGGTCAGAAGCCACCCATTCTCGCTGGCAATCCCGGCAGTGGCAGAGAATGTTGTTGCGATTCGCTTCGGTGAGGCCCCTCTGCCAGGCTTCTAGTTCCTGAGGGGTAAATTGGGAAGGCTGGTCTGACATAAATACCGAGCATCTAAAAGATACCGGAACATTCTCGCAAATGTTCCGGCAACAACTATGAAGGGCAACCTTGCGAGAGCAGGGTTATACCCCTACCTGCACCCGACTGACCGTGGCCAGGGCTTCTACCAGGCTACGCACGACTGCAACCATGGCGACTTCGCTGTTGAGTTGGTTTACAGCGGAACCCACACCCACACCGGCAGCACCCGCCGCGATCGCCAGGGGAGCAGTAACGCTGGATAGACCGGAAGCACAGAGTACCGGTACGGTAACGGCCCGGGAGATTTCCGAAGCGGCCGCCAGGGTGGGAGCGGCTTTTTCCATCAGGCCCAGGGTACCGGGATGGGTGGGGGCGCTGCTGGTGCCACCTTCGGTCTGGATGATGTCAGCACCGGCTCTGACCAGTTCTTCTGCCAGTAGCACCTGCTGATCCAGGGGCAAAATATGGGGAACGGTGACAGACAGGGTAATAGTGGGCAACAGGGCGCGGGTAGCCCGGGTCAGGGCCAGTACCTCGGGAGCTTCAAACCGGCGACCCTGGGCGTAGAAGCTATCAAAATTACCAATCTCAATCAGGTCGGCCCCGGCAGCAACGGCGGTCACAAACAGTTCTGGTTCTACCGCGGAAACACAGACAGGCAGAGAAGTCAGTTGCTTGGCCAACCGTACCAGAGCCGGGTCAGCCGCAATATCGACAAAGGTTGCTCCACCCCGATCGGCAGCCTTGACCGTAGCTGCTACCCGATCGGCATCAAAATTGTTCAGACCGCTGATAATCTTCAGTGCCCGACCTTGAGCCAGGGCAGTTTGGAGCGTCGGATGGATGGTCATGATGCATCTCGTCATAAATTGTATGACCATAAGGATAAAGGATGACGGCGAGAAGGATGAAGCGTAGGCAGGAAATAATTCAGATCCGTAACCAGAATGGTTTACCCAATAACAGCGTCGTCCTCCAGGATGCTCGCAGTCGGGAGTGGTTGTATTTTCAACAGCCGATCGCGGTTTTGACCGCTGATTCCGTAGAGCAGGTGATGCCTGTGCTGGAGCAGGTGCAACGCCAGGTAGAAAAGCAGGGCTGGTATGCGGCCGGGTTTCTCAGTTACGAAGCAGCCCCAGCCTTTGACCCCAGTTTGCGGGTGCAGCCCGACGGCAGCTTTCCCCTGGCCTGGTTTGGCCTCTATCAAGCCCCCCAGCCGTTAGAACTACCAGATTGTCAGGAAGCGCTCGGGTTGGAATGGCAACCTTCGATTTCCCAGGCGGCCTATCAACGGGCGATCGCCCAGATTAAGCAATATATCGCCGCCGGTCTGACCTACCAGGTGAATTATTCCTTTCGCCTGCGATCGCAGTTTGCGTCTGACCCCTGGCCCTATTTTTGTCAGTTAGCCCGGGCCCAGGAGAGCCTGTATGGAGCTTTTATCAACCTGCCGGATTGGGCCATTTGCTGTGCTTCCCCAGAACTGTTTTTTGATTGGACGGGCTCTACCCTGACCAGTCGGCCGATGAAAGGCACCGCTCCCAGGGGGTTAACGGATCAGCTCGATCGCCAGTTGGCTCAGGAGTTGCAGCAGTCCGAGAAAAATCGGGCCGAGAACCTGATGATTGTGGATATGATTCGCAATGACATGGGTCGGATCGCTCAGACGGGCAGCGTTCGGGTAGAGGAGTTGTTTGCCGTCGAGCAGTACCCCACCCTCTGGCAAATGACCTCCCTGGTAGAGAGCCAGACCAGGGCCCGGTTGCCAGAAATTATGCAGGCCCTATTTCCCTGTGCCTCGATTACCGGTGCCCCCAAATCTCGCACCATGGAGATTATTGCCGAGTTAGAAAACTCACCCCGACGCATTTATACGGGCACGATCGGTTTTCTGGATCCCAGGGGCCGGGCCCAGTTTAATGTGGCGATCCGTACGGTGCTGGTAGACAAGCAGCAACAGACCGCCACCTATGGGGTGGGGGGCGGCATCGTCTGGGACTCGATTGATCACGATGAGTACGCCGAGTGCTGCACCAAAGCCCGGGTTCTGACCCATCAGCCGCCCCAATTTTCCCTGCTGGAGTCCATCCTCTGGCAGCCAGGGACGGACTATTTTTTGCTGGATCTGCACCTGCAACGCCTGCAAGCCTCGGCCCGCTACTTTAGCTTCCCCCTGGATCTGGCAGCAGTTCAGCTCCAGTTAAAGGCACTTTCTCAAACTCTGAAACCTACTCCCCATAAAGTTCGCCTGCTGGTCGATCGCCAGGGTCAATTGCATCTGGAAGCGGCTCCCCTGGAAATCTCGCCAACCCTGGAGCCCATCCCGGTAGGTCTTGCCCCGACAGCGATCGACTCCCAGAATGTCTTTCTCTATCACAAAACCAGCCAGCGGCAGATCTACGACCAGGCCCGTCAGGCCCAACCCGAGATGGCCGATGTGCTGCTCTGGAACGAGCGGGGGGAACTGACGGAATCCTGTCTGGCTAACCTGGTAGTAGAGCTGGAGGGCCAGTGGTATACCCCCCCAGTCTCCTGCGGTTTATTAAATGGCACCTACCGCACCTGGTTGTTGCAGCAGGGCAAGGTACAGGAGCGGATCCTTCTGCTAGAAGACTTACCCCGCTGTTCCCGGGTGTTTCTGGTCAACTCGGTACGCCAGATGCAGGCAGCGATCGTCAGGTATCCGCTGCCGGTCACCCCGGCCTAACTCCGTCCCAGACGAAACAATACCCGTCCGGTCAAACTCTGGAAGTAAATGCCACCGATGGTAATTAGAAATAAGACATAGCCGATCGCCTGCAGGAAATACAACCGCTGGGTATAGCCAAACAGGGCACTCAGCAGGGAACCGGGCAGGCGATCGTCGGGTAGAACCCTGGTCAGGTCCCAGACCTTTGGCCCGAGAATACAGGAGTGGTAGCGGGCAAACCGCTCGTAGTAAAAACAGAGGGATTCTGAAGCCCGATTCTGGCTGGACAGGGTCTGAACGATAGTGTCAATATGGCCCAGAGCGGTGACCACCAGGCCAGCCACAATCAGCAGCAAAATGATTCCCATCACCTGAAAAAACAGGCGCAGGTTCAACCGAATGCCCCACTTGAATAACCCCACCCCAATCAAAATCGCCGTGGCTAACCCGGCCAGAGCCCCCAGGGCCGGAACCATACCCTGCTGAAACTTGGCGGCAATAAATACCACGGTTTCAAAGCCTTCGCGGGTCACCGCCAGAAAAATCAGGGTAAAGATCCCCCAGGCAGAACTGAGATTTTGTTGCAGGGCCGCGGCCACTCCCCCTTCGACCTGGGTTTTCATAGCCCGCGCCTGCTGGGTCATCCAGATCAGCATCCAGCTTAATAGGGCGATCGCCCCAAGGCTGAAGATGGCTTCCAGTAGAGGCTCCGCCACCGGGCTGGCGGCTCCCAGGGTTTGAATCAGCCAGCCAAACAACACACCAATCAAAATACTGACGACGATACCCGCCAAAACTCCCAGATACACCCAGAGATTCAGCCGGGTTTGCCTGGCCTTTTGCAAACAGGCCAAAACAATACCCACCACCAGAGCGGCCTCTACCCCTTCCCGCAGGGTAATCAAATAGGTTGGCAAAACCAGACTCAAGCCCATCATGATCCTTCTCGTTTATGATGCCGAAGCCGTTACTAAGGGCAGACCTGCCTGTTCGATCGCCTTTACTCCTGCAGCCATCTGGTCTGCGGTCAAAACTGCCGCCTGGGGTGGCTCTACCGTAGGAAAGGCTTTGCTTAATTGTTCCAGTTGGCTACTGATGGTTTTGTTCACCTGGGCATCCTTCTGGGTCACCTGAGGGGCAATGCTCTTGTAAACCCTATCCCGGGCATAGGCAACAAAGCCTTTAGCATCCTGGTATTCGATCGCTTCCTTGACTTTGCCATCGCTGATGGAAGCTGTATATTCGGCGGTAGCAGTTTCTAGCAGGCCATTCACCACCTGCAGAGCAAAATCGGGAGCCTGCCGCTGGGTTTCTGGCAGAATCGCAATTGCCCGATCGATCGCTGCCATACCGGCGCTAAACTCGGTCTGAATCGCCGGATCTCCCGGTTTAGTCTTCACCAGATCCTGTAATCTGGTCAGGGTTTCTTTGAAGGCAGGCACCTGGCGCTCATTCAACTGCTCTTCCAGATCGACGTAGATTTCTTCCACCGGATGCCCCAGATGGGGTTCGGCCTGTTTCGGCTGATTGAGTGCCAGCAGTTCTCCGGCTACAATCATGTGCCCCTTCATCAGCCCCAATTTGGTCATGTAGTCTACATCCTTCGCTTCTCCGGTCAACACCGTCTCGGCGATCGTCACCTGATCTTTGATCTGGTTAAACTGCTCCTGGGAAATCACCTGCTTACTCACCAGTTCATCAGTATTGCCGTAGGGACGACTGGCCTGGATTTTATGGGACAGGGCCGGTACACCCAGCTTGGCTTCCAGCTTATCCAATTCTGACAAAATGGCCGTGTTGATGTTGATTTTGGGCTTACCGTTGACCGACTCTACGGCAGCGCCGGAACTGGCAGGAGCGGATTGCGACCCAGACTGTTGAGCCATTGGCGTACTGCAGGCTTTAATGCCCACTACTAACCCGATCGCCACAACGGTCATCACCACATACCGCACCAGGCGAGAAACTCTGCTGATCATGAACTCTATACTCCCTTCGTTGCCTGCTGTTGGTCTGGATTCTCACCAGTTATCTCCAGCAAGTTGAAAATCTATGCAAGCTTTATCCTGATTGTTTTGAGAACTAATGTCAATAAGCCCAAGAAAGTTTCAGATATTTTTCGGTTTTACATCAAACCAACCCATACAGCCCGCTTCGGCAATGCCATCCTGGTGGGGATGGAACATATATTTGCCGGGGTAGTGGTAGGAAAACTCTAAAATATGGCGTTCTGCCGTTCCCAGGGTGATTACATCCGTTTCTTCGCTGGGGCTGAGGGTGCGCCCGGTACGGTAGACCTGAAACATATTGGCATGGATGTGAAAGGTGACCGCTGCGTCAAATTCGATCATGTTCAGCAGGTAGAGCCGGATCAATTGATCTTGCTGAATTGGAATCGGATGCTTCATGTAGTAGTGGGGGATACCGTTAAAGGCATAAAATTCGTTTTTCTGGTTGTCATCCACGTCGTAGCCTGCCATTACCAGCACCATTTCATCAGCCGCCGGCCGGGGTTGAGGCGGATCGACAATGAACAGACCATGCAGCCCTTTCATAATGTGGCGAGTGATCGGAGACACATGGCAGTGATAGAGATGCACTCCAAAGGGTTCGGCATCAAATTCATAGATGGTCACACTGTCGTTGCGAATCGGTCGAATTCCATCCATGTCGGCGGTGTGGGTGCCATGAAAGTGGAGGGAATGGGCATGCCCCGCCCGGTTATAAAAAATCACCCGCACCCGATCGCCCTGGGTCGCCCGGAGAGTTGGCCCCGGCACCCGCCCGTTTAAGTTCCAGGTGATAAAGGAAGTCGTGGAATTGAGCTGAATCGGAGAGGAGTGGGCCTCGACGCGAAACTCTCGCACTGTCCGGCCATCGACCTGCTTTACTGTGCCGTAATCAAAATCGCGCAGCACCGTCAGGGGATTATTCCCCCCCAGGGTCGCCCCCGCCGGTAGAGGGGGCACCTGAATTTTGCTCTGAGGGTGCGATCGCTGCCAGGTCTGCCAGCCCGTTGCGGTGCCGACCGCGCCCACCCCGGCAACCAGGCCCCATTTCAATACCTGGCGACGATTCCAACCCAACCCACTTTTTGTCTGCTGATGTCCTGCCATACCAGCCCAAGAATTTAGTTCATTTAGAGTATAAAAGTCATCAATTGAGAACCTTTGCAATAAAAACCAAGCCCTAAAAGCACTTCCAGGCTTAATTTAGTTAAAAATAATTCTCATTAAGAGTCAACTGACTTATCGTACCACAAGTCTATATCTATTTATAGCTATGTATTTATATATTCAGGGTTCCCGATCGCCCTGCGCCAACCCCTGCCTTCCCAAACAAAAATCGGGAAACAGGTGGTTCCCTGTTCCCCGATTGCCGGTTTTACAAATTTTGCCGTCTAACCAAACCGATGGCGATCGTGGGGTTCATCAAAGTCGATCAGCGGCCCTTTCGGCACGATTCCGGTTGGGTTTACCTGGGTCTGACTCATGTAGTAGTGGCACTTGATGTGATCAAAATTGCAGGTCGGTTTAATCGCCGGATGCTGGTACAGATCTTTCAGATAGTTCCACAGGTTAGGATAATCGACAATGCGCCGCAGATTGCACTTGAAGTGACCGTGATAAACTAAATCAAATCGAATCAGGGTCGTAAACAAATTGACATCGGCTTCCGTCAACTGGGCCCCACAGAGATAACGTTGATGGCCCAAAATCTCTTCCCAGCGATCGAGGTGTTCAAATAACTCGGTGACAGCCTCTTCGTAGGCCGTCTGGGAAGTGGCAAAGCCAGACCGATAGACTCCGTTGTTGATTGGTCTATAAATTGCATCGATCGTCTGATCTATCAGATCCCGCAGGGGTTCGGGGCAAAAGTCACTGTCGGGTCTGGCAAAGGCCGCAAACTCCCGATCCAGCATACGAACGATTTCCCGCGACTCGTTATTGACGATCGTCTGAGTCTGCTTGTCCCACAGGACGGGCACCGTGATCCGTCCGGTATAGTCAGGTCTGGCTTGCAGGTAAATATCCTGCAGGTATCTGGCCCCATTCACCGTATCGGGAATCGCCCCCGGCCTGTCAGAGAACCCCCAGCCCTTTTCGGTCAAAATCGGATCGACGATAGAAAGGCCAATTTGATTCTGCAACCCCTTCAGCGATCGCAGAATTACGGTCCGATGGGCCCAGGGGCAGGCCAGGGAGACATAGAGGTGGTAGCGTCCGGCTTCTGCCTTGAACCCACTGGAACCATCTGCTGTAATCCACTGACGAAACTGGGTGGGCATCCGGTTGAACTCACCAGTGGTATCCCGTTCCGTCCATTCCGTTGTCCATTTACCGTTGACCATCATACCCAGAGCCATAGGGTTGCTCCTTTAACTGCGTGAACTTTAACTGCGTGAATTACTACCCGTCCTGCCAGATTTTGTAGAGACGATTCTGCTATTACACCGAAGGCCAGCATGGCTGACATCTACTGCTTGTGCGATTTCGTTGCCAGCTGGCTTCTTGCATGGATGTTGGCAGTCAGACCTGGCCAGGCTGGCCAGGTCTGACTAGCATCAACCCAACCTTCTCTAAAGCTTGCTATGACTACCATCGCAGAAAGGCTTGTTGCTGCTGTACTTGCAGTTGCAGAGAGCCACCTGTTTGGTTTCAGTGATTTCAAAGGCCAGGGGAACTAAATCCGTTCCCTTGTGAGAGCCATCACAAAACGGTTGATTGTTAGAAACTCCACAACTGCACCAGTAGTAAGTTCCTGGCTGCAACTCCATAACAACAGGCTTTTTGTCGAATACAACGGGGTCAGTCATGATCAGCTCCTAAAGTAAAAGAACAGACTGTTTGTATAAAGACAAATTATCAAATTAAAGTTCGTATGTAAACAGTTTGACGGAACTTCTTGCCGGTTGTGTTGCAGAAGGTAGCCTGGAAATAGGGCCAGAAAGCTGCCCCAATCCTGATTCAGACCAGACTTGGCAGGCTAAGAAATAGCGTTACACTGCTTTTAGAGGATTCTGCGACCTGGAGACTTAACCTTAAGAGTCGTGAATTTAGTAAAACCTGGAACTTTCCAGCCGGAACACCGATCGCCCCTGTCATCCCGAGATATCACAAACTATGCAGACCCTGGAAAAGACCAATTCTAAATTTCTCGAGCTGAAAACTCGATTACGGGAAATTGATGATATTCAGGCCGCTGCCGCCCTGCTGCACTGGGATCAGGCAACCTATATGCCACCCGCCGGAGCGATCGCCCGGGGCAGACAAATGGCCACCCTGCGACAACTGGCCCATGAAAAATTGATCGATGGGACGATCGGCCGTTTACTGGATGCCCTGGAAACCGAGCTGGCAGATTTGCCCTACGAGTCCAACGAAGCCAGCTTACTGCGGCTCACCCGCCGCAACTACGAACGGGCAGCCCAGGTTCCTGCCGCTTTCACCGCTCGATTCTCCCAGCACCGCAGTCAGTGTTATCAGGTTTGGGCCAAAGCCAGAGCAGAGAATAACTTTGCCCTGGTACAGCCCTACTTAGAAGAGATGCTCGACCTGAGTCGGGAATGGGCCAATTTTTTCCCGGGCTACGACCATATCGCTGACCCCCTGATTGACGCTTCCGACTGCGGCATCAAAGCCAGGGAAGTGCAACTCCTGTTTGCAGAACTGCGCCAACAGCTGGTACCGATCGTCGAGGCGATCACCGCCCAGACCCCGATCGATAACACCTGCTTGCAGCGGGGCTACCCGGAAGCAGCCCAAACGGCCTTCAGCCAAAAGCTATTAGAACAGATGGGCTATAACTTCCGGCGGGGACGGCAGGACAAGACCTTACATCCCTTCATGACCAAATTCTCCGTGGATGATGTCCGGATTACCACCCGAGTCTATGAGGCGGATCTGAGTCAGGGGTTATTCAGCACCATTCATGAAATGGGGCATGCCTTTTATGAACTGGGTAATCCGCCTGAGTTTGAGGCCACCCCCCTGGCCGGTGGAATTTCGTCCGGGGTGCATGAAAGCCAATCTCGCCTGTGGGAAAACTTTGTCGGGCGATCGCGGCCCTTCTGGAACTTCTTCTACCCCCAACTCCAGGCGGCCTTCCCGACCCAACTGGGGGATGTCTCCGTTGACACCTTTTACCGGGCAATCAATAAAGTGTCCCGTTCTCTGATCCGTACCGATGCCGATGAGGTAACCTATAACCTCCATGTCATGATTCGGTTCGACCTGGAACTGGCTCTGCTGGAAGGCAATCTGACCGTCCAGGATCTGCCTGCCGCCTGGAATGAGCGCTATCGATCGGATCTGGGTGTGGTACCGAGTAGCGATCGGGAAGGAGTGTTACAGGATGTTCACTGGTACACCGGAGCGATCGGTGGAATGTTTCAGGGTTACACTCTCGGTAACTTGATGGCGGCTCAATTTTTTGCCGCAGCTCTCACAGCTCATCCTGAAATTCCCCAGGACATTGAACAGGGTGATTTCTCAACCTTACATAACTGGCTGAGAACGAATATCTACCGACACGGCAAAAAGTTTACCTCCCCTGAAGTCCTGGAACGGGTGACCGGCAGTTCCCTGTCTCCTACGGCCTTGATTCACTATATTCAGCAGAAATACGGTGAACTCTATCAGTTCTAAATTGAGTAGCATCTACCCTTAGCGTTGAGCAAACTCTACCCTGAGTGTGATCCCACCGGATAGCATCTCTCGTTATTAGTAGAGTTACGTCGTTGAAAAGCCAGAACAACTAACTTTAAATTAGTCGTTTCTTGAAATACAACTTTTGCTGCGATCAGCCCGGTCGCCAGCCATAGCAGGTTTTCTCTGGTCACCATAAATTTATAAAATACTTTAAGTTTATGAAGGAGATTGGGAAAATGTACGATAGATATGGGCGTTTACCATTCCGCAAGTTAAGTATATTCCCCGCAGGCTTTTTAAAGAAACGATGAGCGATTAGTAAATTTATCCGGTTTGAATGAAGCTATGGATAAAATTTACCTACAGACCCGGGGCTAACTCTCATCCCTGTTGCGACATATCATTCTCTGGGATCGCAGATTTTATAGTGGATTCAGTTACACTGAGCAATGCTTGATACTGGTCAACTACAACTCAAAGGCGATGCCCTCCTTTGCTTTAAGGAAGGGTTAGCCCTGGCTGCTGCCGGAGCCTACCAGCAGGCAGTCGGGCAGTTTACTAAAGTTGTTAGCCTCTGTCCCGATTTTTATGAAGCCTGGTACGAGCAGGGTTTAGCCCTGGAAAAGGCGGGATGCTATGCCGAGGCGATCGTCAGCTTTGATCGAGCCTTAAACCTGCATCCTGGGATTCAGGCCACCTGTCAAATTTTGTTAGAGCAGGGCAATGCCTTGCAGTACGGCTTAGGTGACTACACTGCAGCTCTGGCCTGTTACGACCAGATTTTGCAATTGGAGCTAAAACATGAATTGGCCTGGCACAATCGAGGCAATGCCCTGCTCTATGGTCTTAATCGACTGGTAGATGCCCTCGGTTGTTATAACCAGGTCATAGAAATTAACCCTGCCAGCGATTTAGCCTGGCGTAACCGGGGTACCGCCCTGGTAGAGATGGGTTGCTACGAAGAGGCGATCGCCAGTTATGAGCGAGCGATCGAGGTCAACCCTCAGGATGAACTGTCCTGGCAGGCTCGCACCCTGGCCGCCCAAAAATCTGGCTTAAATTACCGCCAACCAACCACCGCACCGGTATGGCACTGTCCCGAGCATGGTGAATCTACCTTTATTGAAGGAGATACCGATGGTGGGCAGGTCACCCCTACCGAGGTAACCACCGTTCTGTCAGGCAAATTGGCCCTGGTGGTAGAAGATGATTGGGGTAAGCGAGAAATTATCCTGGAACAAGAACAGTACGAGATCGGCCGCGATCCCCAGAGCGACATTTGTCTGCATTCTCAGTTTGTCTCCCGTCAACATGCCGTTTTGACCCGAGTGTATCGGGAAGATGGCAGTTACCATTACCAAATTATTGATGGCAACCTGGATGGCAAGCTCAGTACCAACGGCCTTTTAATCAATGGGCAAAAATTACGGACAAGAGTGCTCAAGCCCGAAGATGTAATTGTCTTTGGCCCCAAGGTGCAGGCAACCTACAAGCGGCTCTTAAACAATCTATCTTGAACAATCAGACTGAGTCTTAAATTCAGGGCGATTGCGTCTATGGGAGGACGCACCCCAGGAAAACTTACCTCTAGCATCAAAATGTTTATCGGCCTGCCACCTACAGGTTGCTGATTGCCGCAGGATTGCCAATTCCTGGAACCTGAAGGGGTAGAAGCAACTTTGTAGCAGTGCAAACCTTGTATCGCAACATTATCTATCGAAATTTCTGCTGATTCCCCTAATTTACGATTCTACGGAGGCAGTGCAATCTTATGTCTGATTTAATCCTGGCTGTTTTAAACAGCGACGAGAAGACCAATCTACGGCAGTTTGCCAGCCAGTTACGGGGTTCTGAAAAACGCTATTTACTGAGAAACGAAATTTTATCTGCCTTTGCCGATTACTGTAAAAATTACGAGAAGTCTGACCAGTTTTACTATTCCTCGCGTCTGAGCAAATTAATTTACTATGTCCAGGAAGTTATTTTAGATAATGAAAGTCTTTGCCTGATTATCCGTCCCCGCATTGCCACCCAGGAAGCCTACCGGTTGCTGGAAGATTTGACCGTAGAAGCGATGACCGTACAGGAGTTGCTGGATCTGCGCGATCGGCTGGTAAACCGCTACCATCCCCAGGATGGCGATGTCCTGGAAGTAGATTTTCAGCCGTTTTATGACTACTCCCCGACCCTGCGGGATCCCAAAAATATTGGTAAGGGCGTAGCTTACCTGAACCGCTATCTTTCCAGCAAATTATTTCAAGATCCACGCCAGTGGCAGGATGCCCTGTTCAACTTCCTGCGAGTACATAGCTATAACCACCAGCAACTACTGATTAATGAACGCATTCAGTCTCAGCAGCAGTTGTCCGATCGGATCAAATCAGCCCTGATATTTCTCGGCGATCGACCGGCCGATGCCCCCTTCGAGAGCTTTCGGTTTGACTTGCAAAGCATGGGATTTGAGCCGGGATGGGGCAATACGGCAGAGCGAGTGCGGGAAACCCTGGAAACCCTGGATCAGTTAATTGACTCCCCCGACCACCAGGTTTTAGAAGCCTTTATCTCCCGGATTCCGATGTTGTTTCGGATCGCCCTGATTTCGCCCCATGGCTGGTTCGGCCAGGAAGGAGTGCTGGGGCGACCAGATACGGGAGGGCAGGTCGTTTACATTCTGGATCAGGTCAAGAGCCTGGAAAAGCAACTGCAAGAAGACATCCAGCTGGCGGGTCTGGATGTTCTGAAAATTCATCCCAAGGTGATTGTCCTGACTCGCCTGATTCCCAATAGCGAAGGCACCCTCTGTAACCAGCGTCTGGAGAAGATTTATGGCACCGAGGATGCCTGGATTCTGCGGGTGCCCTTCCGGGAATTCAACCCCAAACTGACTCAGAGTTGGATCTCCCGGTTTGAGATCTGGCCCTACCTGGAAACTTTTGCGATCGACGCTGAACGAGAACTGCGGGCGGAGTTTGGGGGAAAACCCGATCTGATTATCGGTAACTACTCCGACGGCAATCTGGTAGCCTTTCTGCTGGCCCGCAAATTAAAGGTCACCCAGTGCAACATCGCCCATGCCCTGGAAAAATCTAAATATCTGTTCAGTAACCTTTACTGGCAAGACCTGGAAGAGAAATACCACTTCTCCCTGCAATTCACAGCGGATCTAATTGCGATGAATGCAGCCAACTTCATTGTTGCCAGCACTTACCAGGAAATCGTCGGCACTCCCGAAAGCGTTGGTCAGTACGAGTCATACAAAAGCTTTACGATGCCAGAGCTTTACCATGTAGCCAGTGGCATCGAGTTGTTCAGTCCCAAATTTAATGTGGTACCTCCGGGGGTAAATGAAACCATCTTCTTCCCCTATACCCGCCAGGACGATCGCCTGCTCAACGATCGGGATCGCCTGGAAGACCTGTTGTTTAGCCTGGAAGATAGTAGTCAGGTGTTTGGTAAGCTGGATGACCCCAGCAAACGGCCCCTATTCTCGATGGCAAGACTGGATCGGATTAAAAACCTGACCGGTCTGGCAGAATGCTTCGGCCAGAGCAAAGACTTACAGGAACGCTGCAACCTGATCCTGATCGCCGGCAAACTCCGCACCGAAGACTCGACGGACCACGAGGAAATTAGTGAAATTCAGAGACTCTATCAAATTATTGAGGAGTACCAGTTGCAGGGCAAGGTGCGCTGGTTAGGAGTACGGCTACCCAAGGGAGACACCGGGGAAGTTTACCGCATCATTGCCGATCGCCAGGGGGTTTTTGTCCAGCCCGCCCTGTTTGAAGCCTTCGGTCTGACCATTCTGGAATCTATGGTTACGGGTCTACCGACCTTTGCTACCCGATTTGGTGGCCCGCTGGAGATTATTCAAGATAAGGTGAATGGGTTTTTAATCAACCCGACCCACCCAGAGGAAATGGCCGAGATTTTAACAGACTTCATCTCCAAGTGTGACCAGAACCCCGACTACTGGCAGGAAATCTCACAACGCAGCATCGATCGGGTCTACAGTACTTACACCTGGAAAATTCATACAACTCGCCTGCTGTCCTTAGCCAAGATCTATGGCTTCTGGAACTATAATTCCCAGGAAAACCGAGAAGATATGTTCCGCTACATCGAATCTCTGTTCTATCTCCTCTACCGTCCCCGCGCCAAAACCCTGCTAGAACAGCATCTCCAACGTTAGGTATAGCGTCAGGAGACTCCTTTGGACCTATCACCCAGGGAGATTTAACAAACTAGTAGCCCGTCAGGACAAATTTGAGGGGTAACTCAAATCTGCAAACCCTAATCTTCAGGTGCTTTGAGGGTTTAACCCATCCAAACCGTCCTGACAGACTACTAGGCCGCCCGCTGAAATTTCTCAGTGGTGACAACCAGACTCTCGGCGAACTGATCAAACCGTTGAGCCAGTTTGGCATCCCGCAATTCACCGGTACTCTCAAAAGCTTGCCAGGCCTGCCCGATCGCAATCTGATCAGGAATCACCCAGGCATGAACCCAGCGCATAATGGTGCGTAAATCATTCAGAGCATTACTGTTAGACTGACCACCCAGCACACTGATCAACCCGGCCACCTTACCATCTAAATGCTCAAAACTCATTAAATCCAGAGCATTTTTAATCACACCACTCACGCTGCCATGGTACTCCGGCGTGGCCAGAATCATCCCATCGGCCCGTTTGAAGGCCTGACGCAGCCGATCGACATCGGGATAGGCGGGGTACTCATCACTGCCATCGCAAAAGGGCAGATTCATGGTTCGTAAATCCAGAATTTCAACTTCAGCACCCAGAGCATTCAGGCGTTTAGCCACCAGATGCAAGGCCTGCTGACTATAGGAATCGGGACGGAGGCTACCAGCAATTCCAACAAATCTAACCATAGAGAGGAACCCCATCGAGTAAATTGGTTCAACTTTATAAAAGAGCATCAAGAAAGCACAGAACTGGACTACTTCTGGGCAAACTCATACTCGTTATGAGTTTATCTTAGCAAAACTCTGGCAGGTGATCAATTTTCCCTCTCTTCCTGCTCCCAGCCAGGAATCGGAAGCCGAATCAAAAGACCTTAAGCTAAACTTTTGGAAAGATGGTTGAATTATTGCCGCTGATTCAGGTGAGATTAGGCTTTTATCAGAATCAGTCGGCCAGCAGCTAAAAGGCGCACCCGTATGACTTCTTGGAAAAATGCAATGGTAAAATGGCTCCCCCTCAAGGGTGCTGCTATTCGAGGGCTGATTACTACAACCCTGGTTCTGGCTCAGGGAATTACTCTGATGCCGGCGATGGCAGACAGCAGCCGTGACCCTCAATGTTACCGTGATAGCCCCAACTCCCTGTGCTATAGCGATTTACTCCGTGAAATTAATGAAGGGAATGTCACGCGGGTAGAAATCGACCCGACTCAGCGCGTTGCCAGAGTCACCCTGGACAAGCAGAAAAAAGGGGAACCCCCACGGGAAGTGCCTTTGTTTGAACAAAATCCCGAGTTAATCAATGCTCTCCGCAGTAACGAGGTAGAGTACGAGGTACAACCCACGGCTGATAACAGTGCCGTCATGGGGATTCTGGCCAATTTGCTGCTATTTTTCCTGCTGATTGGCGGGCTGCTGCTAATTGTCCGGCGATCGACCAATGCTCCCGGGGGTCCCGGACAGGCCATGAACTTTGGC
>ERZ1066117.677-NODE-677-length-22849-cov-7.524217_pt1 | contig 22849 bp, 27 predicted proteins | sample MGYA00382764_ERZ1066117 | MGnify/ENA primary metagenome ERZ1066117 (study PRJEB33369, sample SAMEA5778347) | biofilm metagenome | biome: Industrial cooling water; feature: Water cooling tower basin; material: Biofilm | place: United Arab Emirates | collected...
GCGCGCCATCGCTTTCGCGGGACTCGCGCTTCACCTCGTCGCGGGTCATCATCAGATCGCGTTCGCGCTTCCACCAGGCAAAGCCGGCATCGATCAGCGCAACCAGCGCCAGCAGCAGGCTGGCCGCCACCGCGAGGCGCAGCAGTGCTGCGCCAACCGCCGGCAGGCCCTGCTCGTCCCCGGCCGCCAGCGCCGGCAGCAGCGGCCACAGCAGCGCCAGACCCAGCCCGGCCATGCCGCCGAGCTTGATCACCCCCAGCAGCGCGCTGGCCAGCCCCTGCCAGCCAAACAGCCGTTTCAGGCCATTCAGTGGCGACAGGCGAGAGAGTTTCGGCGCGGCCATCCCCAGGCTGACATGGCGGGTGACCGCCAGCTGCACCCCGAACGCCGCCACCGCCACCATGGCGAACAGCGCCAGCGGCCAGACGAGCGGCAGCCGCCGCCAGAGCGCGGGCACGTCACTGGCCGCTGCCGCGCCCAGGCTTTCGGCCAGGAAGGCCAGCAGCGCCTGCCACAGCGCCGGGCCGCCAAGCGCCAGGAACAGGCTGGCCACAGCGAGGCTGATCGCCGGCCCCAGTTCGCGCGGGGCCAGCACATTGCCTTGCTCCAGCGCCTGTTCGCGGCGGCGCGGTGTCGGCTGTTCGGTCTTGTCCTCCGCCATCAGCCTATCAGCCCCAGCGCCGAGGCCAGCGCCTGCGCCAGCCGTGCCGAGACATGGCCGATCACCAGCGGCAGCAGCGTGATGAAGGCCAGCAGCAGCGCCGCCGGGCCGATCGCCACCACCGAAAGCTGCGGCGCGGCGCGGTTGGCGATCGCCACCACGGCATTGGCGAGCAGCAGCACGGCGAGCAGCGGCATGGCGACACTGAGCCCCCAGAGGAACATCAGCCCGCCGAACGCCGCAACATCTTCAAGGCCCAGCGTGCCCACCGGCAGCGCCACACCGGTGGCGGCGAGCAGCAGGAACTCGGTGTGCAGATCGCCGGCCAGCAGCGCCACCCAGGCGAAGGTGGTGAACAGCGCTGAGAGCGCGCCGCCGCTGCCGGCCATTGGCCCCACCATGGCAAAGCCCAGCCCCACCATCTGGGCGATCATCTCGCCGGCCAGCGTCGCCGCCCCGAAGGCCATGGCCAGCGCCAGGCCGCAGCTGAGCCCGGCGAGCAGCTCGGCCGGGATGGCGGCGGGTGACAATGTCGGCGCACCGGGCCGGAAGCCGCCGAACAGCGCCAGCGCCGCTGCCAGCGCAAGCCGCGCCCGCCACGGCAGATCGGCGCCGGCAATGCCCGGCAGCAGCACCAGCATGGCCAGCGGGCGCACGGCGGCCAGCGTGAACTGCACGAACCACGGCACTGCATCAAAGGCGGGGATGGCAAAGGTCACCGGATCGCCCCCACCATGTCGGCCAGGCCGGCTTCCAGGAAATCGGCCAACCCCAGCATCAGCCCTTCGCCGGCCAGCGCGATCATCAGCACCAGCACGGCGAGCTTGGGCAGGAAGCTGATGCTGCTTTCCTGCACCGAAAAGATCGTCTGGATGAGGCCGACCAGCACCGCCACCACCAGCATCGGCACCAGGAAGGTGGCAGCGCCGCCGGCAAACAGCAGCACAGCTTCGCGGGCAAGATCGCCCAGCATCACCTCATCGGGCGCGCTCATCCGCCGAAGCTTCTTGCCAGCGCGCCCAGCACCAGCGTCCAGCCGTCAACCGCCACGAACAGCGCGATCTTCACCGGCAGCGACACGGTGGCCGGCGAGACCATCATCATGCCCATCGCCATCAGGATCGAGGCGACGATCAGATCAATCACCAGGAACGGCAGATAGACCACGATGCCGATCTCCAGCGCCGTCTTCAGTTCAGAGGCCACGAAGGCCGGCACCACCACTGACAGCGGCACGTCGGAAGGCCTCGCATAGGGCCCGCCACCGGCAATCTCGGCAAAGCGGGTGAGATCCCTGGCGCGGGTCTGGGCCAGCATGAAGCCCTTGAGCACGCCGCCGGTGCGGCTGAGCGCCTGTTCGGCAGGCAGGCTGCCGGCCACCATCGGCGCCCAGGCGGTATCGTAGATCCTGTCCAGCTGCGGCTTCATCACGAACAGCGTGAGCAGCAGCGCGGTGCCGATCAGCACCTGGTTGGGCGGGCTCTGCCCCAGTCCCAGCGCCTGCCGCAGGATCGCCAGCACGATGGTGATGCGGGTGAAGGCTGTCATCATCAAGAGCGCCGCCGGCAGCAGCGTCAGCGCCGACATCAGCAGCAGGATCTGCAGCGATGTCGCCAGCGGCGGCAGGTTGAGGACGTCGCTCATTCGGCGGGCGCTTCGGCAAGGGCTGCAAGGCCGGCGCGCGACTGGCCGACGAGCAGGCGGCGGCCACCAAACTCCACCACGATCAGCCGGGCGCCCGGCCCCAGCGGAATGGCCTGCACCACGCTGGCATGGCGGGCCGGCAGTCGCGCGGCGAGCCCTCCGGCACTCTGGCGCAGGCGATCAAGAAGGCTGGCGGCGGTCATGGCGCAGTGCTGGGCAGCACTTCGGTGAGGCGCACACCGAAGCGGTCCCCCACCGAGACAATCTCGCCGCGCGCCACCAGCCGATCGGAGATCAGCACATCCACCGGCTGATCGACCCGGCGATCGAGCACATGCACCTGGCCCGGCGCCAGCGCGAGGAGATCGGCCAGTTTCAGGCGGATGCCGCCCACTTCGATGGCCAGCCGCACGCTGATCGCGCCAAAGCCGCCCAGCTGCCCGGCCAATGCCGCCAGGTCGGCGGGCGGCGGCGTGGGTTCGCCCTGCATCTCGCCGGGATTGATGGTCATGCGCGGTCTCCTGCGGGGGTGATGTCGATGGCGGTGATGCTGGCCTGCTGGCGGCCATCGGGCAGCGGGGTAAGGGTGACGGTGGCGACACGGTGATCGCCAAGGTGCAGCGGCATCTCGGGGCTGGCGTGGACCGGAATCACCAGGCCTGGCCGCAGCGGCAGCAGCTGGCCCAGCGGCAGCGCGCCATCGGCCAGCCGCACGGTGAGGCGCAGCGGCAGCGCCAGGCCCGCCGCCCCGATCGGCGCCGGCGCACTGGCCGCCACCGGCGCGGGCGGAGCCGGGATGCGGATGCTGCCCACCACCTCGGTTTCGGGCGCGGTCGTCACCAGCACGTCCACCGCCAACTCGGCGCGGCGGCTGCCCGCCGGCCACAGCCGCAGCGCAACTGGGCGAATGAGATCGAGCAGCAGCGTGGCATGGCGCTGGCAGGTGACACCGCCAACGGTGGCCACCGGCCGCGCCGGATCGCCGCCGAGCCGCACCGTGGCCAGCAGCGCCGCCAGATCGGGCGCAACATCGGGTGCGCCGGGCGCCATGCCGCGACCGGGATGCACGCTGGCCGGGCAGCCAAAGGCCTCACCCAGCAGGGTTTCCAGTGCCAGGAACAGCGGCATGAACGGCGTGTCGTCGCCATCATCGGGCGGTGCCAGCGCTGAGCGCGGCTGCCAGCTGTCGATCTGCCCGGCGATGGCCGGCGCTTCGCTGCGGATCCTCAGCTGGCTCACTGCACCACCAGCGAGGTGAAGAACACCTCCTCCACGCTGCCCGGTTCGCCCTTGGCCTTCAACGCCTTGTTGATCACGATCTTCAGCCGTTCGCGCAGGCCATCCTTGCCCTCGGCGTTACCGATCTCGGTCTCGCGGGTTTCGCCCAGCGCGGCCAGCACGGCCGAGACGATCGCCGGCTTGTGCTTCTCGATCACCGCCACCGCGTCCGGGCCGCCGAAGGTGGACAGCGAGATCTTCACCTGCAGATAGCGGCCACTGTCGGCCAGGTTGCTGGTGAAGGCGTTGTCCAGCTCCAGATATTCCAGTGGGCCATCGGGCACGGCAGAAGGCGCAGCTGCCGGGGCATGGCCGGGTGCGGGCAGCCCGAGCTGGCCGCCGAACTGCAGGGCGGCAATCACCGCGCCGGCCCCGCCCGCGCCGGCGCCGGCCAGGAAGGCGACCAGCGGCACGATCACGGCGGCAAGGCCCTTGCCCTTCTTTTTTCCTGTCTTTTCAGTGGTTGTGGCGGCATCGGGCATGGCGATTGTCCTCAGGCGTAACGGTCAATGATGGCGGTGCGGGCGGGCAGGCGGCGGCGCGGGGCTGCGTCGGCGAGCGGATCGATTGTGAGCTGGGGCGACCGGGCCGGGCGGCGGCCACCACCCGACAGATCGGCGCGCTGGCCATTGACCGACAGGCCGGCAAGCAGCACGCCAGCCGCCGCCATGTCGCCCGCCAGGCGCGGCGCCCCGGCATCGATCAGCGCGGCGGCCGCCGGCTGGGCGGCAATCGCCACCTGCAACTGATCGGGACTGCCGCTCAGCCGCACCGCCACCTCGCCCAGCCGCTCGCTGGCGATGGCCAGGCCGGGGGCGGGGTTGAGATCGGCTGGCGCTGCTGCGGTCTGTGCCGCCGGGCTGGCGGCCTGTGGCGGCTGCGGTGCGGCTGGTAGCGGCGCGGTGACGGCTGGTGGCGGCGCGGTGGCGGCGGGCGGCGGCGCGGTGGCGGCGGGCGACGGCTCGCTGGCGACCAGCGGCGCATCTGTCGCGTCCAGTCGGGGCCGTGCCTCGACCAGGATTTCGACCAGCGGCGGCGGGGCAGGCGGCAGGCCCGGATCAGGCAGCGGCGCAGCAGCGGGGACCGGCGCTGCCGGCGGACCGGATTGCGGGGCGGCCTGATACCAGTCCGCCGGCAGGCGCGCCGGGTCCACCCAGGCCGGCGGGATACGGGTGGGATCATACCAGAGCGGCGGCGGGCGGGTGGGATCGGCCCAGGCCGGTGGCGGATTGGCGCGATCCCACCAGTCAGGCGGGCCGCGCGTCGGATCAAACCACACCGGCATGTCCGCCGCATCGGGCGACTGGCTGCCGCCCGGCACCGATGCCGGCAGCGCGGGGGCTGCCTCAACGGGTGGCAAGGCGGGCAGGCTGGCCTGCCAGCCGCGACCCAGGGGCTTTGGCAGGAGTGACTGGGGCTGCGCCACGGGCGGGCTGAGCCGGATCGCCGCTGAACGCGATCCCGCTGGCCAGAGGGCTTCGGGCGGCCTTGCTTCGGGCGAGGTTCCCGTAACGCCGGTCGGGCCCGGGGTGGGCTGTGGCGACAACGGCACCGGCAAGGACAGTGGCGATGACAGGGGCACGGGCAGCTGGGCCAGTTCGGGCACCAGCAGGATCGCCCAGTCCTGACGGGGTTCCTGGCCGGTTTCCTGCGGCGCGTCCGGCAAGGGCGGGTCGCCAGACTCAGCCGTCACGTCGAGGCCCTCCCCGGCTGGAGCCAGGGGCGCCAACGGCAGCGGCGGCGGCAATAGGGGCTTTGTCGGCTGCAACGGGGTCTGCGATGAGGGCAGCACGTCTGGGCCCGGCAGCAGCCCGGCGAACACATCAGGCGACACCGCGACTTCAGGCCGGGCCAGCAGGTTGCCGGAAAGGCCGCCGGGCAAGCTGGCGGGCAGGTTGGCGGCAACAGGCGTTGGCAGCAGGCCGGTCATGCTTCGTCCTCCAGGGCGGCGCGGCGGGCGATGGCGGCATCGACAGCGGCGCGGGCGGCGGCCAGTTGCCGGCTGGCGGCATCGCGGGCGGTTGCGGCGGCGGCGTGGCGCTGCGCCACGGCAGCGGCAATCTCGCCAAGCTGGCCATCACTGCGGGCGCGGGCGGCACGCACCGCCGCCGGCTCGATGCCTGTTCCCTGCCCGCCGACCAGCGCGCGCACCCGTTCCAGCAGCGCCGCATCGGCCGCCGCGCGCCCTTGCGCCCGCGCCAGATCCGCCAGCGCCAGCCGTTCCCGGATGCGGCGCACGCGGATCAGGCGGTCAAGAGGGGTGACGGTGGCGCTCATCGCGCCACCTTGGGTGGTGTCACGGGCGCGCTCATGGCGTGCCCTCGATTGGCGCCACCAGCTCGATCAGCGTGGCGATGCTGTCGGCCGCATCGGTGCAGGTGGCGCGATCCTGCTGCAGGAAGGCGGTGAGCGCCGGTTGCAGGGCAAGCGCCAGATCAAGTTCCGGATCGCTGCCCGGCGCATAGGCGCCCATCAGCACCAGATCGCGATTTTCCTCGGCCAGCGCCACCAGCCGGCGGAAACGGCTGGCCGCCGCCAGATGATCGGGCGCGGCGATATCGGCCATCACCCGGCTCGCCGAGGCGATGAGATCGATGGCCGGAAACTGCCCGCGCCCGGCCAGCCGGCGGGAGAGCAACACATGGCCATCCATCACCCCGCGCGCCGCATCCACCACCGGATCGGCGCGATCATCGCTCTCGGCGAGCACGGTGGCGACCAGCGTGATGGCGCCGCCGCTCTGCCGGTCCCCGCCGGCGCGTTCAGCGAGATCGGCGACCAGTTGCAGGGCAGACGGCGGATAACCGCGCGCGCCGGCCGGCTCGCCGCGCGCCATCGCCACCTCGCGGGCGCCGTGCACCACGCGCGACAGGCTGTCGAGGATCAGCAGCACGCGGCGGCCCTGGGCGCGGAAATATTCGGCCACGGCAAAGGCGCGCTGCGCGCCGCGCACCCGGCACAGCATGGCATCCGCCGCCGGCACCGCGATGGTGACGATCCGCTCCCGCGCCGGGCCGGCCAGTTCCCCATCGATGAAATCGCTGATTTCGCGGCTGCGTTCACCGATCAGCGCCATCACCACCACATCGGCCTGCGCCCAGCGCGCGATCTGGCCGAGCAGCACCGATTTGCCGACGCCCGTCCCGGCCATGACGGCGATGCGCTGGCCCACGCCAAAACTCAGCAAGGCATCGAGCGCCCGCACACCAGTGGCGAGCATCTGCGTCACCCGGCTGCGCGCCTGCGGGGCGAGCGGCGGCGGGCTGGCCGGCCAGCGCACCGGGCAGGCCGGCGGCGGCAGGCCATCCAGCGGCCGGCCCAGCGCATCGATCACCCGGCCCAGAAGCGCGTCCCCCACGCCGATGCTGCCATCGTGGCGATCAGGCAGCACCAGCGCGCCCGGCGCGATGCCGGAAAGCGGCGCCAGTCCCATCAGCAGCGCCCGGCCATCGCGAAAGCCGACAATCTCGCCAGCCAGCCCGGCGGTGCCGATGGCCACGCGGCTGCCGACGGGCGCGGCAATGCCCACCGCTTCCAGCACCGCGCCATCGGCGGCGATCACGCAGCCGCCGCGCCGCACGGGGAGCGGCGGCAGGCGCACGCCAGCGATGCGGGCAGCCAGCAGATCGGTAGCGGCGGCCATCACAGGCCCTCCAGCAGCCTGGCGAGGCGCTCGGCAAGGCCGGCCTCCACCCGGTAATCGGGCCCGGCCACCACGATATGGCCGGGCGGCAGCGCGGCATCGGCGGCGGTGGCAAGGCCCGGCGGCAACTCAACGGCGATCAGCGCCAGCGTGTCGGGATGGGCGCTGAGCACCGGCAGCGCGGCGTCTGCCACTTCGGCAAGCGCCGCATTGACCAGCGGGGCCAGCACGCGGCCGCCAGCGGAAAGCTCGGCCATCAGAACCGCTTCGGCCACCGCCTTCACCAGGCCTGTGAGCAAGGGCGCCAGCCGGGCTTCATCAAGGCCAGTGGCGGCGGTGCAGGCAGCGGCGGCTTGTGCCAGCGCAGCGCGCAAGGGGGCCAGTTCGGCCTGCGCCGCCGCGCGCCCGGCGGCTTCACCGGCCGCCAGGCCCAGCGCCTCGGCTTCGGCGCGGGCTTCGGCGAGCAGGGCAGAGAGATCGGGCGCGGCGGGCGGCGCTGGCGCAGCGGGCACGCGCGGCTCGATCAGGCTGGAGAGCAGGCGGGCAAGGCCGGGGGCAGCGGCGATACTGTCTGCCGGCACGCCCGACAGCAGCGCTGCAAGGCGGGGATCATGCACGCTCACAGCATCGCCTCCTGTTGGGTGGGCAAGGTGATGGCGCCGGCGTCGCCGAGCCGGCGCACCTGCCGGCAGATCTCGCGCTGCGCCGCCTCCACCTCGGAGCGCTTCATCGGCCCGCGTTCGGCGAGATCATCGAGCAATTGCGCTGCCGCGCGCTTCGACATGGCGCCGAGCACCAGATCCTTCACGGCCGCATCGGCGCCCTTCAGCGCCACGGCGAGCTGGCCGGGATCGACCTCGCGCAGCACCAGCTGGATATCCTTCACCGACAGCCCGGCGAGATCGGCGAAGATGAACTGCTGGGCTTCCAGTTCGGCCGCGAGATCGGCGTTCAGCGCCGTCAGCGTTTCGAGCAGCGCACCGCGGCCCCTGGCGCGCTTGATCACGCTGGCGGCAAAGCCACTGCCGGCCAGCTGGGCGCGATCGCGGTTGGTGCCGATGCCGGCCAGCTTGGCTTCCAGATCGGCTTCCAGCGCCGCCAGATCAGCGAGCGCCACCGGCTTCATGGTGGCCAGCCGGGCGGCAAGATCGGGCTGCATGTCTTCCGGAAGCGCGTCGAGCACGTCGGCGGCGCGGGCATCGGGCAGATGCGCCAGCACCACCGCGATGGCCTGCGGATGTTCATCGGCGATCAGTGTCGCCAGTGCCGGCGATTCCACCCAGTCGAGCACGGCAAAGCGCCGCGGCTGGGCCGGCGGGCCGATGCGATCGATGAGCGTTTCGGCGCGCGGCGTGCCCAGCGCCCGGCCCAGCCGCTGCCGCACCTGCCGGCCTTCGGTATCGAGCGCCGCGACCTGCGCGGTGCGGGCGAGAAACTCATCGAGCACGGCATCGATGGCATCGGGGGCGATTTCCGCCACCGTCAGCATCGCCTCGCCCACCTGCTGCACCTCGGCGGGGCTCATGCCCGCCAGCATCTCGGCGGCCTGCGCTTCTTCGAGCACCAAGAGCAGGATGGCGCATTTCTGCGCGCCCGACAGGCTGGCGGCGGGATCGGGCTGCGGCAGGGCCATCATGGCGCCGGCTCCTCGGCGGGCGCGCCAGAGGCGGCATTGCCAGCAGCGCCAGGCGCCAGCAGCATCTGCCGCGCCACCGCCATGGCGCGATCCTTGTCTCCGGTGACCAGCGTGCGTGCGCGGTCAAGCTTGCCGCTGTAATCGCGGGCGGTGGCGGGCCTGAGGTCACCGCCGTCGATGGGCACGCCGGCCGGCACCACCAGATCGCCGAACACGCGCGGCGGCGCAGCGGCAATGGCGGCGGCTTCGGCCTGCTGCAGGCGCGCGCGGCGGCGGCGCTGCCACAGGAACCAGCCCAGCCCGGCCAGCGCCAGCAGCAGCCCGGCAGCGGCGGGCAGGCCATAATCCTTCACCGCCGGGCTTTCATACCAGGCTTCTGGCGCGGACTCGCTGCCGGCAAAGGCGCGGGTTTCCACCTGCAAAAGGTCTCCGCGCGCCGCGTCATAGCCCATGGCACCCTGCACCAGCCGGCGGATGGCGGCGATCTCGCGCGCGTTGTTCTTGCCCAGCGCGCCGGCATCGACAACCAGCGCCACCGAAAGCCGCTTCAGGCGCGGGGCAGCAGCGCGGGAGACCTGCACATCCTTGCCGATCTCGAAGGCGCGGCTGGCGCTTTCCGATGCCACCTGCGGCGGCGCGGCCGGGGCGGGCGGAGAGGCAGGCGGCGTGGCGCTGATCTGCGCGGCCGGCGGCGCGGTGTTGGTGAGCGCGCCGGGGATGCCCTGGGCCGGCGCGCTGCCGGCCTCGCTGGTGCGGCTGGTCTGCTCGCTGCGCACCGTGCCGGCAGGCTGGAAGCGCTCGCTGGCCGCCTCGTTCTGCGAAAAGTCCACATCGGCGGCGACTTCGGCGGTGAAGCGCCCCTGCCCCAGCATCGGCGTGAGCAGTTTCACCAGCCGCTCGCGCACCAGGCCTTCCAGCCGCTGCTGACAGGCGCGATGCTGGGCATCGCCCGACACTCCGGCCGACAGCAGCGTGCCCGATTGATCGACCACGCTCACCCGATCGGCGGCGAGGCCCGGCACCGAGGTGGCGACCAGCCAGATCACCGCACGCACCTGCGCTTCAGCCAGGCTGCGGCCCGGCGCCAGGGTGATGAACACGCTGGCCGACGGCGGCGAACGGTCGCGGATGAACACAGAAGGCTCGGCGCTCGCCACGTGCACGCGCGCCGCCTTCACCCCGTCGATGGCCTCCACGCTGGCCGCCAGCTCGGCCTCCAGCGCCGCCTTCAGCCGCGCCGCCTCCACCGAGCGCGAGGCGCCGAGCGGCATGTCGGCAAGGCCGGCGCCGGCGGCACTGGCTTTCGGCAGGCCCTGCCCGGCCAGCAGGATGCGGGCGCGGGCGATGTCCCCGGCGGGCACCTCCAGCTGGCCGGTGTCGCTGTTGACCCGCCAGTCGAAATTGGCAGCGGCCAGCGCGTCGGACACGGCGGCCGCATCGGCATCGGCGAGGCCGGGATAGAGCGGCCGCCAATCGGGCTCGCGCAGCAGCGCCCAGACGAGCGCCAGCGCCGCCAGCAGCCCCACGCCGATCAGCGCCGGGCGGGCCCTCGCCACCGCCGGGCTGGCGGCCACGCTGCGGGCGCGGGCCAGCAGCGGTGCGAGGCTGGCTGGCAGAGCTGGAAGGGGGGCGCTCGCGTCGGCCATCGGCTTACAGCGGCATGTTCATCACGTCCTTGTAGGCCCCGATCAGGCGATTGCGCGCCTGCAGCGTGGCTTCAAAGGCAAGTGAGGCCTTCTGGCGGGCGATCATCACGCTGGCCAGATCGTGGGTCTGCCCGGTTTCATAGGCGGTGACGGCGGCACTGGACTGATCCTGCAGCGCCGAGACCTGCCTGAGCGCGGTGTCGAGCGCGCCGGAAAAGCCCTGTGGTTCAGTTGGGCCGGCGGGCCCAGCCGGGGTGGCGAGCCGGGCCTGCAGCGCCTGGTTCTTCTCCAGGATCTGCTGGCGCAGCTTGAGGATCGAGCCGGTGTCGAGCGGCGCCAGCATCACTGCACCATGGCGGCGCTGGCATCAGCGCGGCGGCTGGCCAGCTTGTAGCGCAGGGTGCGTTCCGAAATGCCGAGCCGGCGGGCGGCATCGCGGCGGCTGGCGCTGCTGGCCAGGGTGCGGGCGATCACATCGGCTTCGGCAGCGCGCACCAGGCCGGGCAGTGAAGGGTCTGCGCCTGACGCCGCAGCCGGCGCCAGCAGCAGGTGATCGGCGCGGATCACCGGGCCATCACACAGCACCAGCGCGCGATCGAGCACATTGCCAAGTTCGCGCACATTGCCGGGCCAGGCGTGCGCCAGCAGCGCGGCGCGGGCGCCGGCATCGAGCCAGGGCACCAGCCCGCCGGCCTCGGCGCGGCGCAGCAGCCAGTGGGCGGCAATCGGCAATATGTCGGCCGGGCGCCGGGCCAGCGGCAGCGTTGTCAGCGGGAACACCGCCAGCCGCCAGTAAAGATCGGCGCGGAACCGCCCGGCCGCCACTTCGGCGGCGAGATCGCGGTTGCCGGCGGCGACGATGCGCACATCCACCGCCAGCGGGCGGGTGGCGCCGACGGGCAGCACCTCGCGCTCCTGCAGGGTGCGCAGCAGCTTGGCCTGGGCGGCCAGCGGCAGTTCGGCCACTTCATCGAGAAACAATGTCCCGCCGTGCGCGCTGCGAATGAGGCCGGGGGCAGCAGCATGGGCACCGGTGAAGGCGCCGCGCTCGTGCCCGAACAGGGTGGCTTCCACCATCGCTTCGGGCAGCGCGGCGCAGTTGACCGCCACGAACGGGCCAGCTTGGCGGGCTGAGCCTTGATGCACCAGCCGCGCCAGCCCTTCCTTGCCGGTGCCGGTGGCGCCTTCGATCAGCACCGATGCCGGCGATGCACCCACCCGCCGGGCCAGCGCCAAGAGGGCAAGGCTGGCCGGATCGGCGGCCGCCGGCGCATCGGGGGCAGCAAAGGCCGCACACAGCGCCAGCGCCCAGTCCTCATCGCCGGGCGCCACCGCAATGGCCAGAGTGCCGCCAGCAAGGCTGGCCTCCCCGCGCGCCGCCGGCCGCAGTTGCAGACAGCGCGACAGCGAACGGGCGGACTTAACCGGCGGCGCCAGCGGCCGTTGATCGCCAATGACAAGCTCGACACGAGTCAGATCGAGCCGGGCGAGACCGGGCAGGAAGGCGGGCGGGGGCAGGGCCGGAACAGGTGCGCTCATGCCGCCTGTTCAGCAAGCGGCGTGCCAGTCGCCCAAGCTGAACGGCCGTGATGGCGGCCATGGTTAAGCGAATCTTGCAATCGTCAAATGCTTGACGCCGCGCCTGTCAGCGCGCCGGCACAATGTCAGGACATTGACACCATCGGCGCTGCAGTCGCCGCATGGGTGATCGCCATGGTCGCTCCGGCCACCAGCCGGTTGCCGACATAGGCGACCGCTGCCTGCCCGGGCGCCACGCCATATTGCGGCTCCTCGAACCACAGCTGATCGCCCGCCAGCCGGGCCGCGGCGAGCGGCGCCATCGAACGCACCTTCACCAGCAAGGGCCCGTCGGCTGGCCCCAGCCGGTTCAGCCCTTCCAGCGTGACGCCGGCCACCGCCAGCGCCCGGCGCGGGCCGGCGATCACCTGCCGGCGCTCCGCATCGATGCCGATCACGTAGAGCGGCTCGGCCTGGCCGCCCAGTTCAAGCCCGCGCCGCTGGCCCACGGTGAAGCGGTGAATGCCCTGGTGCCGGCCGAGCACCCGGCCACTGGCATCAACGATGTCGCCGGCTGCGGCCAGTTCGGGGCGGATACGCTCCACCACGGCGGCATAATCGCCGCCCGGCACGAAGCAGATATCCTGGCTGTCGGGCTTGGCGGCCACCACCAGATCAAAGGCCTGGGCCAGCGCGCGGGTTTCGCTTTTGGAAAGTCCGCCGAGCGGGAAGCGCAGATACTCAAGCTGCGCGGGCGTGGTGGTCCACAGGAAATAGCTCTGGTCCTTGGCGGGATCGGCGCCGCGATGCAGTTCCGCGCCGTCCGGCCCTTCAAGACGCTGGACATAATGGCCGGTGAGCAGCGCTTCGGCGCCCAGTTCGCGGGCCAGCGCGATGAGATCGGTGAACTTCACCGTGCGGTTGCATTCGACACACGGCACCGGCGTGCGCCCCTGCGCATAGGCATCGACGAAATTGTCGATCACCGCTTCGCGAAAGCGGCTTTCCAGGTCGATCACATAATGGGCGATGCCCAGCCGCTCCGCCACCTGGCGGGCATCGCGGATATCGGCCCCGGCACAGCAGGCACCCGGCCGGCGCGCGGCGGCGCCCTGGTCATAGAGCTGCAGCGTGATGCCCACCGCTTCGCAGCCCGCGGCATGGGCCAGCGCTGCCACCACCGAGCTGTCCACCCCGCCCGACATGGCCACCGCCACGCGGCGGCCGGCGAGCGGCCCCAGCACGGCGGCCGCAGCAGGCGGGATCGAGACGGAAGCGGTGGTCACAGCCAGCGGCAATGGGGATGGCGGCCCGAACCGTCAAGAGCATCGCCACTCGGGTCTGCGCCGTAAATGCCGAGAGGTGCCAGCCGTGAATGGAGGAAGACCTCCCACCAGCCCAGCGACGGAAAGCCGCCATGTCGTTCATGTCACCACCCCCACGCGGCCCGAAGGCCGAGGGCGCATCGGCCGCCGACGATGGCCTGCCGCCCGACGACACGGTGCGCTGGGTGCCCAGCCGCAAGGCCGCGGTGCTGCGCGCCATCCGCGAAGGCCGGATCAGCCTTGAACAGGCCTGCCGGCGCTGGCGGCTTTCGGTGGAGGAAATCCGCCTGTGGGAACGCGCGGTGGACCGGGTGGGGCCGCACGCGCTGCGCGTCACGCGGGTCCAGATCTATCGCCCGCTGCTTGAGGAAACTCCCTCCAAATTGGAGGAATAATAAGCGATTTGAAGGGATTGTGAGAATTTCCTCAAAGGGTATTTACGAAAGCCATCAATCATGGTTAAAAAGCATCGGGGTTCGTGGCCGGTCTGCATCAGCAGCCGGTTGGGGGTTTACGATTTCGGAGACACGTGCATGCGCGTCCTTTTGATTGAAGACGATCGTGCGATGGCCCGCAGTGTCGAGCGCATGCTCGACGAGGTGAGCATCGAGCATGAAACCGCCGGCACCGGGGAACTGGCGCTGGAATATGCCCGCACCTATGAGTTCGACGTGATCCTGCTCGACCTGACGCTGCCGGACATGAGCGGGCACGACATCCTGAAGCAGCTCAGGCAGCTGCGCATCAACACGCCGGTGCTGATCCTGTCGGGCGATGCCGAAACCACCACCAAGGTGCTCGGCTTCGGTGCCGGCGCGGATGACTATGTCACCAAGCCGTTCGACCGCGAGGAACTGATGGCCCGCCTGCACGCGCTGGTGCGCCGCAGCCAGGGCCATGGCCAGTCGGTGATCGTCACCGGCCCGGTGGCGGTTGATCTCGCCGCCCGCAGCGTGATGGTGGACGGCAAGCGCGTGGCGCTCACCGGCAAGGAATATGCGATCCTGGAAATGCTGTCGCTCCGCAAGGGCATGACGCTGACCAAGGAAATGTTCCTCACCCATCTCTATGGTGGCCGTGACGAGCCGGAGCTGAAGATCATCGACGTGTTCGTCTGCAAGCTGCGCAAGAAGCTGCACCAGGCCGGCGCGCCCTCCTCGGGCTGCATCGAGACGGTGTGGGGCCGCGGCTATGCACTGCGCGATCCGGAACCCAGCGAGTTCCCGGCCGTCGCCTGAAGCATCTGATACTCTGCGATTGAGGGCCGCCGGGCGACCGGCGGCCCTTTTTCTTTGGCGGCTGGCACGGCCAGATCGCGGCCGGCGGTGGCGCGCGCCTTGATCGACCATCAGCGCCTGTCTTCTTCGGACATGGCTGCCCTTTTCCGCCTCGACAATGGCCATTGATCCAAATCTCATTGCTGAATCGATGGAATATCTTTTGAAGAAAATTCACTTTCCAACTCAACAGATATCATCGAAAACTGCAAATACACTCCATAGCCTGAATCCATATTCAGGCTGATATGACTCTATAAATATCCCGTCTTCTTTATGTTGTTTTTTTCATTTCGTGTTTTGTCCTGTGTGATATTCAATAGCGTGACCTTGATTCGGGACCAGCTGGTCTGATCGATGTCTTCGCCGGGCCAGCAGGCGCCGGACGCCATTGCAAGAGGGGGAGGCGACCATGCCCGATGCCAGGAAGAAGCTGTTGTCCGTCCAGTCGATCCAGTTGGGCGGCGGCAACAGCGAGGACAGCGTGTCGGTGTTCGTGACCGGGCTGGCCGTCACGACGGGCTGGCGCGATATCGAGCTGGTGCCGCTGGAGAAGGAGCTGTCGAGCGACGGCATCCTCGATCTCGAGTTCGTCGGCGTGCCGCCCAAGGAGCCGAGCATCCAGGTGCTGACCCCGGTGAGCGCCAGCCTGCTGTGGAAGGGCGATGTGAAGCGGCTGGTGGGCATCAATGTCCACAGCCGCTCGGGCGCCCATATCCACCTGCTGCCCGGCCCCGGCGGCCCGCAGCCCACCACCTTTGCCCTTGGCGAGGAAGGCCCCGGCCCGACGACGATGGCCATGGGCGAGGAAGGCCCGCTGCCCACCACCTTCGCCATCGGCGAGGAAGGCCCCACCCCGACCACGATGTTCTTCGGCGAGGAGGGGCCGGGGCCCACCACCCTGGCCTTTGGCGAGGAAGGGCCGGGCCCGGGCCCCGGCCCCGCGCCCACCACGCTGATGTTTGGCGAGGAAGGCCCCGATCCCACCACCCTGGCCTTTGGCGAGGAAGGCCCGGGACCTGGCCCGACCACCACGCTGCGTTTCGGCGAGGAAGGCCCCGGCCCCACCACCTTCGCGCTGGGCGAGGAAGGGCCGACCACCTTCCGGCAGGGTGAAGAGGGTTCGCCCAAATCGCCCTTTGGCGAAACCGATCCGCGCACCGATGATCCCGGGCCGGGCACCTGGTTCGATCCCGGCAACCCCAATCCGTTCGGGCGGCGCTGATCCGGCTGGTGGCGGGCGCCATGCCCATCTTGCTGATCGCCGGGGGCGCCCGCGATCCCAACCTGGAATGGCTGGCGCGGGCCGCCGAGGCGGCCGGCGCCAGCGTGCGCCGGGCCTTCGTGCTGGACCGCACGGAACCGGGCTTCAGCTGGCAGCTGGAGAGCGGCGCCGCCGAACTCGACGGCGCGCCGCTGGCCGCCGATGCCGCCTTCCTGCGCTATGACGTGTTCACGCCGCCGATCGCCAAGGATGGCCTGGATCGCAACCTTGCGTGGTTCGCCGCGCTCAGTGGCTGGGCCAATGCGCAGGCCGGGCTGCGGCTGTTCAACCGCCGGCTGGAATCGCGCGCCAGCCTGAAGCTGGCGATGCTGCCGCTGGCCCGCGCCCACGGCCTTGCCGTGCCCGCCACGCTGGTGAGCAATGTGGAGGCAGCACTGGCCGGCTGGCCGCGCCCGGCCATCGCCAAGCCGGCGGCCGGCGGCGGCTATACCGGCCTGCTGGATGAAGCGCTGGCGGTGGCCGGCTGGGCGGATGGCCGCAGTCCCGCCCCGGCCATCGTGCAGCAGCAGCTCGAATATCCGGAATATCGGGTCTATCGGGTGGGCGCGGCCTTTCACTGGTTCGCCATCCACTCGCCGGCCATCGATTACCGGCCGCGCCGCGACACGCAGATCCACTATCTGGGCGAAGCGGAGCCCGCCCCCGGCCTCGATGCCGCGCTGGCCGGGCTGTGCGATGCGGTGGGCGCCGATTTCTGTGCCTGCGATCTGAAATCGCCGCCCGGTGGCGGGGTGCCGATGTTCCTTGAGCTCAACAGCGGCCCGATGTTTGCCGCCTTCGATGCCGCGGCCGGCGGCGCCCTGTGCTTGGCGATGGTCAGGCATCTGCTGGCACCGCCATTTGCGCCCCCTGCCGGATGATGCGCTTCAATAGCCACAGCCGAATTGCCTCGGCAGTGGCGCCATCGGCAGACGTGCTGTTGCACTGCGCCGCCGTGCAGACATCGCAGATCGAAGCATAGCGCGCCGTCTTGTCTGGTGCCGGCAACGCGCCCACCTCGATCACGGCATCCAGCAGCGCGCGCGGGCCGAAGCGGTTGATCATCGCGAAGTGCGGCAGCGCCCGCATGGTGTCGAACAGCGCGGCCAGCGGCGTGTGGAGCACGTTGCCCACAGTGAAGGCAGCGATACGGCCGCCGGCACAGCAGCAGGCCTGGAAGCTGCCATCGGGATAGACCACCGGCCGGTGCACCACTTCCTGGCAGGGGGCATAGCCGAAATCGCCGAGCGGGCTGAGCAGATGCTCTTCGGGATAGAGCGCCGCCCGCCCCTGGCCGACCAGCCGACCACAGGAAAGATTGATGCTCTCGAACAGCGCCGGCGGCACGCTGCCGCTGGCCATCTGGGCCAGAAGTTCATCCTCGTCGAACAGCCGCACCCGCGCCGGATCGATGCCATAGAGGCTGGCGAAGGCGGCCACCGGGTCTTCCTGGCGGTTGATCACCATGTTGACGATGATCGGGAAGCCCAGCTCGGCGGCGATGGCCATGGCATCGCGCAGCACCCGGGCTTCCAGGAATTCGAGATGGAAGCGATCGGCGCTGAAGTTGAGCGCATCCAGCCCGGCCAGCCGCAGCCGGTGCAGCAGCCGCCGACCGGTGTCGGGATTGCGCGCCCAGAAGCCGTTGGTGATCACCCTTGTGGCAAATCCGTGCCGGTTGGCACGATCGAGCAGCGCGGCCAGCCGATCGGGAAACATCATCGCCTCGCCGCCGGTGAAGACGATGGTGGCGGGGCGCGGATCGAGCATGGCGGCTTCATCGATCAGCCGTTCCGGCAGGCCGGGCGGCATGGCATCATGATTGTTCGGCCCCGACAGGATGCCGCAATGGCGGCAGGCGATCGGGCAGCGATGGCTGAACATCAGGCCCAATTCTGTCGGACGTTTGGGTGGGCGGTTCATGGCACCACCTCAACGCCTGTCGCCATCGGCGCCCGCTTGGCGGTGGCGCGCTCCAGCCCGTCCCGGCTCCAGCGCGAGCCTGTGTCTCCGAACAGCTGGCCCAGCATCAGCGCGAGCTCGGTGGCGTCGGCCGCCGCGCCAATCGGCTCCTCGATCAGCCGATACCGGCCATGATCGAAGGGCCGGCCCGGCGCGGCGGCCACCAGTTCCACGCGTTCGCGGCGCCCGGCGGCGGCCAGGCTGAGCGCGCGGTGATGGCAATAGGGGTTGTTGCCGGGCCGCCCGAACAGCGCATGCGCGGTCCAGGTGCAGCCAGCCAGGCAACGGTCGCCATGCTCGCAGGTGCCGCAGAAGCCCCAGAGATCGGCGCGGCTGCGCCGGCCGAGCGCGTGCATGGCGTCGCTGTTCTGCCAGATCTCGGCCAGCGGCTGCTCCTTCACCGAGCCGCAGCGATAGGCCTCGGTGGGCAGCGACGGGCAGCCCTTCACCGTGCCATCGGCTTCCAGCCCGATGGCGGCGCGGCCGGCCATGCAGCCGCTCCAGCTGTGCCCCCGGTCTGCCCCGAAGCGCAGCGCCTGCTCGAACGGCCCGAAATAGCCGATGTTGTTGCCCGGAAACAAAGTGACGCCGGCTGGTTCCAGCACCTCTTCCTTCAGCCGCAAGAGCAGCGGCATCAGGCTGAGCAGATGATAGGGCTGGAGCAGCAGATCGGGCCGGTCCGCCGCCCGGCCCAGCGCCACGGTGAGCTGCAACTGCCAGCCGGTGGCGCCCAGGTCGGCCACCAGCGCCGCCAGCCGCGGCAGTTCGGGCAGCGACAGGCGGTTGACCTGGCTGTTGATGCTGAGCCCGATGCTGCCACTGGCCGCGATCCGCCGCGCCGCTGCCGTGGCGCGTTCGAAACTGCCGACGCGGCCGCGCAGCCGATCGTGCGTGGCGCCGATGCCGTCGATCGAGACGCCGATCAGGCTGACGCCGGCAGCGCGCGCCTGTTCCAGGTGAAAGGCATCCAGCCCGTGGCCGCCGGTGACCATCGAACACGCCATGCCGGCCGCCACTGCTGCCGCCGCGATATCGGGCCAGTCGTCGCGCAGATAGGCCTCGCCGCCGATCAGGATCAGTTCGCGGATACCCAGCGCGGCCAGCTCGGCCACCGTGGCCAGCGCCTGCTGGGTGGTCAGTTCGCCATCGCGGGCCGCCCCGGCGCGCGAGCCGCAGTGGCGGCAGGCCTGATCGCAGGCCAGAGTGATTTCCCACACGCACACGCGCGGCGGCTCGCCCGGCGCTGACCAGTAGCGCGGCAGCGTGGCGGGATCGACATCGCGGATCGCCATGGCTCAGCCCAGCCGTTCGACAAAGGCGCGCAGCACATCGGCGTTCAGTCCCTCCACCCGTTCGCCATCGGCGCCGATCACCGCAAAGCGCAGCTGATCGGCAGGCTGCCGCGCCAGCGCCCGCAGCCGCGCCAGCTGCTCGACCGTGTGGATTTGGCGCCCCACCACGGTGACGCTGCTGGTCTGCGAGGTCACCATCGAGACGCCGTAGATGACAACGGCCACCGCGATCGACGCCGTATCGGCTCCCGGCTTCCAGCGAATCCAGCCGAACTCATCCCACAACTGCTGGGCATCCAGCCGGTCCAGCGCGCCTTCGCGCTCCGCCGTTGCCGATGGCAGCATGGCATCCAGCCGTTTGGCCAGGGCATCGGGATCGATGCGCTCCGGCAGTTCGAAGGCATCGGGATCGAGCCCGGCCTTGCGCAGCTCCCCGGCGGGATCGCCGGCGAAGCGCTTGCGGAAGCGGGCATCGCCGTGCAGCCGCTGGACGAATTCGGACATGGTCTCGCTCATTGCCTTGCTCCCTTCCCCATGGTGCTCACCAGCCCATCAGCCGGCGCAGCTGATCGAGCGGCAGGCGGGTCACCGCGCCCTTGGCATCGGCAATCTCGAAGCTGATGTCGGCCGCCGGCTGGCGCATCAGGCGGCGCAGCGCCGACAGCCGGGCGAAATCCTCCATCCGCGCCGCCATCCCCGGCGGGCCGCGCCCTGACGTGGCCACGGTGACCACCGCGGTGGTGCCATAGATCAGAGCCGTCACCGGTCCGGTGACGGTGACCAGGCTGGTAAGCTCGCTGGCGATGCGGCCATGATTGGCCCGGATGAAGCGGTGATCATCCCACAATTGCTGCGGGGTCTTGGCCAGCACATCCGCCATGCCAGGCGCATCTGCGCTGAGGCCGGCAGCAATCGCCTGTTCCAGTGCGGCGGCATCGATGTGATCGGGCAGATCAAGCAGATCCGGCTCGAAGCCGAGCTCGGCCAGCACGCGGCCGGGATCGCGGGCGAAGCGCTTGCGGAAGCGGGCATCGCCGGCCAGGCGGGCGAGCAGCGCGCCAGTGCCAGAGGAACTTGCAGCGGGCGTTGCAGGTGGCTTTCTGGGCGGCATGGGCACAGGCTCCCCCGATCGGCGTCCGGCCTGCCGGCGCGCCGTGGATTCCGATGACGGCACTGTCACCCGAAGCGGATGCGTACCGGACCCTGCTGTTCATGATGCCGGACACCAGGCCGGCTGCTGGCAGGCCAAACACACGCCCTGGCCAGCAACGGAAACGGCGTTTCAGCGACGCCGCAGACAAATCCCTGCACCCGCCCGGGCGCAGATCATGAACGACGCAAAGCAACGATCACTGGACGTGCAGACCAGCGTCAGCCAGCGGACAGTTCATGACCGATGGATCTTCAGTCGCAGACAGACAACCGGCCCAGGGACAAGGCTCCCCATGCCCACTTGTTCCGGCCATCCGAAAAGAAGGCAAGTCAGCTTCACCAAATGGTTCGGCAGTCGAATATCAGATATGATCCGATCTTCTGCCAGCTTGTGCCAGCAGTGCGACTCGACCGGACCTTGCCCTCGCACAAATCTTATAAAGGATTTGGGAAGCGTTGGTCAACGCATGCCCGGCGCGGATTCGCACCCGTCTGCCGCTGCCCGTTGGCGCGCCGCTCAGCGGCCACCGTTCAGCGCCCACAGTTCAGCGCCCACAGTTCAGCGGCTGCCGCGCGGCTCTGCCAGGCTCTTCACCACGCCGCGCAGGAACTGCACTTCGGCACCGGTGAAGGCCGGACGGGTGAGGATGTTCCTGAGCATGCGGCGGGCGCTTTCGCTGCGGCCCGGCGCGGGGTTGAACCAACCGTTCTCGGCCAGCCGCGCCTCAAGCGCCGCAATCAGGCCGGCGAGCTCGGCCTGCGGGGCCGGGCCGTCATGGTTGACGATCCACGACCTTGGCCAGGGCGGCGGCGGCGCTTCGTGCCCCATCACCCAGGCATAGCCCAGCACGGCGACCGCCTGGGCGAGATTGAGGCTGCCGAAATCGGGGTTTGACGGGATGGTGCAGATGGCGTGGCAGTGCAGCAGATCCTCGCGCGTCAGCCCGGTGCGTTCCGGGCCGAACACGAGTGCTGATCGTGTGGGCAGCGCCTGCATCTCGGTCACCGCGCCGGCAGGCGAGACGACGCGGCGGATCATGTCCCGCGTGGTCATCGCGGTGCCCAGCGTCAGGCTGCAATCGGCGATGGCTTCGGCAAGCGTGTCGAACAGGCGCGCGCCTTCGATCACGCTGTCGGCGCCGGCCGCCGACGGGCCGGCATCGGCATTGGGCCAGCCGTCGCGCGGCTGCACCAGCCTGAGATCGATGAGGCCGAAATTCAGCATGGCGCGCGCCACCGCGCCGATGTTCATGCCAAGCTGCGGGCGCACCAGGATGATGGCGGGAGGATTGGCAGGGGGATTGGCGGGCAGCGTCATTCCGCCGGCGGCTTGCTGCCGTTCACCACCGCCGTCAAGCCGCCAACGAAGGTCTCGAAGTCCTTCGCTTCGCGGAAGTCGCGATACACAGACGCAAAGCGGATATAGGCGACCGGATCGAGCGCCTGCAGCGCCTCCATCACCATCTCGCCCACCACATCGGCTTCGATCTCGCTTTCGCCCAGCGATTCCAGCCGGCGCACGACGCCATTCACCAGCCGCTCGATGCGTTCCGGTTCCACCGGGCGCTTGCGGCAGGCGATCTCGATGGAGCGGGCGAGCTTGTCGCGCTCGAACAGTTCGCGCTTGCCGGATTTCTTGACGATGGTCAGCTCGCGCAACTGCACGCGCTCGAAGGTGGTGAAGCGGCCGCCGCAGGCCGGGCACTGGCGGCGGCGGCGGATCGAGGAGCCATCCTCGGTCGGCCGGCTATCCTTCACCTGGGTGTCGTCATTGCCGCAAAAGGGACAGCGCATGGTCTATTTCTTGGTGATGGTGCGCAAATAGCCGATCCCGGCGCCGGCCACCGCGCCGAAGATGGTGCCGACGAAGGGCAGCACCATGCCGGCCACCGCGCCCACCCCGGCACCGATGGCGACATTCTTGCCAAGCTCGGTGGAGAGGAACTGCTTGCCGGTGGCAGCGGCATCCTCGGCCACGGCCTTGACCTGCTGGCCGGTCTCGCTTGCCAGCGCCTCGTCCACCAGCTTTTCGGCCTTCGCAAACCCGGTCTCGGCGAGGTCGGCGACCTTCCTGCCGGTGTCCGTCTCCAGCGCGCGCTTGCCGGCGGCCACGGCCTCATCGGCCATCTGCTTCAGCTTGTCAGCCTCTGTTGCCTCGGGCTTCGGCTCCGGTCCGGTCTCGTCCTGCATGGCTGCATCTCCCGCTCAGGCGGGGTGGATCAGGCCGGATAGATGGGGAAACGCGCGCAGAGCGCCCGCACCCGCTGGTTCACCGCCTGCTCCACACCGGCGTTGCCATCATGCCCATTGGCGGCCAGCCCGTCCAGCACGTCGGCGATCATGTCCCCGATCTGCTGGAACTCGGCGATACCAAAGCCGCGGGTGGTACCGGCCGGCGAGCCGACGCGGATGCCGCTGGTCTTGGTGGGTGGCAGCGGATCGAAGGGCACGCCGTTCTTGTTGCAGGTGATGCCGGCGCGCTCCAGCGCTTCATCAGCATCCTTGCCGGTGAGGCCCTTGGGGGTGAGATCGATCAGCGCCAGGTGCGTGT
>ERZ1066117.682-NODE-682-length-22775-cov-17.514481_pt1 | contig 22775 bp, 20 predicted proteins | sample MGYA00382764_ERZ1066117 | MGnify/ENA primary metagenome ERZ1066117 (study PRJEB33369, sample SAMEA5778347) | biofilm metagenome | biome: Industrial cooling water; feature: Water cooling tower basin; material: Biofilm | place: United Arab Emirates | collected...
TGATGCGAGAAGCCTACACCTTCGCGTTAGCGAGGTGCTAGGAGATGCTTCACTTCTGGCTAAACTTACAAGCTCAGATGATCAAATTCCTGTAGCGATCGCTCACGACCCCCCAGCACCTCGGTAGCTTGCTGGAAACTTTTTCCGCAAAGGTGCCAGCACGGGGCAGGGTTTCTTATCCTCTAAAGGATCTCCCCGATGCCAGTCAAAATTGCCCCAACTGAAGGGTGCGCGGCGGGCAGCGGACAACCAGAGTAACCGTTTGGGACGGGTCATGGCCACGTAGAGCAGACGAAATTCTTCCGCAATTTTTAAGTCAGCAGCCCGTTGCCAGGCGGTGGCCGTATCCGGCAGGGATGATCGGGCGATCGGCTGGGGTGAGGATCGGGATTGCTGATGCAGATGATGACGAATCTGGGCCCGTGCTACCTCTGCCAGGGTAAAATCTCCCAAAAATTGGGACTGGGCTGGAATCCACAGTTGGCCGGGCAGGGTTTGCTCATGGACGAAAGGGATAAACACATAGTCCCAGTCCAATCCCTTTGCCTTGTGCATGGTCAGGATCGTGAGCTGCCGGGCCCGCAAAAATCGCGTTTCTGTGTCCTCCACCTCTACTGGCTCGAACCGTTCAGACCCAACAATCTCTTGCAGGACTGGCAGGGTGGCACTCATCGACTGGCGGCCCCTGGTTTGCTGGTTGAGCCGATCGGACAATTTTTCTGCAGTGGCCAGTTCCGCCTGTTCGTACTGCAAAACCAGGGCCAGAAAGGTGATCAGTTGGTCGTGGGGCAGTTCAATTCGGGCCCGTAACAGCTTGACGCAGAATTGCCGCGCGGCCTGCTGGGGAGGAGTTAGGGGTGGATCGAGGGGGGTGGGGTAGAGAAATTGCTCCGGCTGGCTGACCAGGGCATTCAGATCCTGAGCTGGAATCAGTTGACGTTCTACCAGAACCGTGAGGGCAGTTTTGAGGTAGTCGGGAGAATGGGGGCGATCGAGAAATTGCAGTAAGGCCAGCATTTCCGCCGGGACATGGGAGCGCCGATCGCGACTGCCGACATCATAGATTTCAATTTGGGCCTGTTTCAGATCGACCGTTAGCCCGTAACGCTGGGGTTGACTGAGGACATCGGCAATAAACCGGCCCTGTTTATTTTCCCGCACCAGCACCGCTGCCCGCCCCTGGGGATTGGCTGTAAATAAACCCTGCACCCGTTGCCCAATCAGGTTGACGGTTTGATAAATGTCGGAGGGAGTATAAATTTCCAGCCCTGCACCCGTGGGGGGAGGATTGGCATCACCCTGGGGATCTCCTGCCGCTACGGGTTGAATCACCTGGGGACGAAAGGGTTGCTCTGCGCCGGCCAGTTTTGAGTGATTCACCCAGTTCAGCACAAAGTTAGCGGCCGCCAGAATGATGGCAGAACTGCGCCCGGCCTGATCCATCGTAAAGAACCGTCCCTGGCTCTGGCACTGGGTACAAAAGTCACGGAAAAAGAACGGATCGGCAGGGGTGAAGGTGGAGTTAATCGCCTGATTGGGGTCTCCCACCCGGACTAGATTGGGCTGCTCGGGACGATCGGGATCGGTGGCCAGAATCGTTAACAGTTCAGTTTGCAGGGGAGTGGAATCCTGGGCCTCATCCTCAAAGACGGCGAACACGCGATTTTGCCACTGGGTGCGGGGGGCTTCGTGCTTTAAAACCCGCAGGGCCGCCAGAATCATTTCATCGTAATCAATAAAATCTCGTTCCCGCAGCAAGGTTTGGTAGCGTTGGTACAGGCCCGCCGCGATCGCCAGAATTGGTAAATCCCCCTCCTCCCTGGCTAAATCTGCTAAATCCTGGGGAGACAGTCCCGAACTTTTGGCTTCATGAATGACCGTATTGGCCAGCTGGGGCAGTACTTCCGTCCGCAGGACCGATTGCCGCCGCAGGTACTCCGTTTCCTCACCATCAAATTGGCGTCCCTCCAGCAGTTGGCGGTAGAGGTGGGGATGGGCAGCAATCCATTGATCGACACAGGTGCGGATCAGGCGATGGCCCTGGTAGGGGGAAATCAGGGTGGCTTGTTCCAGATCCAGATCAGAGAACTGAGATTGGCGGGCAATGGCCAGGGCCAGACCGTGCAGGGTAAAAACAGCAAAACCACCCTGGGGTAGGCCCAGTAGGCGCAGGTGTTCCCGAATTCGGCTCTTGATATTGGCAGCGGCGGAGCGGGTGAAGGTGACAACCAGCAGTTGACGGTTCCGTCCCAGTTGGTTTTGGGCCACGGCGATCGCGGCAGCCACAGCCATGCCATAGGATTTTCCTGCCCCCGGCACTGCCGAAATGGCTAAGGAACCGGATTGCCAATCCGCCAGTTCCCGTTGTCCCGGTCGGAGGGTCTGACGCAGGGTATCCAGCCCGGCTGCAGCAACTGAAACCACGGTAGAAGTCATAGGTGTGGGGATATCCCGGTAGCAGGAGCTTCCCCCATTCTAATGAGCAGAAAGATTAACGCAAAGAAAAGTTAGCTGAGCGAAAACCCATCTGGAAACCGGGTCTGCTCATCACTACTAACCCCAATCAGATTGGTCTCCCGCAGTTGGGCACCCCGTAAATCTGCCCCCTGTAGTTTAGCCCCCCGTAGGTTGGCCCGGATCAGGTTGGCGCCCCCCAACTGAGCTTTGACCAGATTTGCCCCCCGCAGGTCTGCCCCAAACAGGTCGGTTCCCCGCAAATCTGCCCCAGAAAGGTTGGCAAAGCTGAGGTCAATAAAACTAAGTTTGGCATTCATCAGTTTAGCGGCGCTCAATTCTGCGCTGTTGAAGCCTCTTTCCCCACGCTTGTATCGTTTCAGTAGTTCGTCTGCGTCCATAATCTGCCTGAGATAAGGATTGCCTGTGCTATTTTACCCATTGTCGATGTCCAGGGGATGACCAGAACATGTCCTCCGGCTGGAATAACCTGTCCTCTGGCCCTGTAGGGCAGTCCGATGCAGCGACGGTTCCCTGAGGAAGAACGTACATCCTCAGTTTGCCTGGAGAGAGCGGGGCAGGGCAGTTTGGGGAACTGGCTCAAATCTGGGCAGACTAGAAAAACTTGAAAAACTTGCTCTGAATCTTCAAGGTTAATCTTGCTCTTTAGAAAGATAAGCCAGAATGAACTTCTCCTTCTCAGCTTTAGGGAGGAGCCAAATTGAGCCTTGCTTTAGATTTAATTAATCCTGTCCCCCCGGAGGGGATGTTAACTTAAAAGGGGTTATAAGTAGAGGAATTTATTGTGGTTGCTACTCCAGAGAAAGTACAGGCTTCAGAGCACGAGCTATCCCCCCCCAGCACCAGTGATCGAGTTGCTGTGTTGCTGATGGGCTACGGTGAGGTGGAAAGCTACGAAGACTTTGCCAACTATAATGAGCAAGCCCTCAACTTACTCACAGCTAAATTTGCGCCCGTTCCCACCTGGATTTATCCACCGCTGGCTCGCCTGCTGGCCATCTTTGATTTACACGAATGGGATCACCAGCACAACCATTTTGTCTCTCCTCATAATGCAATTTTTGAACGGCAACGGGCAGGGATTGAGCAACAGTTACAGGCCCACTGGGGCGATCGGGTGCAGGTATTTAAGGCTTTTAACTTCTGCGCTCCCTATTTGCCCAGTCAGGTGTTGAGCGAGATTAAAGCCCAGGGATTTGAGCGCTTATTGATTTACCCTCTCCTGGTGGTAGATTCCATTTTTACCAGTGGCATTGCGGTGGAACAGGTGAATAAAGCCCTGGGGGAACTGGCGGATGGACAGGAACACTGGCTGAAGGCAACTCGCTATATTCCTTCTTTCTTCAATCAGCCTCGCTATATTGATTTAATGGTGGATTTGGTCGAGCAAAAAATTCAGCAGGAACTTGCTTCTACCTTTCTCCCCTCCCAGATTGGCATTGTGTTAATGAATCATGGTTGTCCCCATAAAGCGAAGGGGTTTGTTTCCGGCATTACGGAAAGTCAGGCGCTTTACGATCTGGTCCGCGATCGACTGATTCACCGCTATCCGCTGATTTCTGTGGGCTGGTTGAACCACGATACGCCCTTGATTGAATGGACCCAACCAGCGGCTAAACAGGCAGCGGCTAACCTCATTGCCCTGGGGGCCCAGGCGATCGTCTTTATGCCGATCGGGTTTGCCACGGAAAACCACGAAACCCTGCTGGATGTCCATCACATTATCCATGCTTTGCAGCGGAAGCACTCACAGATTAGCTATGTGCAGATGGAATGTGTGAACGACCACCCGGAATTTCTAGCCATGGCTGCAGATTGGGCTGAAACCCATATTCATGAGTTGTTCACAACTGAAACGCGATCGGTGCATTCGGCTGCAACTCACGCTCTGGGCAATCACCATCACCATCATTACCACGGCGATGATCACCACAATCACGACCATCATCACCATTCTTAGAAGCTGGGAACGCATCATCGCACTAATCTGCTTGGTAATTGACAACATCTGCTCAATCTCAAGTTAGCTCAATCTCAAGTTAGCTTCATCTCAAGTTAGCTTTTCCCAGTATCTCTAGAATTCACTTGTTCCCAAAGTAAATCATCTAATTGATTGAAGGTAATTAACTTTCTTTTAATTAGAATTTCGCCCAGCCTTTTATTGGTTTTGCTCTGTTCTACCAGGGCTTCTTGTAGTTGCCTGGAGGTGATCAGTTTGCGTTTAATTAACATTTCCCCCAGGGGAATCTGGCAGGTCAGCCCATTGTGATCGAGATCAGGAGAGGTAGAATTAGGCGGCTGATAAGGTACCTTGAGCAGAGTGAGAAGTTTGGTTTCTACCTGTTTGAGATCTTCAGCAAAAGGGAGGGATTGCCGACCTAAATTTTGATGAAGTAGAAGGTACTGTTCTAACTCGGCAAACTGGCTGGCATTGAGCTTATTGAGATACGCTTCGATAACCGTAGCAATATCAAAAGTTCCTTTGATTTCAAAGTCAGGTAAATCATAGTTTTTTAAAATTTTACATAGATAGTATTGATTGAACTGGGAGAGCCGTCTAGAATACATGCTCATAGGGGAAATATTTTGTTCTTTTTAGTATATATTATGCCCTGATTGATGGGTTTTGAACAACAGCTAACCCAGGCAGACAGGATCTTCCACTCGGATAAAGCAGATCAGAAGCTCGATCCAATGGGCGTTTCAGGGCCAGGTATGTGTTTCGCTATCTCGGAAAACGCTTTAACATCTGTTCTGGCTTGGAACCCAACTGGAATCATGATATTCTCCTCAACAACAGGTTTGTCTGGAGCATGCTGTGGAGACTTCAATTCAGTCCTCTCCCCCCCGATCCCGTGCCTGGCTGCAATGGCTGGACTATGGTTTCTATCTGCTGGTGGCGATCGCCCTGGGGGGCTTTCTCTACTATCTCTACAGTTCCCGTGTTCTCCTGATCCGCTATTTTCCCTTTCTGGTGCAGGCCACGGTCACAACCCTGGGCATTTCGATCACCAGTATGGTGTTGGCCATGGTTCTGGGGGGGATTGGAGCCTGGGGACGATTATCGAAATGGGCCCTGGTGCGCGGGGTGGCGATCGTCTATGTGGAAGTAGTGCGGGGAACTCCCACCCTGGTACAGCTCCTGCTCTGGGGCTTTGGTATTGGTACAGTCATGTCCCAGCTTGGTTTTGACCCCCGTGCCTTGGCCTTTAACCTGCTCACTCCCCTGCAAAGTAACAGCCTGGTTTCTCCAGTGTTTAACTTTATTTTTTATGGGGTGCTGGGGCTGAGTTTTAACTATGGAGCCTATCTAACGGAAGTTTTTCGGGCTGGCATCGAGTCCATTTCCAGGGGACAGACTGAAGCGGCGCTCAGTTTGGGGCTGAATAGTGTGCAGACCATGGGGCGGATTGTCTTGCCCCAGGCGATTCGACTCACCATTCCTCCCTTTACCAATAACTTTATTACCCTGATTCAGGACAGCGCCCTGCTTTCGACGATCGGGGTGACGGAATTGCAGCAGGTCACCTCCAGTTTTGCCTATCCCCTCACCAATCCCAACGACAAACTGTTTATTTTCGTCCTGGGGGCATTGTTTTACCTGGCCCTTTGTTATCCCCTCTCCCGCCTGGCCCGGTATTTAGAGCGCAAGTTGGCGAGGGGAGCATAATTGGCCATGGCAGTACGGGCGAAGATGGGGCATTTAACCCTGGAAAAGTCGATGCAAAAACTCCTGTGGGCGGTATGGCTTGCCCTTCCCCTCTGCCTGCCTCAACCTGCCTGGGCCTCACGCTACGAAGGAAAATGTATTGACGGACGGGGAGACTTTAAGCGCTGTGAAATTGTGATCGAAAATGGGCGGTTCCAAACCATTTACAACGATGCTGATCTGCAAAGCTTAAATGTCGATATTCCGAGCAAACAAATCCTGTATATGACTGCGGGGGAAATCTCGAATCGCAGCACCTGGGCAACGGTGGGAGGTGCTTTTGCGATCGGTCCCCTCTCCTGGATCAACCTACTGGTGAATCCAAACCAGCGGGAGTTTTTTACCGTGATTGCGATCGCCTATGAAATTCCGTCCGCTGATCCCACCGCTACCCTGCCGGATCAAAAAGTGACCGCAATCCGGGTCAAAAATCAGCAGTCCTTGCTGCTCAAAACGGAACTCGAAGCCCTGACCAACTTAAAAGTCCAGAATCGCTATTGAGCTTGACTGTTCCCCAGATTTGGACTGCCCCCTGCCTCCCCCATGCCTGGCCAGGGTTACTGAGACCGATCGATCTGGACCAGGGCGGCGATCGCCTGCACGAGCTGAAGGGGTTCAACGGGTTTGTTAATGTGTAACTGAAAACCTGCTTCCAAAGATTGTTGCTGGTTGATCTCTCCGGCATAGGCGGTCAGGGCAATGGCGGGCATCTGGCTGTCCTGATCAGCAGAAAGGGAACGCACCCGCTGGATCAATTGATATCCATCTTCCCCCGGCATGCCAATGTCACTGACCAGGATATTGGGGTGAAAAGAGGGCAATATCTTCAGAGCAGACTGGGTAGAATCGGCGGTGACGACCTCTGCCCCATAGGTTTCCAGCATAAACTTCAGCAGCGTGCGGGTGTCTGGCTCATCATCTACCACCAGGATTCTGATTCCCTGCAGATCGGGAACGGTTGGAGCAGGCGTTGTATCCACAGCAATTTCTGTATAGGCATGGAGCATGGGCAAGAGCACTGTAAAGGTGGCCCCCTGGCCTTCCCCCTCACTATCAGCGGTAATGGTGCCACCGTGCATTTCTACAATCTGTCGCACGATCGCCAATCCCAGCCCCAGACCACCAAAGGTACGGGTTGTGGAGGCATCTGCCTGCCGAAAAGATTCAAACACGTAGGGGAGAAAGTCAGGTCGAATGCCTTTGCCGTTATCCTTGACCTGGATCTGAATCCGATCGCCCACTTGAGACAGTCCAATCTGCACCCGCCCCCCTGCCGGCACAAACTTCACCGCATTGGTGAGCAAATTCCAAACCACCTGTTGCAATCGGGCAGCGTCCCCAGCAACCTGTCCTGCAGGAGAGAAGTGCTTTTCAATCCCTACAGATTTAGCCACAGCGGTGGGTTGTACCGTTTCTATCGCAGCATCAATCACCCTGCCCAGATCCAGGGGCACCGGATTGAGCACCAGCTTATCCCGCAGAATCCGAGCCACATCCAGTAAATCATCGATCAATTGAGCCTGAAGTTTGGCATTGCGTTCAATCGTCTCCAGCCCGATCGCCAGTTTATCTTGACTGAATTTACGATGTTGCAGCATCTGGGACCAGGCCAGAATGGGATTGAGCGGTGTCCTGAGTTCGTGGGAAAGAACAGCCAGGAATTCATCTTTAACCCGATTGGCTCGCTTTAATTCCCCCGTCTGGTGCTGCAGGGAAGATACCAGTTCCGCTCGTTCCAGGGCAACCGCAATCTGATCACATAACACCTGGAGCAGGTTCACTTCTGCGGTAGAGAAGTGGGTGCGATGATAGCTGCCAAACCCCAGGGTTCCGAACAGCTTACCCTGAGCAATCAGCGGCTGGCAGGAGTAGGCAGTTAAACCCAGGGAACGGACTAAATCTGCCTGGGGATGGGTCGAGTGCTGTAAATCCGGTTGCACGATCTGACAGCGTTGCTGGGCAACTGTCCCACAGATCGCTTTGCCGATCTCCAGCCATTTGATCTCTTCTGCCAGCCTATCCGAGATGCCCCCGTAGAAGGTGAGCCGCAATTTCTGCTGTTGTTCATCGATCAGGTAATTAAAGTAAACCTCCATGCCCATCAGGGATTGCAACTTGGTAAATAAGCTGTCCACGAGGGCGAGGGGTTGTTCGGTTGAGAGCAGATCACGGGTCGTTTCGTAGAGCAGTCGAATATGGGCGTTCTGCTCTGCCATCGCCGCCTCAGTTTGCTGATGCTCAAACTCAAGCTGCTGGAGTTGCTGCCGTAATTGGGCATTCTCGATCGCGCTGTGCATCGTCAACTGCAACTGTTCTGGTGTGAGCTGGCTTTTGATCAAATAATCCTCAGCCCCGTGCTTCATCACCTGCACTGCCACCGTGGGATCGGCCTCGCCTGTAATCACCACCACTGGGGGCATACTCTCCTGGAGTTCAAGCTGGAGCTGGGACAAAAACTCCAGGCCATTCAAGTCGGGTAGATTGAAGTCCAGTAAGATGCAGTTAATGGGATGGGAGTGGCAAAGCTGTAACCCAGCAGTGGCAGAAGCGGCCTCCAGACACCTGTAGCTAAATTCTGGGTCAGACTGCAAGTAACGACAGTAGGTTTCCCGATCGATGGAGAAATCATCAATAATCAGAATATTACAGGGTTGAGCATCCATAGAATTGGGCAATTCTGGCTCCCGATACTATTTGTAAATCTTGGGATTTTAGCTCCGGGAAGATTGGAAAATTAGGCTTTTAATTTCCCAGGGCCATAGAGCTGTAGAGCTATTGCTGATGGGGAAATAACCAGCAGGAATCAACCTCCAATAGGTAAGCTCACAAATTTAGCCTATCGCTTAAGAGGGAGAAGTTGTTATCTAGGTTTAGAGAGTTTACTAATTGAGAATTTCCCTGAGCAATTAGAGTGGAACTCTAGTCCAAATTAATGATGTTGTTCCCCTCTGCAGGGTGGGTACGGCTTGCATGGGTGGGGGTAGAATTTCGTGCAATAGACTGCAATCTCTCCTGTCCCTTTTTACTGCGAATGATGATTAACAATCCGGTCACAACGCCTTTAACCCTGGACAAAACTGCCCAGACCCCAGACCCAGTTTTAGAGTTGGTGCGGCAGCGGTGGAGTCCTCTAGCGTTTTCAGAACAGCCCGTTCCCCCCGATCAATTACGCACACTTTTGGAAGCGGCACAATGGGCGGCCTCCTCCTACAATGAACAACCCTGGAGTTTTATTGTTGCCAGCAAAGATGATCCGGTGGCCTTCGATCGCCTGTTGGGCTGTCTGGCCGCTGGGAATCAGGAGTGGGCCAAAACTGCTCCCGTGCTGATGTTGTCTGTGGCCAAGCTTTACTTTGAACGCAATGGCACTGAAAACCGTCATGCCTTTCATGATGTGGGGGCCGCCGCCGCTACCCTTGCCCTGCAGGCCACCGCCTTAGGATTATTTATTCATCAGATGGCAGGCTTTGATGTGGCTCAAGCCCGAGAGTTGTATGGCATTCCTGCCGGGTATGAACCCGTTGCCGCGATCGCCCTTGGCTATTTAGGCGATCCGCAAATGTTGTCAGAACGATTATTGCAACGAGAATTGGCTCCCCGAACTCGTAAACCTTTAGAAAGCTTTGTGTTTTCTCAGCATTGGAATCAACCCTCAGTCCTGATCAGAAAGGATTGAATTCCAACGTTATTGCCTGTCTGAACTCATCGCATTTTCATTCTGCCAAACTTTTAGCTGCGGAAATTCTTGTTTCTCCACCACGAACGCAAACTTTTGTGCCATTGGGTTAGATCATTACAGCGGGCGATCGTTAATTTGATTGCCCAGTAGAGATCGTTACAAGGTTTGGGGATGGGAAAACTGAGAGTTATCAATTAGAGGAAATTGTGCTCAGATCTGGGCATCTACTCAGTTTACTGATCTTCCGTTGCACTCGTTTGATCATTGATTAGACTGGAGGAGATCCCCTCGATCCGCTGAAATTTCTCTGTGTTACTCCTAAGGGTGAAAGCTCCTGAAATGTCTATAGCAATCCTATTGGAGATTTAAACGGGGTAAAGGGGTGGAACCCCTTTTGTGGGGGAACCCCACACCCCCTTTTTCTCAACCCAGTTAGGGTTGCCAGATCAGGCAGACCGTCAGTGGATGGGCAATATCACAGGTATGTTTATGGATGAAGCTGAGATTAGACTTTATTTGCAAAGGATTCGGGAGCAGATTCTAGCATGGCAAGCGCATAATCTCAGAACTGGGCAAGAGTTGCAGGCCGCCGTGGAAGATCTGCAGTTAATTTATGAAGCAATGCAGACAAAACTGCAGATGGCTGAGGTAGTTGAGCAAGGCTTGCTCCAGCAAAATCAGCAAATTGCCCTGGAATATCATCGTTATCAGGATTGGTTTGACGCTGCGCCGATCGCCTACCTGGTCGCTGATCCAAATGGCTTAATCCTGCAAGCGAATCAGGCCATGGCCCAACTCTTGAAGGTTCCCCAACAGTATCTGGCGGGCAAACCCCTGACGTTATATCTGGCTGAAACCGATCGGACCAACTTTCGCACCAAACTGAATCAGCTTTCCCCTAACGCTGGCCTCCAGGTTTGGCAACTCAATCTATGTCCAAGGGATGATGAACCTGTCGTGACAGAGTGGCATATTGCGATCGCCTTAAATCCGACCGGGGGAATTGCCAGCTTGAGAATTGGAATCTACCCGTTAAGCCAGGGGGGAATGGCCACAGGGGCAGAGACGATCGCCGATCTGATTCCAGCCCAGCCTTTAGAACAAATCCAGACCCAGGGAGAACCGTCCCCATTACCACCCCGCCTGGATGGTTTACGGGTGCTCGTGGTTGATGACGAAGCGGATATCCGTGACTTTATCATCGCTGTGCTGGGGACCCACGGCATTGAGGTCAGAGCAGTGGGCAGTGCAGCCGTGGCCCTGGAGGAAATCGAACGATACAGCCCCGATGTGTTGCTCAGTGATATTCGGATGCCCGATCGCGATGGCTATAGCCTGATTCGGCAAATTCGGGCCCTGGAAGCTGAGCAGGGAAGGCATCTACCCGCCGCCGCCATTACAGCCTATCTGGAGGAGGATCGGGAAAAAGCGGTGAGGGCTGGGTTTGAGGCCCATTTGCACAAGCTGGCCCAACCGAGGGAGTGGATTGAGATGGTGGCTCAACTGGTTGAACAGGCCGCTAACCGGAAACTGGATGAATTGGACTAACCCTGGAGGCTACATCACCACAGCGTAGAGGCAGGAGCATGACCCCTAAAATCCAAAACCTCTTATCCGAAATAGTCTTTGGCGGTGACAGTGAGATGGCAGGTTTGATGCGATCCCATGACTGGGCCAAGACTCCGTTGGGGTCGATCGACACCTGGTCCCCCAGTCTGAAAACGGCTGTGCAGATCATGTTAGGGTCTCGCTATCCCATGTTTATCTGGTGGGGACCGCAGTTCATTAATCTCTACAACGATGCGTATATGCCAATTTTAGGGCAACGCCATCCGGCTGCTTTGGGACGATCGGCAGTAGAAATTTGGGCAGAGGTGTGGGAGGTGGTTGGTCCCCAGGCCGAATCGGTGTTGTGGGACGGACAATCCTCCTGGAACCAACAATTGTTACTGATGATGGAGCGCAATGGCTACCTGGAAGAAACCTACTTCACCTTCTCCTACAGTCCGATCCTGGAGGAGGGCGGTGTAACCCGTGGCGTATTTTGTGCAGTCACAGAGGAGACGGAGCGGGTTCTGGGCGATCGGCGGATGCACACCCTGCTTGAACTCTCCACTGCAGCGGTACGGGCCACAACCCTTGCCGAAACCTGCCGCATCTGTACCGATGTTTTGGGCCACAATGGTCACGACCTGCCCTTTGCTTGCATCTACCTGTTTGACCATCAGCAGCAACTACAGTTGGTCGGCAGTACCCTTGCAGCGGTTTTAAACCCTGATCCTCTCGCAATCCCAGCCGAAGATGACCTGGAAGCGGGGGCAGTTCACCATCTCCATCAGTGGGTCTTAAAGCAAAAATCATGGCCAGAACAGCGCAGGGTGATTGACAATCTGGTAGGAAAATTTGGAGCCTTACCGGGTGGAGCCTGGGCGCAACCTCCCCATCAAGCACTAATCTTACCCCTGACTCGACTTGGCCAATCCCTGGGACTACTAATGCTGGGGGTTAACCCGCACCGTAGACTGAATCAGGCTGATCAGGGGTTTTTTGACCTGGTGGCTGGGCAGGTGACAACCGCGATCGCCAACGCCCTGGCCTATGAAGAAGAACGCCATCGGGCTGAGGCTCTAGCAGAACTCGACCGAGCCAAAACCGCTTTCTTCAGCAACATCAGCCATGAATTTCGCACCCCCTTAACCCTGATCCTTGGCCCGATTGCAGATGCCTTAGCGGATCAAAAAAATCCCCTTACACCCCCACAACGAGAACGGCTGGAGTTTATTCATCGCAATGGCTTGCGGCTGCTGAAGCTGGTCAATACCCTGCTGGATTTCTCTCAGATTGAAAGCGATCGGCTGCAGGCTGTTTACGAACCCACGGATCTGGCCACCTTTACGGCTGAACTGGCCAGCATTTTTCGTGCGGCGATCGAACAGGCAGACTTGCGTTTCGTTGTGGATTGTTCCCCCCTGCCAGAGCCTATCTATATCGATCGGGAGATGTGGGAAAAGATTGTCCTCAATTTGCTCTCCAATGCCTTTAAGTTCACCTTTAGCGGTGAGATTGTGGTCCGTTTGCAGCAGAGAGGGGAACAGGTTGAGCTGGCAATTCAAGATACGGGAATTGGTATTCCGGCGACCGAAATGCCGCGCTTGTTCGAGCGTTTCCATCGGGTCAGAGGGGCACAGGGGCGCACATTTGAAGGATCGGGGATTGGCTTATCGCTGGTGCAGGAATTGGTCAAACTGCATGGGGGAACGGTGCATGTGGACAGTGTGGAGGGATCAGGCAGTTGTTTCAGGGTGTTCATTCCCACTGGAGCTAGCCATCTTCCCGCTGAACAGATTGGCCCAACCCGCAGCTTAACCTCAAACACCCTGGGTGCAGCTCCCTATGTCGAGGAAGTTTTGCGGTGGCTCCCTCAAAAAGATCACCCGCTTGAAGAGCAAAGCCGTCAACCCGCCAAAAAAATTCCCTTGGTTTCACCTGAACTGCCTCCCCGTTCATCCGCTTTGGCCCGTATTCTGCTAGTAGATGATAATGCCGATATGCGCGACTATGTGGGGCGGTTGTTAAGGGAACGCTGGCAGGTGGAGACGGCCGCAAATGGGGCGATCGCCCTGGAACAGCTGCAGCAAGACCTTCCCGACCTGGTACTGACGGATGTGATGATGCCAGTCATGGATGGCTTCCAACTCCTGCAGGTTCTGCGGTCAGATCCGCTCACGCAAAGTATTCCAGTGATTTTGCTATCGGCTCGAGCAGGGGAAGAAGCGACGATCGCCGGCTTAGCAGCGGGGGCAGATGATTACCTGATTAAACCCTTCTCAGCCCGTGAACTAATCGCCAGGGTTGAAACCCAACTGCAAATGTCACGGTTACGGCAGGAACAATCTGCGAACCGCTTTAAGACGGAATTTTTGCTGACAGTCACCCATGAACTTCAGGCCCCCCTGGCCACCATTCTGGGTTGGGCCCGCCTGCTTCAGACCAAATCCTTCAATCCAGACACAACCGCCCAGGCCCTGGCTGCGATCGAGCGGAACGCCATCATTCAGGCCAAACTGGTAAAAGACTTGCTAGATATTTCTAGTCTTCTCTCTGGCAACTTACGCTTGAAGGCGCAACTCTTTGATCTGGTGGCCCTGGTTCAAAATGTGATGGCAAAATTCCGTCCCCTGGCTGAGGCAAAGGGTATTGCTCTGGCGGAACTGAGCACAAATGTGACCAGCTTTCCCGCTTTGATCGATGGCGATCGTTTGCGTCAGGTGATCACGAACTTACTGGACAATGCCCTCAAATTTACCCCAACAGGAGGACAGGTTGCAATTCAATTGGAACGCCAGGATGCGGAGGTGCAAATCACGGTGACTGATACGGGGATTGGCATTCGTCCTGATTTTTTACCTTACATTTTCGATCGCTTCACCCAGGCAGAAGTCCCCAGCCGTTACACCCCCGGTGGTTTAGGAATTGGCTTAGCGATCGCCCGTCATCTGGTGGAATTGCACCAGGGTACGATCATCGCAACCAGTGCAGGGAAAGGGCAGGGCGCAACCTTTACCGTCAAGTTGCCGTTAGCTTGATAAGACACTATGGCAAAAGGCATTTTTCACGATACGGTTAAGCTGGCCCTACAAAAGGATGGCTGGACAATTACTCACGATCCCTATCGGCTACGCTATGGGATTGCTGATGTTTACATCGACCTGGCTGCTGAAGCTGCGATCGCCGCTGAAAAATCAGGATGCAAGATCGCTGTTGAAGTGAAAAGTTTTATCGGTAGTTCAGCCATTTCCGAGTTCCATACGGCTCTTGGTCAATTCTTAAACTATCGAATTGCATTAGAAATTTCTACAGAGCCAGACCGCATTCTCTATTTAGCAGTTCTAGATGATGCATACCAGGCTTTTCTCCGGTTTGAGCCAGCCAAGACAGCAATAGACCGTTACGACGTTCGCTTAATTACTTATAATTCAGACCAAGGAGCGATCATCCAATGGATAGAGTAGATCAATATCGTCAAATTGTGCGTGAATTTTTACAGGAGTTTGCTGATGATGATCCAGAGGCACAGTTAATTTTTGACCGTGAGCGCGATCGTTATCTTGTCATTCATAACGGTTGGCGAAAAAATAGCTATCGCATTTATGGTTGTGCCATGCAACTGGATATCATTGAAGGCAAGATTTGGATTCAGCACAACAGCACCGAAATTTACATTGAACGTGAATTAGTTCAGCGCGGTGTTGATTCTCAAGATATTATCTTCGGCTTTCGTGCTCCCGAAGTCAGAGAAATGATTGCTGCTGCTGTGCGCGAGGGGAAACTGAAGTTCAGTTGAGCACCTGAAAGTTGACCTGGAAACATCTTTGTATTCATGCAAACGATTCAGAATTCAATGAGCAATCAAGGAGACGGATGATGAATAAGGAAAAACAGTTACTGGAATGCTGGCGAGAACTGTCTCCCGAAGCGCAAGATCAGGTGCTTGAACTGGCAAAAACCTTAAAACCAGAGCCAGAATTTGTGCTGCAAACCCCTCTGGGTAAAAAGCCATGGGAAATTCGCCAACGGGCGATCGCAGACGGAATGAAACTTCTTACAGAAGAACAGCTAGAACAGGAACTAGCAGAACGACGGGGCGGATATCGTGAGCCTTAAGATTGTCTATCTTGACTCTGGCATCTTGATTAATGCTTTTCGCGGAACTGGATTGGTCGGTATTCGTGCGCTTGAAGTTCTAGACAACACAGATTGTCAATTTGCAACCAGAAATTCAAATCACTTCTATTGCAAGTGACTAAAACTCTTGCCAAGTATAGATACCCAACTGTGGGAGTACCCAGCAACGATGCAACGCCCCAATCCTGCAAATGCTACACTCTTAGCCGAAATTGCCGAAGAGTTCTCCCACCTCTCGTCTGCCCAAGATATTATGCGTGCAGTTGGCGAAAAAGTGGGCCATTACCTCAACATCTCTAACTGTCTTTTCGCTGAAATTAATGAAGGGCAAAATCAGGCTATTGTCGATTACACCTGGCATACCCCAGATACCCCGGACGTAAGGGGTGTTTATCGGCTCTCGGACTTTATCACCCCAGAATTTCAGCAGGCGGCACGGGCTGGAGAAACCATTGTCATCCGCGATACACAGACTGATCCTCGCACCGACAAAAATCGTTATGCGCGAAGACGAAATTGAGTTAATCCGCGAAATCACAAACCGAACGTTTCCACGGCTAGAACGGGCCCGCGCCGAAGCAGCCTTGCGTGACAGTGAGCAACGATTGTCTGTCATTTTTGCTCAGGCGGCAGTTGGCTTATCCGAGATTTCGCTAGATGGCCACTTCGAGCAGGTCAATGATGCGCTTTGTCAATTGTTGGGGCGATCGCGGTCTGAACTCTTAGCATCCACCGTTGCCGCAGTCACCCATCCCGACGATGTGGCTGCCAGTTTAAGGGCTTTAGAGCACCTGCTGAAAACGGGGGAATCGATTTCCCTGGACAAGCGGTATCTTCGTCCCGATGGCAGTGTTGTCTGGGCCAATAGCATTCTGAGTCGTCTAGATGATCAGCAGGGGCAACCACGCCACATTCTGGCAGTCACCCTTGATCTGAGCGATCGCAAACAGGCAGAAGCAAATCGAATTCAACTGATTCAAGAACAAGCTGCCTGCGAAGAAGAACGCCAACGGGCCGAAAGCCTGGCAGATCTCGATCGGGCCAAGACCCTCTTCTTCAGCAACATCAGTCATGAATTCCGTACCCCCCTGACCCTGTTACTGGCTCCTCTCCAGGATGCCCTCAGCGATCGTACCCACCCCCTGGCTGCTGTGCAACGAGAACGGTTAGAACTGGCCCACCGCAATAGCCTGCGCCTGCTCAAACTGGTCAATACCCTGCTCGACTTCTCCCGGATTGAAGCGGGCCGGATTGAAGCGGTCTATGAACCCACCGATCTAGCCCTATTTACAACGGAACTTGCCAGTGTGTTTCGTTCAGCGATCGAGGGGGCCGGGTTACAGCTGATTGTGGATTGTCCTCCCCTCCCTGAAACCGTTTACATCGATCGGGAGATGTGGGAAAAAATTGTGCTCAACCTGCTCTCCAATGCGTTTAAGTTCACCTTTGCCGGGGAAATCACCGTAGCCCTGCGAGCAGAATCGAGGCTAGAACAACCAGCTTCGAGGGGCAGGGTTGATAATTTGACCTCAGAACTCGGAATTTCAAGCAAAATGCTCGAACCTTCAAGCTCAGAACTCGGAGTTTCAAGCAAAATGCTCGAACTTTCAGGCTCAGAACTCGGAATTTCAGATAAAGAGCTTCGACCTTCAAGCTCAGAACTCGGAGTTTCAAGCAAAGAGCTTCGAGTTTCAGGTAAAGAGCTTCGAGTTTCAGGTAAAGAGCTTCGACCTTCAAGCTCAGAACTCGAAACCTCAACGGGCCAGGTCATCCTGGAAATTCGGGATACGGGGACGGGCATTGCAGCGGAACATCTGCCCCACCTGTTTGAGCGGTTCTATCAGGTTCGAGGCGCACAGGCCCGCAGCCATGAAGGATCGGGAATTGGTCTGGCCCTGGTGCATGAACTGGTACAACTCCAGGGGGGGACGATCGCCGTCAGTAGCACTTTAGGAGAGGGAACCTGCTTTACCATCACCCTGCCCTTTGGTAGAGCACACCTCCCCCAGCAGCAGATCCAGACAACCCGCACCCTGGTTTCCACCGCTCTGGGGGTCGCCCCCTATCTTGCAGAGGCTGAGCGATGGTTGCCCGAAGTTGAGTCTGGGAATGCCTGGATCAGGGACAGAACAGCCGGGCCCTCCTCCCCCCATCGCGTTCTTCTGGTTGATGATAATGCCGACATGCGAGATTACCTGACCCACATCCTCAGCAAACACGTTCAGGTCACCGCCGTTGCCGATGGGGCCGCCGCCTTAGCCGCCATTCAAACCCACTTGCCCGATCTCATTCTCAGCGATGTGATGATGCCCGGCCTGGATGGTTTTCAGTTACTCCAAACCCTACGGGCCGATCCACGCACCAGGGAAGTGCCCATTCTCTTACTCTCTGCCCGTGCTGGCCAAGAAGCGATCGTGGCGGGACTGCAGGCCGGCGCAGATGACTATCTGATCAAACCCTTCTCCGCCCAGGAACTGATCTCACGGGTCAATGCCCATCTGCACATGGCCCAATTGCGCGAGGAAGTGCTGCAGCAGGAACGAATCCTCAGCAAACGTAAAGATGAGTTACTCTCCACGGTTTCCCACGAACTGAACACACCCCTGGTGGCCATTCTGGGCTGGACGCGCTTGCTCCGGACCCAACCTCCCAGTTCTTCTATGTTGACTAAAGCCCTGGATACGATCGAACGCAATGCCACTCTGCAGGCCAAACTGGTTCAGGATTTACTCGATATTTCCCGGATTACGACTGGCAAATTAAAGTTATACCCTCAACCCCTCGACCTGAGAACAGTGATTGAAGCGGCGATCGCCACCGTGGCTCATCTGGCTGCGGCAAAAGGGATTGCGCTGGTGTTTAGGGGCAGATCTGCTCAAGCCCAACAGGGGGATGGGGTGATTGTGATCGGGGATGGCGATCGCCTCCAACAGGTGGTCTGTAACCTTTTGACGAATGCAATCAAATTTACGCCAGAATCGGGTCGGGTCAGGATTGAACTCTCTGTTATCCAGGTCAGGGATGGGGGCCAGACTGCGGATACCGCCTACGCCCAAATTGGTGTGACCGATACGGGGATTGGCATTGCCGATCATTTCCTGCCCCATATCTTCGATCGCTATACCCAAGCTGATGATGCTCCTACAAGCCAGGGGTTAGGACTGGGGTTAACGATCGCCCGCCATCTAGTTGAACTCCACCACGGCACGATTCAGGCTCAAAGTGGGGGAACAGGTCAGGGCAGCCGCTTCATTGTCAGGTTACCGTTAGCGCCGGGGAACCCTGAACGGTATGAGAAACGATCAACGGGTAGGCTCAATTCTGGGGACTGCGATCGGTGATGCCATGGGGTTGCCCTACGAAGGGTTATCCCGCCGTCGTGCTGCCAGGTTATTAGGACCGCCCAACCAGTACCGCTTTCTGTTGAATTGGGGCATGGTCTCTGATGATACGGAGCATACCTGCATGGTTGCCCAAGCGCTGATTGCCTCTGGTGGAGATGTGCTCAAGTTTCAGCGGCATTTAGCCTGGGGATTGCGATGGTGGCTGTTAACCCTACCCGCAGGAATTGGCCTGGCAACCTTAAAATCGATTCTGCGTTTGTGGTGTGGATTTAAGCCTGCACACAGTGGTACCTATTCGGCGGGGAATGGGCCGGCCATGCGTGCCGCGCTGCTGGGGGTTGCGATCGCAGATCTAGATCAATTGCAACCGTTTGTTAGGGCCTCTTCCCGCCTCACCCATACCGATCCGAGAGCAGAGTATGGTGCGCTGACCATTGCCCTGGCGGCCCGCTATGCGTCTGTCCACGATGTTTGTGCCCACGATGTTTGCGAGAGTGAACAGGGAGCAGGTGAACAGTTGCTACAACACCTCCAGGACTGTGGGGGTGAGGCAGCCCATGAATTGATCCTGCGCCTCCGTCAAGCCCTCAATAGTGTGGCCAGGGGAGAGTCCACCGTTACATTTGCGGCAAGCCTCGGTCTGGCTCAGGGGGTCTCAGGCTACGTTTATGATTCCGTTCCCGTTGCGGTTCATGCCTGGCTCAGCCATCCCCATGATTTTCGTGCAGCTATTGTGGCGGCGATCGAGTGTGGGGGAGATACGGACTCCATTGCCGCAATGGTGGGTGGCATCGTCGGGGCTGGGGTGGGTAAAGCTGGCCTGCCCAGGGAATGGTTAGAGCACCTCTGGGAACCCTTGGCTTCAGTGCCGTGGATGGAGCGTTTGGCCCTGCAACTGGATGCAACGATATCATCTGGCCAACCCGCCAAACCGCTGCACCTGCCATTTTTCTATCTGGGCTTGCGTAATCTTTTCTTTTTAGTCATTGTGCTTGTGCATGGCTTTCGGCGCTTGTTGCCTCCCTATTAGCCTTGAGCAGTGAACCCTGAGCATTAAACGCTTAGAATTGTACGGAAACAAACCCTGGGGAACGACTGAGGCATTGGAAACTGAGGCATTGGAATTGGTGTACAGGCTCCGTTATCTGTTTGACTTTGGTTCTGGCATCTGTTTGTGGGCAGGAGACGATCGCACCCGCGCAGATTTTGACTACCCAGTTCACAGCTCCAAATTGCCGATTACCGCCACCCTGCAACACCGGATCGAGTTTGTGCTGGCCTGGTACGATACCTTTCTGGATTGGGATCATCCTCCCGCTCAAACCCACTGGAGCAGCACAGAGAGAGCCGCATTTAACCAGTCCGCCCAGGAGGTGTTGACTTTACTGCGAGCGCAATTGGGGCCCAAATTTGAGATCATCGATCACTCCGACACCATCTAGGCGAGGCTTAAGCCAGGAGTTGCTGCAGGGTATGCTCCAGCTTGTCGGCGATCGCCTCAATCCAGATTTCATCCTGCTTTGTATAGCTGCGGGGGGCATTGGCGGCTAGAATCAGCACTCCGGCTTGACCGATCGGTTGGCAGATCACCCCCTGCGTATTTTCAGGTAAGTAATCAAACTCCACCCGGCCCGGATAGAGATGGAGCGAGACCAGATAAACTGGCTTTTGCTTGTCCATCACCCGCTGCAGGATCGGTCCCAGTTTGACCACCGCATCAGGCTTAAGAATGCCCCGTCGCATCAGGGTGTGCTCCCCATAGTAGACCAGCAGCGATCGGGTCACCGTATTGGTCAGCAGAATATGGGAGGCCCAGGCCAGTTCCGTTTTGACGGTTTCCGGCAGATCGTCGGCCAGTTCAAACCCTTCCGTCCCAATCAATTCCACACTGTCCGGCGATCGCGGTTGCACCCGTTGCCAGATTAAGCCAGTCAGAATCAGCAGGGCACTGAGAATTACACCCATCACATCAGAACGGGCCTGGGCAGGGGTGAGTTCGGGGGTAAGGACACGGTTCAGGAACAACAGCGTTCCCCCCAGTCCACCGGCAACGAGCGGCAGGGTGCGGAGAATACGATCGGGGTCGGACTTAGCCATGGGTCTTCTATGCAGGGACACAATTATGCAGGGACACTATGCTGAATGCTGTTCTGCTTTGATCTTAGTTTTGATCTTAGTTTGACCAGTCCTTTTCACCATAACGGAGTGATTCTAGCCGCAGCAGTAGCCCTAACGTAATCTGCTTCATCGGCCAGTAGAGCACCAGGAGAACCACAAAAATAATGATCATCACCAGAACGGGGAGGCGGGTGGTGAGTTGATCGATCGTCGCTAACAGGACATTGCCCGGATCGGTGACCAGATCCCAACTGTTAAAGCGCAAAAATCGCCCCAAATAAACCCCCACCGCACAGAGGGCATGGGCCAGCAATTCTGCCCAGACCACAAACTGCCCCGCTCCACACCGCTTTAGGTAATGCCCCTGATTGATCAAGGCGATCACATAGGCTTCAAACCCAGCCACGATCGCAAACAGATGGAGGGGGATAAAAAATAGGGTGATGGTCCAGACGGAGTAGCCAGAGCGGATGGCGCGGATCAGGTGAATGATATCCGTTAACAGGTAGGGGGCATTGGGCAGAAAGGCAATGAATACGATCAGGGCCAGCCACCAGAGGAAGGGACGGGAACGGCTACGGCGGCGAAATAACCAGAAGCTGAGCACCAGGGGAATAAATGCCAGAAATAGATTCCAGATGATCCAGCCACTATAGCGGTTGTAGGCTTCTAAGGCATTGCCGAGTAGAGATTCCATAGGCATCAGTGATCATGATTTTCTTTACGGTGGGCAGCACAGGTAACGAGGCCCTGCTGAGATTTTGACTCAGATCTCCCCTGTCCAGGTTTCAGCTCAGCCCCTGTTCTAAGCACTTAAGTGGATCTAGATTGCAGCTCTTAACTAGCTGAGGACAGATATTGCTGCATTGAACAGGTGGACGGATGGCTTGAGGAGCGCGGCTCTGTTCGATCGCTCAGCCAATTTGACAGCAATGCTTGAATGCTATTTAAACTATCAGATCAGTGAGCTACGCCAGTCGCAACCCTGCAAACACCTGAGTAACGGTTAGCTCTAGCGGAAAATCTGTAGGGACGGGTAGACGTACCGTAGGGTTGCTTGCAGTATCGCCCTGGCTGAGTAGCATCATGCGGCTATCAGGAAAAAGGGCAATAATCACCTGCTCCACTTCAAGATCGACTAATTTCCCACAAAATGTTAATTCCATTACTTACGTATCTTGAATCTTGGTGCTGCTCGATCCAGCCCACCAAATTAGATATAACTCGCTTAGATTTTTTTGCCAGCCTTTCAAGTGCGTTAGCTACAACAGAATCTGTATAAAACTGATTTTGTAAAAGGGAGACTAAGGCTGTAATAACCTCTTCCGGGGGATTATCTAATTCGATTAAAGCCTCAACAGCTTTAGAACAGGTATTGTGATGTTGCAGTAGGGAGACTAAGGCTGTAATAACCTCTTCTGAAGCATTCCCTAACATTCTTAATCCCTTAGCTGCACTGTAACGTAAATCGAAATCTTCATCTTGCAAAAGGGAAACTAAAGCAGCAGCGACCTCTTCCGAAGCATTACCTAACTCTCCTAGTGCCTCGGCCGCACTACATCGCACGTTAGAGTTCTTATCTTGCAGCAAAGACAGTAGAACCGTAATAACCGGCCCTGAAGCATTACCTAGCCTTCCCAACGCTTTAACTGCTCCCCTAAAAGCTCTATTACGGTTACCATCTTCTTGCAGAAGGATAACGGAAACCAGGGCTGTAATCACTTGCTCTGAAGCAATGCCTAACTCTCCTAATGCCTCAGCTGCA
>ERZ1066117.683-NODE-683-length-22735-cov-9.035053_pt1 | contig 22735 bp, 17 predicted proteins | sample MGYA00382764_ERZ1066117 | MGnify/ENA primary metagenome ERZ1066117 (study PRJEB33369, sample SAMEA5778347) | biofilm metagenome | biome: Industrial cooling water; feature: Water cooling tower basin; material: Biofilm | place: United Arab Emirates | collected...
AGCCGGCCCATCAGCGTGCGCGGGCAGCGCCGTCGATGCGATTGACCGCCTCAGCCACTGTAATTTGGGCGGAATCGATTACCAGGTCAGCTTCGGGCCAGGGTTCGTATGCAAGGGCCAGGACGTCGGACCAAGTGGGCAGGGCATGGCCAGCAATTTCGGCGATGCGCTGCTCCACTCGACGGCGATGTTCAGCCCGGTCGCTGCAAATGATCTCCACCCTGAGCAATGCTGCATCATGGCCTGCGGCGCACCAGCCCGCGCGGCTGGCGGCGACCGGGTTCACGCAATCGGCAACCACGCCCATGCCCAGCGCCAGATTGGCCGCCGCCAGTGCGCAGGCAATGCCATATCCCGCCGCGCCGACATCACAGTCGGGCGAATGGCGCAGCAGGGCCTGCTCGATTTCGTCTACCCGAAGATAGGCAAGGCCAAGTTGCCGGGCCAACGCCTTGGCAATGGTGGACTTGCCCGTGCCTGGCAGGCCGCCCAGAACAATCAGTGACGGCCGTTCTCGCATCAAGACCCCACGGCCGCCAACTGCTCTTCAAGCAACGCCAGCGCCGCCACCGCAAACGCCACCATGTTGGCCTGCCGGTCGCTTGATCCCGTCGCGATCGTGCGCGCCGCCTGCACCGGGCCACTCACCGCCACCACGTCATGGCCCGCAGGATGGCCATAGGGGTTGCCGTTCGGCCCGGCGGCGCCGGTTTCGCCGATGCCCCAGGTGGTGCTGTGTTGCTTGCGGATGGTCTCTGCCATCAGCAGGGCGAAGGGTTCGGTGGCAGACATGAAGCCACGCACATCCTCCCGCCGCAGGCCGAGCAGCCGGTGACGGGCGCGGGGCGTGTAGACGACCGCGCCGCCGAGATAGAAGGCCGAGGCCCCCGGCACGGCCAGCAGTGCGGCCGAGATCAGGCCGCCGGCGGCGGATTCGGCCACGGCCACGGTTTCGCAGCTGGCCTTGAGGAGGGCTCCGACGCGGGCGCCGGTGGCGAACAGGGATTCCATCGTCATGCTGGCCTCGCTGCCGGTGCGCCTGCGCGCCACCGCCTGCGGCTATTTTGACATAATTGACGCATCTGGGCGGTTTGGCGCGGCCCTTTCCCGGGCATCATCAGGTGAATGGCCTGGCGCGGCTGAGGGGCATGGTCCAGCATGGCGGCAGGATAGCGGCTTGCCGGCGCGTAGGACAGGTCAATGAAAATCCCGGCTCTTCGGCAGGATGCGCACATCCCGTGGATGCCGCCCGCGTGGCGCGGCCCTCGGCGGCGGTGGCTTGCGATTGGAGGGGCCGTGAACCAGGTCCTCGCTGGCGCGGGCCAGGGGCGTGGTGCCGTCATGCGCGTCTGACAGGCGGTCGAGCACTTGCGTCATGTCGGTGATGCGCGTCGCCATCAGGTGCATCACGCCTTCGGGACTGCGCTGCACCTCGCCGTCCACCTGCATCAGCCGGCTGGCCATGATGGCCCGGCGATAGGTTTCGAACAGCCGCGCCCACACCACCACGTTCACCACGCCGGTTTCATCCTCCAGCGTGATGAAGATGGCGTTGCCGCCGCCGGGGCGCTGGCGCACCAGCACGACGCCGGCCACCGTCACCCGCCGGCCATTCTTCGCCGCGTTGAACTGCGCGGCGGTGAGCACGCCGGGGAAATAGCCCCTGAGCAGCGCCAGCGGATGCGCGCGCAAGCTCAGCCGCAGCACCTGGTAATCGGCGGCGACCTCCTCGCCCGGCGCCATCAGCGGCAGATCATGTGCGTCCTCCGCGCCCAGTACGCTGGCCTCGGCGGCGGCGAACAGCGGCAGGCTATCCACGGGCGTGCGCAGCGCCTGCCAGCCAGCCTCGCGCCGGCCAAGGTTCAGGGACGCGCAGGCATCGGCATCGGCGAGCAATTTCAGCGCACGGGCCGGCAGGCCGGCACGGGCGAGATCTTCGAGGCTGCGGATCGGCCGGGCGGCAGCGATGGCCTGCGCCCAGTCGGCGCGGAAGCCGGTGATCTGGCGCAGGCCCAGCCGCAGGGCGAGCGCGGGGGCTTGCCCTTCCAGCGAACAATCCCAGGCGCTGTGGTTCACGTCTACCGGCAGCACCACAACGCCATGCTCGCGCGCATCGCGCACGATCTGCGCCGGCGCATAGAAGCCCATCGGCTGCGCGTTGAGCAGCGCAGCGGCGAACACCGCTGGATAATGGCACTTCAGATACGCCGAAACCCACACCAGCCGGGCGAAGGCGATGGCGTGGCTTTCGGGGAAGCCATAGGAGCCAAAGCCCTTGATCTGGTTGAAGCAGCGCCGGGCGAACGCCTCCTCATACCCGCGTGCAACCATGCCATCGACGAGCTTCCCTTCAAAAAACTCCATCCCGCCATTGTGGCGGAACGTCGCCATGGCGCGGCGCAGGCGGTTGGCTTCGGCCGGCGTGAAATTGGCCGCGGTGATGGCCAGCTTCATCGCCTGTTCCTGGAACAGCGGCACGCCCAGCGTCTTGCCGAGCACTTGTCTCAGCTCGTCCGGATCATGCGGCGGCTTCGGGCTGGGGAAGCTCACCGCCTCGCGCCCCTGCCGGCGCCTGAGATAGGGGTGCACCATGTCGCCCTGGATCGGGCCGGGGCGCACGATGGCGACCTGGATGACGAGATCATAGAATTCGGCGGGCTTGAGGCGCGGCAGCATGTTCATCTGCGCTCGGCTCTCCACCTGGAACACGCCAATGGAATCGCCCCGTTGCAGCATCCGGTACACGTCCGCTGCCTCGGGTTGTGCATCGCCGGGCACATTGTCGAGCGTGTACTGCCGGCCGATGTGCGTCTCGATCAACTCGAACGCGCGGCGGATGCAGCTGAGCATGCCCAGCGCCAGCACATCCACCTTCATCAGGCCCAGCGCGTCGATATCGTCCTTGTCCCACTCGATGAAGGTGCGATCGGGCATGGCGGCGTTGTGGATCGGCACCAGTTCATCCAGCCGCGTCTGCGTGAGCACGAAGCCGCCGACATGCTGCGACAGGTGGCGGGGGCTTCCCATGATCTCGCCGACCAGTTTGCCCAGCCGGGCGATCTGCGGACTGTCTGGATCAAGGCCACTGTCCGCGAAACGCTCGCGCTCCATCGTGCTCGCGTAACTGCCCCACACGGTGCTGGAGAGGCGGCTGGTCAGGTCCTCGCTCATGCCCAGCACCTTGCCCACCTCGCGCACCGCGCTGCGTGGCCGGTAATGGATCACGGTGGCGGCGATGCCGGCGCGTTCCCGTCCATAGCGCTCGTAGATCCACTGCATCACCTCCTCGCGGCGCTCATGCTCGAAATCGACATCGATGTCGGGCGGTTCCTTGCGCTCTTCGGAAATGAAGCGGGAAAACAACAAATTGTGCTGCGCTGGATCAACCGCGGTGATGCCCAGCACGAAGCACACCGCGCTGTTGGCGGCGCTGCCGCGGCCCTGGCACAGGATGCCGCGGCTTTGCGCAAACGCCACAATGTCGTGCACCGTCAGGAAATAGGGGGCATAGCCGGCCTTGGCGATGATGCGGAATTCCTCGGCCAACAGCGCCATCAGTTTCGGCGGCACGCCATCCGGCCACTTCTCCCGCGCCTTCTGCAGCGTCAGCGTTTCCAGCCAGCCCTGTGGCGAATAGCCGGGCGGCACCGGTTCATTGGGATACTCATAACGCAGCTGATCCAGGCTGAAATCGATGCGCGCCAGCAGCCGGGCTGGTTCCAGCATAGCATCGGGCCGGTCGCGGAACAGGCGGGCCATGTCGGCAGCGGATTTCAGATGGGCTTCGGCGTTGGGTTGCAGCCGCGTGCCGGCGTCGGCGAGCGTCACACCCGCCCCGATGCAGCGGATCACATCGTGCAAGGGCCGCTGCGCCGGCGTAGCATAAAGCGGCGCATTCAGCGCCAGCAGCGGCACGCGCAAGCCATCGGCCAGCGCAACCAGCGCCGCCAGCCGGCGCCGATCATCGCCGCACCCCCGCATCATCACCCCCTGCCACAGGCGATCAGGGCAGGCGCGTGCCAGCTCGGCCAGCCGGCTGCGCCGGCCGGATGCCGGTGGCGTTGCTTGTGGGCCGCCGTCCGGCGGCGTTATGTGTGGGCCGCCGTCCGGCGGCGTTATGTGTGGGCCGCCGTCCGGCGGCAGCGCGATCAAGAGCAGGCCGTCGGCATGATCGATCAGGTCAGAGAGGTGGAGGATGCACTGCCCCTTTTCGGCGCGCCGGTTGCCCAGCGTGAGTAGCCGGGTGAGCCGCCCCCAGCCATGGCGATGGGCCGGATAGGCGATCACATCTGGCGTGCCATCGGCGAACACCAGCCGCGCGCCGACCGCCAGCTTGAAGGGGGGCAGTTCGGTGCCCGCCTCCTTCGCGGCCTCCACAGCCTCGCGCACCGCCACATGGGCACGCACCACGCCGGCCACCGTGTTCCTGTCGGCAATGCCGATGCCGCAATGGCCAAGCGCAACGGCGGCTTCCACCATCGCCGCCGGGCTCGACGCGCCTTCCAGGAAGGAAAAATGCGTGGCCGCACCCAGTTCGGCAAAGCCAGTTGGCGTCATGCGAACAGGCCGTGCAGATACCAGCGTGGCGCGGCGGTTTCGCGTTCATACAGGCCGTGGCGGAACAGCCAGTAGCGGCGGCCCTGGCTGTCCTCCACCCGCCAGTAATCGCGGGTCAGGCCGGCACCATCCTTGCGGCGCCACCACGCGGCGGCGATGCGTTCGGGACCTTCATGGGCGGTCACATCATGCACGCGGGCGCGCCAGCGGAAACGGCGCGGCGGGCCATCGGGCACTTCCGCCAGCACCTCGATCGGCTGTGGCGGATCGAACAGCCGGATGGGGCGCGCCGGCGGCTCACCCGGCTCCGGGGCCGGCCAGCTGTCGGCAACGCCGCCCAGGGGCAGATCGAAACTCGCCTGTTCGGGGATATGGCTGTCGGCCCGGGCCAGCCGGCGCAGGCGGCCACGGCCCAGCCGCGCCGTCAGCCGGTCCACCAGCGCGGTCAACTGGGTTTCGGCCAGTGCGCCGCCTTCGAGGCCCAGTTGCGCCTCGGCCAGCGGTGCGGTGACAGGCACGGCCAGGCGCAGCAGATCATAGCCGAAACCGGGATCCAGCGGATCGTTGAGCGCGGCGATCCGTTCATCGAACAGGCGCAGCAGCGTGGGCACATCGCGCTGCGGCGCCGCCGTCTCCACCGCCACCTCCGCCACATGGCCATCGCTGCGATAGAGGGCGAGGGCAAAGCGCCGGCCGCCCTGCCCACGCGCCGTGAGCTTCACCTGCACGGCCAGCAGCAGCTTGTGGAGCGCGGCGCGCACCGCATCGTGGCTGGCCACGGGCTGGGCAAAGCGGCGCTGCGCCACCACCGGGGCTGCAGGCAGCAGCGGATCAAGCGGCTCCGGCGCGGCCTCCAGCAGCTGATCGAGCGCGGCCACCAGCGCCGTGCCAAAGCGGGATGCCAGCGCCGCGCGCGGCAGCCGGGCGACATCGCCGACACGGCGCAGCCCGGCGCGACGCAAGGCAATCTGCACGCTTTCCAGTTCGGACAGTGCGGCCAGTGGCAGATCGGCCACACGCTCGCCGCCAAAGCGCGCCAAGGCCATGGCCGCAGCCGGGGTGGCAGCCAGCGCCGGCTGTGCGGTGAAGCCCAGCCGCGCCAGCCGGGTGACGGCATCGGCGACCAGGCTCGCCTCCCCGCCGAACAGATGGGCGCAGCCGGTGATGTCGATCAGCAGGCCATGGGGATGGCCGGCGCGGACCAGTGGCGACCAGCGGGTGGCCCCGCGCGCCAGCCAATCCAGGCAGGCGGCATCGCCATCGGGATCAAAGGGCACCACCGCCACATCGGGCACCGCAGCGCGGGCATCGGCCAGCGCCAGGCCGGGAGCCAGCCCTTGCGCCAGCGCGGCGGCATTGGCGGCGCGGACGATCTGCCTGCCGCGATCACTGGCCACCAGCAGCAGCGGGGCCTCCGGGTCAGGCCGCGACAGCCTTTGCGTGGACAGCAACGGCAGCGCCAGCGCCAGGATGCGGCGGCGCGTGGTGTGCGTGGCGCTGACGGGCAAAGGCGGGGCCGATGGGGATGGGCTGGCCGGCGCTCTGGCCGGCCGCGACAAAGCGGCGTCGGTCACGGTTCCACTCCAGCAGCTGGGACATATCGGCCGGCCCGCCGCGCTGGCGCGCGAGGGTGATCGCCAGACGCGGCGGACCGGGGGCATCGGCCGCCAGCCGGCGCGCGGGCGCCGCTGTGGCCTGCCATCGGGTGAGCGCAGCCGAAGGCCGGGGGGCACCGCCGCGCAGCAGAAGCGTGAACACGCCGTGGGCGGCGGCCGCCAGTTGCAGCCGGCGCGTCACCGTGAGGTCGATGGCGCGGGCCTCGCCATGGCTTTCCAGCACCACGGCGGCCAGCGCCGGGCAGGCCTGCGCTTCGCTGGCGGCGCGCAGCATCGGCACCACGCCGCCCGCTGCCACCAGCCACAGCCGCGCCGGATCGCCGCCCAGTTCGGCGATACCATCGCCATGCAGCCGGCCATCCTCACCGCGCCCTCCATTGTGCCCATCGCTGATCCACAAAATCGGGCCGGGGCGCGGGCAGGCCAGCACCAGCATCAGGGCAAAGGCCGTGGCCGCCGGGCCATAAAGCTCATGACAGCCAGCCAGCAGCAGCCCGCCATGCAGCGCCGCATCCAGCCGCCCGCCATCAACGGCGAGACGGGGCAGCGGCATGCGCGCGCCCGGCCCCACCGGGCGGGCGGGTGGGCGCGATGGGGGCAGCGCAAGGGCGGCGGCAACAGGCAATCGGGCGACTCGCAGACGGTATATGTTCTATCTTTGTTCTATTGCCGCCGCCGCGCCGCCAGAGTCAAGCGCGCCTGTCTGCCGCCGCTGCAAAGGCGAACGGGCTGCCGAACCGCGCCACACAGTGCCAGGCCTGCTTGAGCTGCTGCGGATCGTGTGGTGCCTGCCGGGCCAGGCCGATCTGCTTCGGCGTCACCACCCCCGCCGCCGCCAGCCGGGCAAGGATCGCGGCCACCGCCGGGCTGCGGTAGGCCGCACAGTCCGCCAGCCGGTCAACCGCCAATCGAAAGCCGCCATGCCACTCAATCGGGCAGGGCAATGCCCGCGCCGCAGCTTCGATTGACGTGCCCCGATAGCAGGGATCGAGCACCACGGCCGCCACATCGGCCGCCATGTCGATCGGGCCATGGACATGGGCTTCCACATAATCATCAAGCACATCCAGCCCGCCGGCATTTGCATCAGCCAGGGCGATCAGATTCATCCGGTCCGCCACGCCGAAATCCTGCGGTTCCAGATGGCTGTCGGGATAGCAAAAGCTCGTCCGGTCCAGCACGGAATCGCGCAGCCGCAGATGCGCCGAACCAAAGCGCGGGGAGCCGCCAATTGGCCAGTGCCGGTGGTTGAGCGCACCATAGCGCGGGCGCAGGGCCGGATCGGCATTGTCATACACACCGCCGAACATGCGGCTTTCCCAGCGCCAGCGCTCGCCACCGGGATGCGCCGTCAGCCCGCCATTGCTGGTGCCGGTTTCAAACTGCGACCGATAGATGCCATCGCGGGCCAGCGCGACGATCATCAGATCAGACCCCAGCAGCGCATCCGGGTGGAAGTTCAGCGTCACGGCTGCGCCCGCCGGCAGCCGCGGCCCGGCCGACCGGGCGGCAACAACGGCGATGGCCCGAGCGACCAGAGCCGCGTTCACACGTGCACCCCTCGCGCCCGTGCCATCGCCTCGCGCACCAGGATGATGCGGTCCTGCCCGAAATACATGTCGTCGCCGCCAACATAGAAGGTGGGCGTGCCGAAGCCGCCACGCGCGATCAGTTCATCGGTGTTGGCGCGCAGCTGCGCCTTGCGCTCCGGCGAGTCCGCTTCGGCGAGGGTTGCGGCGGCATCCAGCCCGGCAGCGGCACAGGCCTCGGCCAGCACATCGGGCTGCGAAATGTCGCGATCTTCGCCCCAGTAGAGCTGGAACACCCGCCGCGCGAAGGCTTCGCACACCCCCGCATCGGCCGCCACCAGGCAGGCGCGCATCGCCCGCGCACTGTTCACCGGGAAGATGCTGGGCGTCCACGTGATGGCGAGGCCGGAACGCTTGATCCAGTCGTGCAGATCCTTGGTGAAATAGCGCGCCTTGGGCACCACCGGTTTGGAGCGCATCTCATACACGCTGGGGTTCACCGTGTTGAACACGCCGCCCACCAGAAAGGGCCGGAAACACACGCCGAAACCATCTTCGCGCGCGGCCGCACACAGCGCCTCGAAGCCGAGATAGGTCCAGGGGCTCGAACAATCGAAGAAGAATTCCACCTGCGTGCTCATGCCCCTCTCCCCAAACGCGGCTTTGCCGTTACTGTGGGCTGATGATGGCTCGTTTCAAACCGCATTTTTTGCTGGCCCCGCTGGCGGCGTTGCTGGTGGCCGCAGCGCCGGCTGGCAACAGCGCGCCCCCGGCCCGCGCAGACCGGCTGGCCCAGGCCGCCGCGCTGGTGGACAATGGCAAGTCGGCCGAGGCGCTCGCCATCCTCGATGCGCTGCTCGCCGAAGCCGATCTGCCGGCCGACAAGGGCCAGGTGGAGGCGCTGCGCAGCTTTGCCCTCGCGCGCCAGGGCAAGTTTGCCGAGGCCCGCACCGCCATCGAGTTCGCCGTCGATGCCACGATGAACCCGTCCATCCTGCTGCTGCGGCAGCTGTTCGTGCTGCGCGCGCTGGGCGGCGATGTGCCGGCGGCGGCGCAGACCCTGCAGCTGGTGGCGGTGTCCAACCCGAAATGGCTGGCCGAACTGCCGTCCGAACTGGTCAGCGACGTGCTGCGCGCGCTGTCGGGGGACCGCGAGCGCCGCTTCGATCTCGCCTTCACCCTGGTCACCGCCGGCTTTGCGCCCGCCGATCAGACGGTGGGCGATGGCGACGAACTGAAGCGCGAGGTGATCGCCGGGCTGGTGGCGCGCGGCCGGCTCGAGGAGGCGCGGCCGGTGGTGGCGGCGCTGGTCAACCCGGTGAGCCTGGTGCGGATCGGCGTCGACAAGCGCACCCAGGCGCTGTGGCCGGAGATGGAAAAGCGATTGGGCCCCGGCGCCGATGTTGCCGATGCCGCCTTCATCGCCGCGGCGGAGCAGCGGCTGGCAGCGCAGCCGCAGTCGATCATCGCCCGCACCGGCGTTGCAGAAGCGCTCAACATCGCCAGCCGCGAGGCGGACGCACTGGCCCGCATCCGCGATATCGGCGAAGGCGAGGCACTGGCCCGCCTGTCAACCCGCGAGCAATGGGCGATCAACCTGAAGGCGCGGCTGCTCGCCGATGGCGGTGAGATCGACAAGGCGCTGGCGGCGCTGGACAGCGTGGCGGCGCTGCCGGCCGACAAGGCGCCCAACGCGCTGGCCTTCCGCATCATCGCCGCCGATCTGGCCGAGGAGGCTGGCCGCCATGCCGAGGCGCTGAAACGCGTGGACGCGGTGCAAACTGGCGAGCTCAACGACTGGGGCCGGCAGGCGCTCGCCGCCATCAGGGTGTGTGCATTGGCCCGGTCCGGCCAGGCCGCCGAGGCGGCGAAGGCTGCCGCCCCGCTGCCGGCCGGCTGGACGAAGGAGGGCAACAATCGCGCCATACAGGCCGCCAACAGCTGCCTGAAGCGGGCAGACGCGGCGGCCGCCGTGCTGATCAAGCGGCTGGACGATGAGGACAGCCGCGACGAGGCGCTGTTCGATCTGCAGCCCTTCCTGATCGCCGATCGCCCCAATGCGCCCGATCGCGCCACCAAGGCCGATCTGCGCGCACTGAAGGCGCGGCCCGACGTGAAGGCTGCCTTCCTCAAATATGGCCGCGATCTGCCGGCGGCGGTGTCCCCGCCCCGCTGATCCCCCACGCCGAGTTCAGCGCCGGAAGCGGTCGCGCAGTTCGAACTTCAGCACCTTGCCGGCCGGGTTGCGCGGCAGCGCGGTCACGATCTCCAGCCGGCTCGGCAGCTTGTAGCGGGCCAGCCGCTCGGTGGCCCAGGCGCGCAGGGTTTCGATGTCGAGGCTGGTGCCGGGCTTCAGCGCCGCCACCGCAGTGACGCTTTCACCCCATTTCTCGTTCGGCTCGCCGAAGATCGCCACTTCGGCGATGGCGGGATGATCATAGAGCACGGCTTCGACTTCGGCCGGATAGATATTCTCGCCGCCGCTGATGATCATGTCCTTCAGCCGGTCGCAGATGGTGAGGAAGCCCTCGTCGTCCAGGTAGCCGATGTCGCCTGAATGGAACCAGCCCTCGGCATCGATGGCCGCCGCTGTCGCTTCGGGCTTGTTCCAGTATCCGCGCATGATGTTGGGGCCGCGCATCAGCACTTCGCCGCGCTCATGCGGCCCCAGCGGCGTGCGGCCATCCTCGCCCACCACCTTCAGATCGACGAAGAACATCGGCTTGCCGGCCGAACCCAGCTTGGCCAGCGCGAAATCCGGCCCGAGATAGGTGCCCGACGGCGCGGTTTCGGTGAGGCCATAGCCCTGGTTCAGCGGGATGTCGCGCGCCGCATAGAGGCGCAGCAAGGGTTCGGGCACCGGCGCGCCACCGCACATGATGACGCGCAGGCTCGACAGGTCGGCGCTGGCGAAATCGGCGTGCTGGCTGATGAACAGCAGCATGGCCGGCACCGCAAAGCTGGTGGTGACACGATAGCCTGCGACATCAGCAAGGAAGCGCCCAGGATCGAAGCTGCGGTGCAGCAGCACATGGCCGCCCTTCTGCCAGCAGGACAGCGGCGTGACGTTGAGTCCGCCGATGTGGAACAGCGGCGCCATCACCAGCGACACGTCCTTCTCGGAAACGTCGGCGCCGAGCGCGCCGTTGATGTTGGCCCACCAGAAATTGCCGTGGGTGAGCATGGCGCCCTTGGGCCGGCCGGTGGTGCCGGACGTGTACATGATCACCGCGACATCATCATCGGCGGTGGGCTCGCCTTGCCCGAGCGGCGCTGAATCGCCGACAAACTGCGCCACCGTCTGCCAGCCGTCGGCCGGCGCATCGGCGGACAGGAAGCGGCGGCAGCACAGGCCGCTGCGGATGCCATCGATGATCGGCCGGTGCGGCGCGTCCACCACCAGCGTGTGCACGCCGGCATCGTTGATGATGTAGTCCAGTTCCGGCCCGGTGAGGCGGAAGTTCAGCGGCACGAAGATGGCGCCCAGCCGGGCCGCGGCGAACAGCAGGTCGAAATAGACCGGCTGGTTGACCCCGAGGAAGGCTACGCGGTCGCCCCGGCACACCCCGCCGGCACGCAGGGCCGTGGCCAGCCGGTCGATGGCATTGCCCATCTCGCGATAGCTGCGGGTGGCGCCCTCGAAGGTCAGCGCCGGCCGGTCGGGTGTCTGCATCACCCGCCGCGTGAACCAGTTGCCCAGCCCGATATCCGCCCTCGCCATGCCGTGTCCTCCCCGATTGCGGGGCGGACTTTGGTGAGCGCAATCAGTCGCGTCAATCCGCGCCGAACACCCGGGCGAAGATCGTTTCCACGTGCTTGAAATGGTAGCCCAGGTCGAACAGCGCTTCGAGCTGGGCGGCGGACAGGCTGGCCGTCACCTCCGCATCGGCCCTCAGCAGATCGAGCAGGTTCAGCGCGCCATCGGCTTCCCACACCTTCATCGCGTTGCGCTGCACCAGTCGATAGGCCTCGTCGCGGGTGCGGCCAGCCTGGGTGAGGGCCAGCAGCACGCGCTGCGAATGGATGAGGCCACCCATCTTGTTGAGATTCTTCTCCATCCGCTCCGGATAGATCACCAGCTTGTCGATGACGCCGGTCAGGCGGGCCAGCGCGAAGTCCAGCGTGATGGTGGCATCGGGGCCGATGTAGCGCTCAACGCTGCTGTGACTGATGTCGCGCTCGTGCCAGAGCGCGACATTCTCCAGCGCCGGGGTGACGGCGGAACGGACCATGCGGGCAAGGCCGGTCAGATTCTCGGTCAGCACCGGGTTGCGCTTGTGCGGCATGGCGCTGGAACCCTTCTGGCCGGGCGAGAAATACTCCTCGGCCTCCAGCACTTCGGTGCGCTGCAGGTGGCGCACCTCGATGGCCAGCCGCTCGATGCTGCTGGCGATCACGCCCAGCGTGGCGAAGAACATGGCGTGGCGATCGCGCGGGATGACCTGGGTGGAGACCGGCTCGATCGACAGGCCCAGCTGCCCGGCGACATGGGCCTCCACACGCGGATCGACATTGGCGAAGGTGCCGACCGCGCCGGAAATCGCGCAGGTCGCCACGTCTGCCCGCGCTGCCACCAGCCGGGCGCGGCAACGGTCGAACTCGGCATAGGCCTGGGCGAGCTTGAGGCCGAAGCTGGTCGGCTCGGCGTGGATGCCGTGGCTGCGGCCCATGGTGGGGGTGAATTTGTGTTCCATGGCGCGGCGCTTGATGGCGGCGAGCAGGGCGTCAAGGTCGGCCAGCAGGAGATCGGAGGCGCGGGCGAGTTGCACGGCAAGGCAGGTGTCGAGCACGTCCGAACTGGTCATGCCCTGGTGCATGAAGCGCGCTTCGGGGCCAACTTCGCTCGCCACCCAGTCGAGGAAGGCGATGACATCATGCTTGGTCACCGCCTCGATGGCGTCGATGGCGGCGACATCGATGACGGGCTTCGTCGCCCACCAGTCCCACAGCGCCTTGGCGGCGCTTTGCGGCACGACACCGAGATCAGCGAGCTTCTGGGTGGCATGCGCCTCGATCTCGAACCAGATGCGGTAGCGGCTTTCCGGTTCCCAGATGGCAACCATGTCGGGGCGGGCGTAGCGGGGGATCATGCGGCGCGCCTAGCATGGGGCGGCGGACTTGCCTATCTGTTGGATGGTGAACCGCGTCCGCATCATTCCCTTCCAGCACGGGCTGGGGCCACTGGATTATGCCGTGCCGGCCGGGATGGCGCTCAGCCCCGGCGACGCCGTTGAGGTGCCATTGGGCCCGCGCTGCATCATCGGCGTGGTGTGGGATGAAGAGCGGCTGGCCGCGCCCGATGTGCCGGATGCGAAGTTGCGGCCGGTTGCGGCCCGGCTCGACATGCCGCCGCTGGCCACGCAGCTCAGGCGCCTGATCGAATGGACCGCCGATTATTATGTCGCGCCAATCCAGCAAGTCGTGCGCATGGCCTGGCCGTCGGTCGCCTTCCTCAACCCGCGCGAGTTCACCGAATATCGCCTCGGCGGCCCGCTGCCGAAGCGACTCACGCCGGAGCGCGCGCAGGCCATCGACAAGCTTGAAAGCCGGCAGGGAACAGCGCGCGATCTGGCGCGCATGGCCGGCGTGTCGGAAGCGGTGATCCGGGGCCTGGTCACCACCGGCACACTGCTGCCGGAAAAGGTGTCGGGCGATGCCAGCCCCCCCGAGCCTGATCCCGATCATGCCCCGCCACTCCTGTCGGCCGAACAGCGGCAGGTGGCCGACACGCTGGTGGCGGCGGTGGACGCCGGCACATTCGCGCCCTTCCTCCTGGAAGGCGTGACCGGGTCGGGCAAGACCGAGGTCTATTTCGAAGCGGTGGCACAGGCGATCCGGCAAAGCGGACAGGCGCTGGTGATGGTGCCGGAAATCGCGCTCACCGCGCCCTGGCTGGAGCGCTTCCAGCGCCGCTTCGGCTGCCAGCCGGTGGCCTGGCATTCAGACCTCAAGACCAGCGAGCGCCGCGCCGCCTGGGCCGCGATTGCCGATGGCCGGGCGAAGGTGGTGGTGGGCGCGCGCTCGGCGCTGTTCCTGCCCTATGCGAACCTGAAAACCATCATCGTCGATGAAGCCCACGAGGCCAGCTTCAAGCAGGAAGAAGGCGTGCATTATCACGCCCGCGACGTTGCCGTGATGCGCGGCCGCATGGAAGGCCTGCCGGTGGTGCTGGCCACCGCCACCCCGGCCATCGAGACTCAGGTTCTGGCGCAGCGCGGCACCTACACGCGCCTCGCCCTGCCCGCCCGCTATGGCGGCGCGGAGCTGCCGGAGGTGACGTTGGTGGACATGACCCGCCATCCGCCAACGCGCGGCAGCTTCCTGTCACCCGTGCTGATTGCCGTGCTCACCGACACACTGGCGAAGGGCGAGCAATCGCTGCTGTTCCTCAACCGGCGCGGCTATGCCCCGCTCACGCTGTGCCGGGCCTGCGGCCATCGCATCCAGTGCCCCAACTGCACGGCCTGGATGGTGGAGCATCGCCTGTCGCGCCGACTGGCCTGCCACCATTGTGGCCACCAGATGCCGGTGCCGGAAGCCTGCCCGGAGTGCGGCGAGCCCGATCACCTCGTCGCCTGCGGGCCGGGCGTCGAGCGCATCGCCGAGGAAGTGCGGCGCCTGTTTCCCGCCGCGCGCACTGCCATCGTTACCAGCGATACCATCACCAGCCCGGCCCGCGCCGCTGCACTTGTCACCGCCGTGGAGGCCGGCGAGCTGGACATCATCATCGGCACCCAGATGGTCACCAAGGGCTATCATTTCCCCGATCTCACGCTGGTCGGCGTGGTCGATGCCGATCTCGGGCTGGCCGGCGGCGACCTGCGCGCCGGCGAGCGCACCTGGCAGCAGATCGTGCAGGCCGCCGGGCGTGCGGGGCGCGGGGAAAAGCCGGGCCGCGTGCTGATCCAGACGCACCAGCCAGGCGCGGCGCTGATGCAGGCGCTCGGCAAGGGCGATGCCGAAGGCTTCTTTGCTGCCGAGATCGCCGCCCGGCGCGACCTTGGGCTGCCGCCGTTCGGCCGGCTCGCGGCGCTGATCGTCAGCTCGGAAGACGCGGCAGCCGCGAAATCTGCCGCCGATGCACTGGGCGCCACCGCGCCGCGCAGCGAGGGCCTGATGGTGCTGGGCCCGGCGCCCGCCCCGCTGGCCATGCTGCGCGGCCGCCACCGCCACCGGCTGCTGGTGCAGGCCCGCCGGGACATCGCTCTGCCCGCGATACTGCGCGACTGGCTGGGCCGCGTGCCACTGCCCGCCGCCGTGCGCGTGGTGGTGGATGTCGATCCCTACAGCTTCGTGTGAAGCCAACCGGCGGCGCGCACGCCGGGCAGGAAGCTTTCGCTCACCGGCTGTTCCGAGCCGTCTGCCAGCATCAGCATCCAGCGCCGGCCGTCGCGCCGCGCCCCTGTCACGAAGCGCCGCGCCACCCAGGCGCTGCGATGCACCTGCCGGCCATCGAGCGCCGCCAGCTCGGGCAGCGCATCGCCCAGCCGGAACAAGATCAATGGCTGGCGGCCGTGATCCAGAACCAGTCGCAGATAATGATCCTCCGCGGCCACCATCAGCACATCGGCCAGATCAGGCAGGCCGGCGCGCTGCGCCAGCAGCGATGGCGCAGGCACCAAAGCCGGCGCCGGAGCCGGCGGTGCAGAGCGCCCGCCGAGCACCGCAACCAGCCCCGACACCGAACCGCCGATCAGCAGCGCGGTGAGATACAGCCCCAGCCAGGGCAGCGCCAGCGGCTGGCCAACGGCGCGGAACATCAGGTCGATCTCCAGCGGCAACAGCGCATTCAGCAGCAGGGTGCCAGCCACCGCCAGCAGCAGCGGCCCATGCTTCCCGCCGGCGCGCGGCCCCACCCACGCATACCACAGCCACCATTTCACGCTGTTCCAGCCGATCAGCACCAGCCAGAACACCAGCCGGCTGGGGAGCGGCAGCGCCGCGGTGCCGAACGGGCCGGCAATTGTGCAGACCAGCACGGCAAAGACCGTGCCGGCCAGCATCGGGCGCAGCGGCGGCGCATAGTCGCGCGAGAGGGCGAGTGTCGATTCCACGCAGCGTGACTCCGCATCCTGCAGCGTTGACGAAGTGACTGGCATGATAGGCGAAAGCGGCGTTGCGGCAAGCGGCGGCGGCTTGCCACACGCCGGGCATCGTCAGGAACGGAGCCCGCCCATGCTTGCCAATCTCTCGCCCCTGCTCATCGCCCATCTGGCGGCGGCCTGCCTCGCCATGCCGCTCGGCCTCTATCAGCTGGTCGCCCGGCAGGGCACGCCGGGCCATGCCCTGGCCGGGCGACTTTACGTGCCAGCGATGCTGGTCTGCAACATCGGTGCGCTCGCCAGCTTCCGGCCCGATACGCTGTTCCTGCCCTTCCACATCCTGGCGCTGATCAGCCTCTATTCGCTCGCCAGCGGCATGTGGGGACTCAGGAAATGGCTGCGGGCGGGCAATCCTGATGATCTGAAGACCCACAAGATCCAGATGGCCTACAGCTGGCTGGGGCTGATGATGGCCGGCATCAGCCAGATCATCACCAACAACCGCTTCGGGATCGCCGAAGGCTTCGAGCCGCTGCGCTTCTGGACGCTGGTGATCGTCGTCAACCTCGCCCTCTACGCTGTGGGCAGCTGGTGGATCTTTGGCCGGCTGCTGAAGCGCCAGCTTGGCTGAACCGCTTGCCAGCCGCTGAAGGATTGCACGTACCGCAGGGTTTGCAGTGAAAGGGCCGCAGCCTCACAGCATGGAGGCATCGGCCGGCAGGCCGAGCAGCACGCGCCCGGCCAGTTCCAGCGTCGGCGGCGCCACCATCACATGCTGGGTGGCCACATGCGCATCGCGGAAGCGGCGGTTCAGCGGATGGCTGGCATAGACAGACGTTCCGCCGGCCAGTTCGTGCATCTTCGCCGCCACCCGTGCCGCCACCTGGGTGAGCCGGGTCGCCGCCAGTCGCAGCCGGGCGCGCGCCTGCGGATCAAGGGCATCGCCAGCCACCACGCGCTCCCACGCAGCGGCGATCTGGGCCTGCACCAGCGCGCGGGCGGCTTCGAGATCGGCATGGGCCGCCGCATAATCGGCCTGCACCACGCCGCGTTCGGCCAGCGTGCGGCTGCTGCCCTGCCCCTTCTTGGCGGTGGCCAGCGCCTTCAGATCGTCCAGTGCGCCCAGCGCATTGCCGCTGGCCACCGCCGCGATCCCCAGCGCCAGCAGGCCGAAGGGGGCGAAGCGGTAGAGCGGGCCGGTTTCGCGCGGCGTGTCGGTGATGAATGACACGCTGCGCCCCTGCGGCACGCGCACGCCCGACGCCGCCATGTCGCCCGAGCCGGTGCCGCGCATGCCGAGCGCGTCCCAGGTATCGATCAGCTCCACCTCCGCGCGCCGCATCACCATCATGCGGTGATCGGGCGCGCCGCCGGGGAGCCGCCGCATCTCGCCATTCTCCAGGATCACCGCGCCGCCCAGCAGCCAGGCGCAATTGGCGCTGCCCGACGCCCAGGCCCAGCGGCCACTCACCACATAATCATCGCCGTCGGGCACCGCCCTGCCCATCGGCGCAAACACGCCGCCGGTGATGACGGCGGGGTCGCTCCAGATCTCCCGCGCGTGCGCCTCTGGCAGCCAGGCGGAGATCAGCGCCGTCGTCCCGCCGATCATCACGCACCAGCCAGTGGCGGCATCGGCGCGGCCCAGCTGCTCCAGCGTGGTGAACAGCGTGGCGACGTCCAATTCCGACCCGCCCAGGGTGCGCGGCACCAGCATCCGGAACAGGCCGGCGGCGGCCAGTTCCGCGGCCAGATCAGCCGGCAGGCGGCGCTGGCTTTCCGTGTCGGCAGCACGGGCGGCGATGGTCTCCAGCAGGGCGGCAGAGACAGCCATCACAGCTTCCACAGGCTGGCGAGATTGTTCTTCTGCATGTCCGATGATCCGCCGACGATCGGCATGCCGAGCAGGTCGCGCACGTGGCGCTCCATGTCGAACGCATCGGACAGGGCATAGGCGCCCATCACCTGCTGGCAGGCGAGCGCGATCTCCACGCCCACATCGGCCACGAACAGCTTGGCCATGCTGGTCTCGGCGCTGCACGGGCGGCCTTCATTGGCCAGCCATGCCGCATGATAGAGCATGTGCCGCGCTGCCTGCAGCTTGGTGCGCGCCACTACCAATTTGTGGCGGATGGCCTGGTGCTGGCTGATCGCCTTGCCGAACTGCACACGTTCCTGCGCATAGGCCCAGGCCTCATCCAGCGCGGCGCGGGCGATGCCGAAGGCGACCGCGCTGATCTCCAGCTTCTCCACGTCGAGCGCGCGGCCGGCCAGCAGCGTCCAGCCCTGGTTCCACATCTGCGGGCCGCCGACGATGTTGCTGGCTTGCACCCGCACGCTGTCGAAATACACGTCCTGGCTGGCGGTGTAGCGCAGGTTGGCGTGGTGGATGTCCTGCATCCGCACGCCTGGCGCGTCGGTGGGGATGAGCACGAAGCTGAGGTTGCGGTAACGGTCCTCCGCCGGGCCGGAGCGCACCAGCGTGTAGATATAATGGCACCAGTCCGCGCCCGTGCACCAGCGCTTGGCACCGTCGATCACCACCTCGTCCCCCTCCAGCCGCGCACGGGTGGTGACGCTGGCGAGATCGCCGCCGACATCGGGTTCGGAGAGGCCATAGGCGAAGAACAGCTCGCCGCTCGCCAGCGCGGGGAGGAAGCGCGCCTTCTGCGCTTCGCTGCCGTTTTCACTGAGGTTCATGCCACCATAGAAGGCGGTGTGAATGAAGGGCCCGGCCAGGCACGGGCCGGCCTGCGCCAGTTCCTCGATCACCGCGATGGCGGCGACCAGATCCTGACCGGCACCACCATATTGCTCCGGCACCGTGAGCGCGGTGAGGCCGAGCTTGTTCAGTTCAGCATAGACATCGCGGGGCCAGCGATGGTCACGATCCCACTGGATGCGGGCCTCGCGCGGCGCATGGGTGGCGACAAAGCGGCGGATCGTGTCCCGCAGCTGGCCGACATGGGCCGGCTCGTCGGCGAAGGTGACGTGCGGCAGCGGGGATGCCATGCTCACTCGCCAGTCAGTTTCGGCGGCCGGCGTTCGCGGAAGGCGCGCACCGCCTCGGCCCGGTCGGCCGCGAGGTTGGACAGCGTCTCATAGGGGATGGAGGCATCCATCAGCTGCTGGGCCAGCACCCGCAGCGGCTGGTTGGCGACCACCTTGGACCAGCGCACGGCATATTTGGGGTTGCCCATCAACTTGGCCACCAGCTCGGCCACTTTGGCATCGAGCTGGTCGGTGGGCACCGCATAGTTGATCAGCCCCATCGCCTCGGCGCGCGGCGCCTTGATGAGATCGCCGGTCATCAGGAATTCCTTGGCGCGGGCATAGCCGATCAGCTGCGGCCAGATCACCGCGCCGCCATCGCCGGCCACCAGCCCCACCTTCACGTGCGGATCGCCGATCACGGCGTTCTCATCGGCCACGATGATGTCGCACAAAAGGGCGATGGTGGCGCCCAGGCCAGCGGCGGCGCCGTTCATCCGGCAGATCACCGGCTTCTCGATGTCGAGCAGGCTGGTGACGATGCGCTTGGCATCCCAGCCGATGTCGCGGAACTGGTTCGGATTGGCGATCTGCTCCTCGAACCAGTCGAAATCGCCGCCGGCGCAGAAGGCGCGCCCGGCGCCGGTCAGCACGATGATGTCGCTGTCCCGGTCCTGCTGGAGGTCGGTGAACACCCGCGCCAGTTCGTGGTGCATCTGTTCATCGACACCATTCACCGGATTGTTGCCGGTGATGGTGGCGGTGAGCACGCGTTCATGGCCAAACTGGCCGCGCGTGAAACTGAACCGCTGATAGCCTTCCAGCAGCGCCATGTGCTGCATCCTCCCCGATTTTCGGCCAGCGTGGCGGAAGCCGGGCAACCGGTCAATCAGGGAAGCTTCAGCGCCGCCTTCACCTTGCCCCAGCCCAGCAGCTTGAAATTCTGGGCCGGCTGGTTCTCGCCATCCTGCACCACCATCAGGCCACCCGGAAACCCTGCGCCGAAATCACCGGTCATCACCTCGATGCCATCGGTCTCCTGAGTGCCGCCCAGCTTGCCGTCCGCGATGCGGAAACGGCCCACGAACCGCTCGTCGGAAAGCCGCCACAGCGCATAGGCGTTGTCGCCCTGGCTGGAGGCAACGAGCCAGCCGCCGTTGCCGGCGCCCTCGGCCGCGATCGCCAGGCCTTCGACATCGTCGAACAGCCGCGCCTTGTCGATGCCGGCGATCTTCACCGGTCGGGTGCTGGCCTGCGGACGCGCATCGAAGCGCCAGATGCCGACATCTTCTTCCGCCACATAGAGCCGGGCGGTGCGCGGATCGACCACACAGCCTTCCGACTGGGTGCCCAGCTTCAGGCTGCGCACCAGGCGGCCCGTGGCGCGGGCGGGATCGAGTTCCAGCTGGCGGATCGTGCCATCCTTGATGACGATGAAGGCGGTCAACGCACCCGGAGTAGCCCAAAGGCACATCCCATAGGCTTCCCCCGGCCCCGCTGGCACGCGGCCCAAGGGCTCCAGCCTGGCGGAGGCGGTGTTCAGCCGGAACAGCGCGATGTGCGCATTGTCGTTGTCAGTGCGGTCACTCGCCGCCACGATCACGCCGTTGGGCGTTTCGGCCAGATCGACATTGTTGACCCGCCCGGCATCGAGGAAGTGCCGCATCTGGCCATCAAGGCCATAGACATGGAGCCCGGCCTGCTTGTCCGTGCCGACGATCAGGCTGGCCGCCGGGTTGGCGGCATTGCGCCAGATCGCCGGATCATCGGCGGCATCATCGCCATTCTTCACCGCCACGGTCTCGGCATCAGCGGTCACGCTGGCGGTCTCCACGCCGGGCGAGATGGCCGGCGGCGCGCAGGCGGCGAGCAGCAACAGGAGGGCAAGGCTGCGCATCAGAAGGTGACGCGGGCGCCGGCCTGGAAGCGGCGGCCGAACTTCTCGAACTCCAGCGTGCGCACCTTGTTGCCGACATAGCGCCGGCCGGGCCCGTTCAGCAGGTTGCCGCCTTCGGCATAGAGTTCGAAGTTCGGGGTGACGGCGAAGCGGATCGAGGCATCGAGCTCGCCATCGGTATCCCAGAACAGGTCGCCGCCAGTGCTGCCGTCGCCCAGTTCCGACAGCCATTCGGTGCGCTTCTGATAGACGACGCGCGCCGACACGCCATATTTCTCGAAATAGGGGCCGACGTTATAGACCCAGCGCGAGGTGCCGGGGAAAGCGATGCGGCGGCCGTCGGGTGTTGTCACCTGGCTCTTGTTGTACGTCACGTTGGCGATGATGCCGAAGCCGCCCAGGAAGCCGTGATCGCCGCCGAAATTGTCCAGCTGCAGCTGCAGCGCGCCTTCGAAGCCCCAGATATAGCCATCGCCGCCGTTGACCGTGGTGCTGTAGTCATACTGGCTGCGCTGCAGGGTGGGCGTGTCGAAGCGGGTGTCGCCGAACTGGCGGCTGGCGGCGAACAGGGCGCGGGACACATCCTTGTAGAAGGCGCCGACACTGGCGAAGCCGCCACCCCGGCCATACCATTCCCAGTAGAGATCAACGCCCCGCGCGCGTTCCGGCACCGCGAACGGGTTGCCGCCAGAGATCGCCTCGTTGCCATCATTGATGCTGAAGCTGGGGTTGGCCACGGTGTAATCGGGCCGCGCCGCACCGGTGGTGAAGCCCAGCCGCAGCTTGTGCTCGCTCGTGACGTTCCAGTTCAGATGGGCGCTGGGGAACACCAGGGTGGTGTTGGTGTCCACCGTGGTCAGCACCGGCGGATCGTTGTTGATGAACACGAAGGCGGTGCCGCTGTTGCGGATATGCTCCACACGGGCGCCATAGACGATGTTGCCCCAATCAAAGCGCGACGTGGCCATGGCATAGCCGGAGATCACGCTTTCCTTGACGCGGTAGAAATTGTTGTTGTTGGGCTGATAGCTCGTCACGCCCTGCGCCGCGGTGAGGATACGGGTGCCCAGCACATCGTCGAACAGCGGGAAGCTGTAGCCGGGCCGCAGCGTCTGGCGATAGAACTCGTTCGACAGGATGCTGGCCGCCGTGTTGGTCAGGCCCTGGGCGGCCAGCGCATTGGCCAGCGGGGTGCCAGTGGCGCCGGAAATGGCGAAGCGGGTTTCGCGGGCGGTCTTGACGCGATTGTCATACTGGCCGCCGAAGCGGAACAGCGTGTCGCCGAACAGCCCGGTCTTCCAGAACAGCTCCAGCCTGGCGGTATAGGCATCGGTGACATCGCGGCCATCGACGCTTTCGATGGTGGTCAGGCTGTTGGGCAGTTCAAGATAGCTGCCCAGCGGGCCGCCCTTCGACAGCACACCATTGGCATTGCGCAGGGTGCGGAACAGCGCCACCTGGCTGTTGAAGGGGTTGGTGAGATCATAATCCACCGTCACCCGGTTCACCGCGCCCGATCCGCCAGAGCCGAAAGCCGGCGACTGATAGGTGATCACATAGGGCGCGTTGCGGGTATCGACCGAGCGCGTGTAGTTGCCGCGCCACCTGAGCGAGATCGTATCCGACAACGTGTGATCGCCGCCGATCGTGTTGGTCAGGATCGACTGGCGCGGCTGGTTGCGGCGATAGCGGGCATCATAATCGACGCCATAGACTGTGCCCTTGAGCGGCGTGTTGCCGGTGCAGACATCGGCATAGCCGGTGGTGCCGGCCGCCGGCAGTTGCGGCGTGCTGCCCGTGCAGGCTGCGGACGGCACATTGGCCTGCCGGTCATCGGCATCGACACGGAAATTGTCGCGCAGTTCGTCATCAAGGAAGATCGAATAGATGGAATAGACGAACAGCTTGTTGTCGGCATCGGGCTGCCAGTCGAGGCGACCGGTGAGCGACCAGTTCTGGCGGGTGAGGCGATAGAATTTGTTCTCGATCTCGCGCGCCCACACGCGCTGCGGGCCGCTGCCGCCGTTGAACAGCGTGTTCGGATTGTCACCGCTGCCAACCGGGCGGCCATCCTGGCTCACGGTTTCCCAGTCGATCTCGAAA
>ERZ1066117.689-NODE-689-length-22593-cov-15.748691_pt1 | contig 22593 bp, 20 predicted proteins | sample MGYA00382764_ERZ1066117 | MGnify/ENA primary metagenome ERZ1066117 (study PRJEB33369, sample SAMEA5778347) | biofilm metagenome | biome: Industrial cooling water; feature: Water cooling tower basin; material: Biofilm | place: United Arab Emirates | collected...
ATGCAGAGCTTGCAAGGGTTTGACTTATTTCACTACATCTAAATCACTACCCAAGTGTTATGGCTGCACAGCATTATGGAAAATTGTCGCGGCTCGAAAAACGGCTGATTCAGATGGCCCGCTACGATAAGTTATTAGACCATAACCAGCAGAATGGGTTGACCGACTCCAAAAAGCTGGAAGTCATGGAGCTACGCAAAGAAACCGATCGTGGCAAACTAAATGGAGGGGGATCGTAACCATCTGTTCAGGTAAGGATGAATTCACTGGGATCGGACACCAAACTTTCCAACGCTGATTACACCTGGCCCTTCTGGCCGCTGGTTCCACTCTACCCCTATGGCCAACGGCGCACCCTGCGGCAGGAAGTTGTTAAAGATACGATCTGGACATTTGAGCAGGTGCAGGGCATTTTCTATGTCGTTGTGCCAATTCGGATGACGGTGGTGAAACTGGAAGCTGGTGGGTTACTGGTCTATGCCCCCATTGCTCCAACTCAGGAATGTGTGCGGTTGGTGCGGGAATTGGAAGCCCAGCATGGAGCGGTTCGGCATATTATTCTGCCAACCCTATCTGGATTAGAGCACAAGGTGTTCGTCGGCCCCTTTGCCCGCTACTTTCCCCAGGCCCAGGTGTGGGTAGCCCCCGGCCAATGGAGTTACCCGCTCAATTTACCCCTCACCTGGCTCGGCTTTCCCCCAGGACGCACGCGGCCCTTACCCCCAGATAGCTGTCAGGTAGATTTTGGTAATGAGTTGGACTACGCGCTGCTGGGGCCCATTCGCTTAGGGCTGGGTTCCTTTGGCGAAGTTGCTTGTTTTCACCGGCGCTCCCGCACTTTAGTGGTGACAGATACGGTTGTGTCGGTTCCAGCAGACCCCCCTGCGATCGTGACCCTCGATCCCTACCCGCTGTTATTTCACGCCAGAGATCAGGTGGGAGAAGGGGTGCAGGATAGCCCCGCAACTCGGTGTAAAGGCTGGCGACGGATTTGTCTGTTTACCTTTTATTTTCGTCCCGCTGCCGTCCAGACCATTCCCCTGCCGCAAGCGTTTAAGGCTGCCCATCAATCCAGCGATCGCTCTCGCCGTGCCTACTTTGGTTTGTTTCCCTTTGCCTGGCAACCCAACTGGGAATCTTCGTTTACGCACCTGCGCCGGGATGGCCAACTGCAAGTTGCACCTATACTGCAGACCTTAATCTTGAACCGAGCCAGCCAAACCGTCTTAAACTGGGTCGATCGGGTGGCCGATTGGAATTTTGAGCGGATCATTCCCTGCCATTTTGCCGCTCCGATCGCCGCCACCCCTCAGGACTTCCGCTGTGCCTTTACCTTTCTGAAGCCGGGGCAAACCACTAATGTTGCTACCCTGGCGGATTTTGCCCTCCTTGCGGAGTTGGAAGAAACCCTGACCCGCCGGGGCATTACCCCCCCTCGATCGAGAATTTAACTACTCTGGCATCCCATCCACCAACAAATGCAGGGGGAACGGAGTAAAAAGATGGCTACGGCCCTGGTTAAATCTCAAAGCGGATTACTACAGAAATATTTCATATATAGCAATCCTAAATAGGTTGAGAAGAAGGGGGTGTGGGGTTTCCCCACAAAAGGGGTTCCATCCCTTTACCCCGTTTAGATCTCAAAGCGGATTGCTATATCAATCAATTGAGAGATGAATCGCACTCAGACCTGTGTTAATTTTTAGCAATAATATAAAAATTAACCTGAGGACGCAATGAAGGCATTACTGCTATATCCGCGTTTTCCGCAGTCATTCTGGTCGTACGATCGCTTCATGGCCATGGCTGGACTGAGAGCCTTCATTCCTCCCTTGGGGATTATCACTGTTGCCGCTCTGCTGCCCCCGGATTGGCAGATTCGTTTCTACGATCGCAATGTTGGTTTAGAAACAGAGGCAGATTGGGACTGGTGTGACCTGGTGATTCTCTCTGCCATGCTGGTGCAAAAACCAGACTTCCTGGCCCTGATTGATCAAGCGGTCCAACTTGGGAAAAAAGTTGCCGTGGGGGGGCCTTATCCAACTTCAATCCCGGAGGATGCCCTGGCTGCGGGTGCTGATTATTTGATTCTGGATGAAGGGGAAATTACAGTACCTCACTTTCTCGCAGCGATCGCCCAGGGGGAGGAGCAGGGAATTTTTCGCGCTGCCGAGAAGCCCGATGTCAGTTGTAGCCCCATGCCCCGCTTTGATCTGCTCCAACAGGATGCCTATCTGATGATGGCCGTACAATTTTCCCGCGGTTGTCCCTTTAACTGTGAGTTTTGCGACATCATTAACCTCTATGGGCGTAAACCCCGCACAAAGGAACCGAGCCAGACCCTGGCTGAATTGCAAAGGCTCTATGACCTGGGTTGGCGGGGGGCAATTTTTATGGTGGATGATAACTTCATCGGCAATCAGCGCAATGTTAAACGTTTACTCCGGGAATTAATTCCCTGGATGGCAGCGCGGGATTATCCCTTCTCCTTTATCACCGAAGCTTCTGTAAACCTGGCAGAAGATGATGAACTGCTGGAGTTGATGGGGCAGGCAGGTTTCTACGCCGTCTTTCTGGGGATTGAAACCCCTGATGAAAATAGTCTCAAGGTTACCCGCAAACTGCAAAATACCCGCAGCCCACTGGCCGCAGCCTGTGACAAGATTCACAAAGCCGGGTTGTTGATTACGGCTGGTTTCATTATTGGCTTTGATGGCGAATGCGCTGGGGCGGGAGAACGAATTCAAGCCTTTGTAGCCATGACCCGAATTGCTCAACCGATGCTGGGAATTCTTCAGGCTCCACCCAACACAGCCCTATGGCAACGCCTGGAACGGGAAGGGCGGTTACTCCATCTCAGCGGGATTGGCGGAGTAGAACTGGGTGACCAGAACTCTTTAATGAACTTTATCCCCACCCGCCCAATGGTTGAGATTGCCACAGAATATGTTGCAGCCATCTGGAACCTGTACGAACCCACCCATTACCTGAAACGATGCCTGGACCAGTGCCTGGCCATTACGCCATCTATCAGCCAACAGCAAAGAATGCTGTTCCCAGTTTCCAAAAGTTTACGTTTATTGATCCAGTTGCTCTGGCAGCAGGGGGTGCGGCGATCGCCGATTCGTACTCAATTTTGGCAACAGCTCTGGGTCATCCTCAGGCAAAATCCCCAAATGCTGGGTTTGTATCTGGGGTTGTGTGCCGCTGGTGAACATTTCTTTACTTATCGGGAACTGGCGAAAGAACGGATTGAGCAGCAATTGCAACAACTTAGCCTGGCAACGATCCCGGCCGGGGCGCGGGTAGAACCCCAATCTCTGCACTTCAGCCCTTAGTGTGTTATGATGTTGAGTATAGGAATTACTTTCGGCTGGATAATCCGTTTTTACAAGCGTTTCTCCGAATTTAACTCGCTACATCTATTAATTTTGGAGACACATTATGTCGATTTACGTTGGTAACCTCTCCTATGATGTTACCCAGAATGATCTGGTCCGCGCCTTTGGTGAGTATGGCAATGTCAAAAGTGTCCATCTTCCCACCGATCGCGAAACGGGCCGGGTGCGGGGCTTTGCATTCGTAGAAATGGAAAACACCCCGGAAGAAACCGCTGCCATTGAAGCTCTGGATGGCGCAGAGTGGATGGGGCGGGACTTGAAAGTCAATAAAGCCAAACCCCGTGAAGACAAACGGTCTTCTGGAGGTTGGTCAGGCAATAACCGTTCTTCCCGGTACTAAGCTGAACAGAGACAATAGACCATAACTCTAAAGTCTTGAGGGTGGACAAAGAGTCTGCCCTTTTTTGTTAGCAAAAGTTTAATTTCCTGCGATTATAGTAATTCAATAGAGGACATATGAATGGCCCAAATCATTCCAGGTCAAACCGAAGGAATTGAGTCAGCCTTGCGGCGGTTCAAGCGCCAGGTTGCCCGAGCAGGTATTTTCATGGATATGAAGAAGAAGCGCCATTTTGAAACTCCGATCGAACGGCGTAAACGTAAAGAACTGGCGAAACATAAACAACAGAAACACAAGTTTCGCTATTAAATCCTTGAGGTTTTATGCTCGTCACAGCAATTGAGATTCGGTGCGGTGATCGCATTATTGCTTTTTGCAATCAGAAACGCCAGACCTGCATTGTCCGAAAGGTGATGGATTCTGCCCCAGGAACAATCACGCTGAAAGTTTTTACATCGGGTCATTTCCGAGAATCCGGCTCTCGAGTGATTCGCTTTCGCCATGACGCGCTGGTAGATGTGGTTGGCTAAAAATTTGAATGATAATGCCTAACCACCAGGTATAGAGTGTACAGGGTTGACAAAAAGGTTAGCGGTTAATAGGCTGTTCCCTCATTGCTGTTTCTCGTGTGCTTTGAGCTAAAAGAAATTTATCGATTTTTGAGGCGGAGATGGGTTGCAATTTTCAGGTTCATTCGCCTGCACCCAGACGTTCATTTCCGTTAGGGTTAAAAGTCCAAATTGAGTGGCTAACGCAACATCTGCGGCATCTCGACCATAGGCGATCACAATCCTGTTTCCTCGGGGTTCAGATTGGGTCGCGTCAAAGGTATACCAACGACCTCCGACAAACGCTTCAAACCAGGCATGGAGATCCATAGGCTCCAGTTGGTACAAATAGCCAACCACCATCCGAGCCGGAATGGTCAAGCTACGACACAGAGCGATGCCTAAATGGACAAAATCACGACATACGCCCACGCTCGTTTTTGCCGTTTCAATGGCTGAGGTAGAAGCATTGCTTGTTTCATAACGATACTCAACATGAGTATGAATCCAGTTACGAATGGCTTCCACCTGATCGTAGGCAGACTCAATACCACTGACAATTTTGTTAGCTAAATCCCCTAGCAAATCCGATTGGCAATAGCGACTGGGTAAGAGAAATTGAAGGGCGTAGTCTGGGAGGTCTTGCACGGGAACAAAAGCGGCCCCCGGTTTTACATCAATTACATTTGAGGTTTCCACGATCGCAGTTGTATTGATCTGAAATAAGCCTTGAGGGGTAATCAGGCGTTGGCATAGATTGCCATAACTATCCACATATTCCACCACAGGTACACTTGGCTCAAACTGATATTCTTCTCGCACTACCCACTGTCCTTGTCCACTTCGGGGACGCAGCATCAAAATCAGTGGAGAAGGGGCGATCGCTTCAAAGGAAAGGTGACATCCAGCATTCAACTTCATAAGCTTACAAATAGGCAAAAGTGGTCCTTTACTAGAGCTATCACCTTGATATAACGCTTTGTCGTAGTTAAAGCATCGGATGGGAATTACTCACAGAATCAGGCATGAACCATCCCATCGGGCATTTTAGCTCCGCTAAGACCTGCCTTGTCAATTTTAGCGCCCTCAATCGCTGCTCCAGTCAAATCTGCCTCATCTAGATATGCTCCATCTAAATCTGTATCACTGAGATCAGCTTCTCTTAGATTAGCGCCACATAAATCTGCTCCCCGCAAATCTGCCCCACTTAAATCGGCTTTGCTCAAATCAGCTTTCCGTAAATCTGCTCCTCCTAAATTAGCCCCACTCAAGTCTGCGCCACTTAGATCGGCATCAGTCAAATCTGCACCAGCCAGGTACGCACCGCTTAAATCAGCCCGAGTCAGGCAGGCTTGAATCATTTCAGCACCAGCCAAATTAGCCTGATTTAGCCTTGCTTGATTGAGGTGAGCTGCAGTTAAGTCCACCCCCTGTAAGTCGGCTCCCACTAATTCAGCACCGATCAGTTTTGCACCCACTAGCTTTGCGTTTGTCAAACAAACTTGAACCAGATTGACATGACTAAAATCCCGGTGTCCTTCGGCGTAGAGCTTCACAATGTCTTGACCATCCATACTTTTGTCCTGATAGTGTTTCTAACCAACTTGATCAATTCAATAGCAGTCCTAAATAGGTTGAGAAGGAGGGGGTGTGGGGTTCCCCACAAAAGGGGTTCTACCCCTTTACCCCGTTTGGATCTCAAATAGGATTGCTAAATATATTTAGACTTAAAATAAACTCAGATTAATATACTCAAATGAATCAGTCATAGCATATCTATAGCAACTCTAAATGGGTTGAGAAAGAAAGAGGATATGGAGTTTTACCACAGAAGGATTTTCGCCCCTTTACCCCATTTGGATTTCAGATAGGATTGCTATAGAACCTATTCTTTTTATTTGTTATAGCCTCTTGACCCTGTTTTCTTGAACTTTATGCTTATTATCTTAGGCTACTTCACCAATGAATGTATCTGTCAAATAGAGTAGCAATGGCTCCCGTTAAAACTCTTTCACCTGTAGTGTTTTTAGATCAATTTATAGGATTACATTCGTCCCGCTAAACTCGCTACGATTTCAGATAATTGCATCGTATCAACGGGCTTGGAAATATGAACTTGAAATCCGGCATCCAGGACCGCCCGTTTTTCCTCAGGATTGGCGTAGGCTGTCAGGGCAGCGGCTGGAATCTGACGATCTTTAGCATTCTCCAGTAGCCTCACCTGACGAATCAAGGCAAAGCCATCCTGTTCTGGCATGCCAATATCCGAAATCAATACATCGTAGGTGCCGGGATTAGCCATCAGGGTTTGCAAGGCCAGAGCTACCGAGCCAACTGCACTCACCTGCGCTCCGCACTGCTCCAGGATGATCTTCACCAATTCCTGGACATCAACTTGATCTTCAACCACCAGTACACGCACCCCTTCCAGTGAGGAGAACTGTGCTGAGATTGCTGTTGGGGGCACTGGCTCCGCTGCTGATTCCACAGGGGCAGAGAGATGCTTCTCCCTAGAACTTGTTTGCAGGGGTAGGTTGATAGTGAAGGTCGTGCCCTCACCCAACTGACTACTCACCCTCACCGTGCCCCCATGCTGTTCCACCAGGCTACGGACAATCGTCAACCCCAACCCTAAGCCAGTGTTACTGCGGTTGCCAATCCCCTCTTCCTGGAGGAAGCGATCGAAAATGTGGGGTAAAAAGTCAGGACTGATCCCCGGCCCGGTATCACTGACCTGAATTTGAGCATGGGTTGGGGCAGAAGAGTCAGGGGAGGGAGAAACAGCAGATAAGCAGACCCCTATCCTTCCTCCCTCTGGAGTAAACTTAATGGCATTGCTGAGCAAATTCCAGAACACCTGTTGTAAGCGAGCCGGATCACCCCAAACCCTAAGTGGAAATGGGTGGAACCGGGTTTCGAGCTGGAGATTTTTCTCTTGAATCGACAGTTCAACCGTTTCGATCGCAGCAGCCACCAGCGGGTTCAGATCGACAAAGCAGGAATTCAGTCGTAATTTGCCACTGGTAATTCGAGTAACATCTAACAAATCCTGGATCAATTCATTCTGTAAATTGGCATTCCGAGCAATGATGGCCAGTCCTTCCTGAATTCGAGTGGGGGTAAAATTCTCCCGACTAAGTAATTGCGTCCAGCCCAGGATGGCACTGAGGGGGTTCCGTAACTCATGGGAGAGGATCGAGAGGAAGAGATCCTTAGCCCGGTTGGCCGATTCAGCCTGGGTTCTGGCTTGTTTCTCTTCGACTAGCAGGTGTTCCCGCTCGGTTTCCAGTCGCTTGCGATCGGTCACGTCAATGATAGCCAGCAGGAGGAGATTTTCCACCGTCGCTGTTTTAATCTGGCGGACATTCAGCACCATAAACTTTTGCCCAATCCGCTCAAATTCATGCTGGATTTCAAATTCAAAGGAGGAATTGCGCCCGGCAAGAATGTCTCGCAGTCGTTCCTGTAAATAGGGAATATTCCACTGCCCATTGCCAATGTCAGCCAGCCAGTGATGTTCGGTTTCCCCCGGTTCGACCTGAAAGGTTTGATAGAAAGAATGATTGGCCGTCACCACCCGCAGATCACCATCCAGCACCAGCAGGGGTTCCCAGATTGTTTCGACGATCGCACTGGCATAATCGCGGGAGTCCTGAAGTTGTTGCATACTGCGTTTAAGCGCATCAATATCTACCAGCACCAGCACCGCCCCCACAATCTGGTTTTCTCTGGTTTTATAGGGACGAATGGTCAGGTCATACCAGTGGCCCTGCTGATCCTGAACCTCCTGGCGATGGCTATGCAGGGTATCGATCACCTGGGCGATCGTCCCTTCCAGGTCAGGGCATTGCAGGGTATGGCGAATATCCCGCAGGGATCGACCCACATCGGTTGGAATCAAATTAAAGATTGACTGAGCCATGGGGGTAAAGCGGCGAATCTCTAAGTGGGTGCCCAGGATCAGGATGGGCAGCGTGGCACTACTGAGAATATTCAGCAGGTCGTTGTTTAACTGCTCGGTTTCTAGATTGCGACCCCGCAGTTCTTCGTTAATGGTGTTCAGTTCCTCATTTGTGGCCTGAATTTCTTCTTTAGCCGTCTCTAACTCCTCGTTGGTACTCTGTAACTCTTCATTGCTGGAGAGAATTTCCTCATTGGCAGCGCGCAGATCCTGGATGGCCGCTTCCCGTTCCTCAATAATGGCTTGGAGGTGATCTCGGCTCGTTGCTAATTCCTGGCGCAGACGCAGATTGTCCTGCTCAAAAGCAGTTTGCCTGGCTCTGGGGCGGGTAGCGGTTGGGGGGGCAGGATTCACCACTTCCGGGAGAACACTCCGCTCAAACAGAATCAGAAAGTAGGGGGTTTGGACAGTCGGAAGCTGGAGGGGAAGGACTTCAATGCTCAGTCGCTGGCGGGAATCGTCTCCTTCCAGGGGTAAGTCCGATTTACGCACCGCTGTTCCCTGATTTTTGGCCTGACGGAGCAGGGCACGCAGTTCAGGAGCAAAGTTGGGGCGGACCATTTTCAATAGGTTAAAACTGGGCTTGCCGGGGGCGGGGCGGAGGTAGGGACTGGTATCTCCCCGAAATTGCAGAATGTCCAGGTCGGCATTGATCAGCACGCCGGGGGGGGCATAGCGATCCCAGATCAGGCGATCGGCGATCTGTTGTAGCTCTAACTCACTGGAGAGGGGGGACGGGGGGGAGGGCTGAATCACGGCGGCGGCGGGCAGAGAACGATCGGCAACAAAGCTGAGATAGGGCTGCATTGGGGTCGGCTTTTTGGCATAGATCTTCTGCTTTTTATCCAGGGGCACAAACATCTCGGTGAAATCATTGGTGGTTTCAGAACTACCGAGTAGCAAAAACCCCGTTGGTTTCAGCCCATAGTGGAAGCTGGCCAGCACCTTTTTTTGCAGGGCGGCTCCCAGGTAAATCAGCACATTACGGCAACTGATCAGGTCCAGATGAGAAAAGGGTGGATCAGCCCCCAAATTTTGGCGGGCAAACACACAGAGTTCCCGCACCCGTTTGGCAATTTGATACTCCCCTTCAACCCCAACAAAAAAGCGGCTCAATCGCTCCGGTGAGACTCCTTCAAGCTGACGGAGTTTATAGAGGCCAGTGCGGGCAATTTCGACCAGGGCTTCATTCACATCCGTGGCAAAAATCTGGATTGAGGGCTGGGGTGGGTGGGACTCAAAAAACTCCAGCAAGCAGATGGCGATCGAGTAAGCCTCTTCCCCGGAGGCACAGCCTGGCACCCAGATCCGAATCGGCAATTGGGGCGACTTGTCCGCCGTAATGGCAGGAAAAACCCTGGTCTTGAGGGTCTCGAAAACTTCCGGGTCGCGAAAAAAGCTAGTGACATTGATTAACAGATCCTGATATAAGCTCTGCAACTCAGCCGGATTTTGCTGCAGGTAGCTGTGATAAGACTCCAGGTTCTCCAGCCCCTGTTGGCGCATCCGGCGGGCAATGCGGCGGGACAGGGTGGGCAGTTTGTAATACGTGAAGTCAACCCCTTTGGCCGCAAAAATTACATCAAAGATCGTGCTTAGGGTAGGTGGTCCGCTCTGACTGGGAGAAGCTGCGTGATTTTGCGCTGGCCCATCTTCCGCTGAGGGAGTAGCACTCTGCTCGACGGGTTTGCGAACCGGGATGCCCTGCTGCAATTGATCTCCAATCCGGGCCAGTTCCTCGGCAATTCCCTGGGGGGGCAAAACGTAGTCCACCTGGCCCGTATCCACAGCAGTCTGGGGCATTCCCCCAAATTGGGCGGAAGCTCGATCCTGAGCAAAGGTTATGCCTCCCACCGCTTTGATCGCCGCCAACCCCCGCGCCCCATCCCCATCGGCACCGGAGAGGACAACGGAGATCGCCTGCTCCCCCCGTTCCCTGGCTAAGGATTCAAAAAAGGCATCGATCGGATAATGCCCACCCCGCGTTTTCTCCCGTGGAGAGAGATGCAGTTGCCCACCCACCAGGATCAGCTTCCGGTTGGGAGGAATGATGTAAACGTGGTTGGCGACCACCTGCATGTCCTGACTGATCTGAGTAACGGGCATCTGGGTTTGCCGGCTCAGTAGTTCGGTCAACATGCTTTCATACTCAGGGGAAAGGTGCTGAATCAGCACAAAAGCGAGGCCAGTATCCACGGGCAAAAACCGGAGTAACTGGGTAAAGGCATCCAATCCCCCAGCGGAAGCCCCTACACCGACGATCGGGCATGGAGGAGTTTCGCTCTGTTGGGCTTCTATCTGATGCTGATCATCTGGCTTGGACTCAGATTCATTAGACTTCTGCCTGCGAACCATAGCTGTCTGTCTACTAAATTGACAATGCAGAGATTATTTGTTCCGCCTAATCCTAACTGTCCAATTAATTCTTCCCCCAGTAAGTGGAAATTTTTTGCGCCACTCTGTATACAAAATTTCAATTTGTCCATATAAAATGGTGACTTATGGATAAATGTCAGGAGGCTTTCCCACCAGTTCCCCCAGTCTATCGCCAATCCTGACCCCAAGACGATTTCCCATGACAGGAGAAAACGCAGGAGATTTCACGCACTCAAGCCTGTTTTGGTCAGCTCTGAACTGAAGGGGTAATGGCTTAGCGGTAGGATAGATGGATAGTCTAGGTTAGCTGGAAGGCGACTTTGAGATTAGAGCGATCGCGATCGACATCGGTTGAACCCCAATTAGCTCGTCTATTCCCCAGTCAACGCTGGCAAGTTGCCCCTGTGCAGTCCCGTCTGGCAGAGCAGATTGCCCGCATGACCGGCCTCGACCCGCTCCTGGCTCAAGTGCTAATCAACCGCGGACTGGAAACCCCCGAACAGGTACAGCAATTTTTAGAACCCGAATCCCTGCTCCTCCCTTCCCCTTTAACCGAATTTGCTGATCTGGGTTTGAGTGTGGAACTGCTGCTGCAGGCGATCGCGGCCCAGAAAGAAATTGCCATTTGTGGTGACTATGATGCCGATGGCATGACCAGTACAGCCTTGTTGCTACGGGCGTTGCGGGCCCTGGGGGCAAGGGTGAATTATGCCATTCCCAGCCGCATGCAGGAAGGCTACGGGTTGAATGAACGGATTGTGGAAGAGTTTGCTAGCAGCGGGGTGCAGCTTATTCTGACTGTGGATAACGGCATTGCCGCCCATCGCCCCATTACCAGAGCGCGGGAACTGGGGTTAGCGGTCATTGTCACCGATCACCATGATCTACCCCCGGAACTCCCCTGTGCCAATGCCATTCTCAACCCCAAGCTCTTACCCATTGCGTCCCCCTATGCTGGACTGGCTGGAGTCGGGGTTGCCTATATCCTGGCGGTTTCTCTGGCTCAAAGTTTGGGGCGCACCGAAGATCTGGTCACTGCTCTGCTGGAATTATTTACCCTGGGTACGATCGCTGATCTGGCTCCCTTGACTGGGGTGAATCGCCGTTGGGTAAAACGCGGCCTGGCCCTGTTACCCCGCTCCCGGTTTGCTGGCATTCAAGCTTTAATTCAGGTTTCTGGGGGACTGACCAGCAAGCAAGAAAATCAGGCTTTCAAACCGGAGGCGATCGGGTTTCGTTTAGGGCCACGCATCAATGCGATCGGGCGGATTGGCGACCCCCAAACGGTAATTGACCTGCTCACCACCGATGATCCGATGCTGGCCTATGCCCAGGCGATGGTGTGTGAACAGACCAACCAGAAACGGCAACAGCTCTGTGAGGAAATTGAGCGGGAGGCGATCGCTCAGTTAGAGGCTGCTCAGCTTAACCTGGAACAGGAACGGGTGCTGGTGCTGGTGCATCCTGATTGGCATCATGGTGTAATTGGCATTGTCGCTTCTCGTCTGGTGGAACGCTACGGAGTGCCAGTGTTTATTGGTAGCTACGAAGAGCAAGGACAGATTCGTGGTTCAGCCAGAGGGATACCGGAATTTGATGTATTTGCGGCTCTGCAATACTGTCAGGATCTATTGCTCAAGTTTGGTGGTCATCGGGCGGCGGGGGGATTTTCATTAGAAGCGGATCAATTGGCAGCACTGCGATCGCGGCTGCGGGATTTTGCCCATCTTCAGTTGCAGCCAGAGCAGCTCAAACCCCTGGTGACTGTGGATGTGGAAGTACACTTGAGCCAGATTACCTGGGAACTGTATCACCAGATCGATCGCTTACACCCCTGTGGGATTGGCAATCCTGAGCCTGTGTTCTGGAGTGCGGGGGTGGAAGTGGTAGAACAAAAACGGATGGGCAAAGATCAAGCTCATCTGAAACTGGTGCTGGCCCAAACGGATCTGGATTCCCCTCAAAAAATCCAATGGAAAGCTACCGCCTGGCGATGGGGGCGTTATTATCCCTTACCCACCCACTTAGATGTGGCTTATCATTTACAGTCCAACACCTGGAATGGCGAAACCAAGCTGGAGTTAGAACTGATCGGGGTTCGTCCGGCATCCACCCGGCCTGCTAACCCAATTCTCAGAGGAAATCGCTCTCAGGGTATGGACGTTGTAGTGGAGGAAAAACTTGGGGAGCAGCCTTCTCTTCCTGCCGCTCCTGACCAAATTACCTGGTTCTGTCCAGAGCCTCCTTCCCTGGATCAGCTCCAACCCCCTCAGTGGTTAGCCCTGGAAGACCTGGCCACCTTATTGCCGCAATTGCAGGGGCATCTATTAATTTACGGGGAACAGCGGCCTTACCTGTCTGTCTCCGCCACCCCCGCTTTAATTGCCTACGATCGCCCCGTTCAACCCTGTGAGGTGTTCATCCTCTGGACCTTACCCCCCTCCTGGACTCACCTGCGCTGGTTACTGGCAAAAGGGCAACCCAGACAAATTTATGTCCGCAATAGCCAACCCCAGCGCCCCACTGCCCCCGAATTGCGCGCCCGTCTACGTCTCCACCTGAGCAAATATCCCGATCAACCCCTGAACCTGCTGGAGTTGGGACAAAAAAGCTGGGTGGCTCCCTGTACGATCGTCGCCGCTCTACGGGATATGGGGTACGCCTGCGGAGGATTTCCACCCACCAGTCCACTGGAACAGGAATTGCTGCGGTTAGAGCGCTGGTACAGTTATCCACCCCAGGAGTTGGCTAAGCTGATTTAGGGTCTAGAGATCGCCCCCTCTGGCAGCCAGAAGAAAAATTACCACCGGCCCAGCAATCGCAATCGCTCCGAGCATCGTCAGTTGGACGATCGCTTCCCAATTGATACTTCCTAAAACATCTGAGATAAAGCTAATCATTATAATCCTCCCGAAAAATACCCTGAGCAGGTGAGGGCGACGGTTTGCCATCACAGTCCGGGATCTATTGTACAGCGGTTGTGTGCAGCGGTTGACCCTCTCCCTCAATCAAGTCCAGCCGGGCGGAAACGCTACAATCACTTCATCTCATATCTAGAGGTGAGGTCTTTAGCAATGTCCGCAAGATTAGGAGAACTATGGCCTGGCAGTGTGTGAAAAAGTGTGGAGCCTGCTGCCATCTGGAACCGCAGGAGCGCCCCGACCTGGAGAGTTACTTGACACCAGCGGAACTGCAGCTTTATTACAGCCTGGTTGGTGAAGACGGCTGGTGTATTCATTTTGACCACAGTACCCGTCAATGTCGGATCTATGCCGATCGCCCCCGGTTCTGCCGTGTTACTCTCCCAGTCTTCCAGGATATGTATGGGATTGAGGCAGCGGAAATGGAGGACTTTGCGATCGACTGTTGCTGTCAACAAATTGCGGCGGTTTATGGGGAAGACAGTGAAGAGTTTGAGCGGTTTGAACAGGCGGTTTGTCAGCCTTAGCTGAGTCGGGCAAAGTACACTGCTGCCAGAATAATCAGTCCTAACAGGACCAGTGGCACCCAGAGATCGAGGTAGTTGATCATTAGCTATCAGCAGGTTAATAAGCGCGGATGGACAAGTTCATTTTCTCAAGCTAGAATATCAAAATATTCAAGGATTATTCCGCAAATATTCTGGGCTACGGCATTTGAAGGCACCTTGAAAAAATTAGTTTGAATTAGTAAAAATTATAGAAAAATATTATAGATATGATAAATCCCTGGTTTGTCTCTAAACAATCTCAAGACCCCCTCATAATCAAATATCAGCAATATAGAAGAATGGGTAAAAAAACCTCTTCTGAAATCATGGAAAGATTTTCTGACGAACAGAGCATTCGTACCATTGGTAAATTATTTGGAATCTTTCAAGGCAAAAGTCTTGTTATAGCAAGTGAATCTGAGGCAGAAGCATTAATGGACTTCAGTATTTACGAGTATCAAGTTGATGGACATAATTTTATTCAATGCTATTTAGAAGCGGAGCTTGAGATTGAGCCAGAACTGAAAGTTCTTTTGGAGAGTAAACTAAAGTCCTACACTTCGTTGTTCAGGATTATTCAGACTGATTCCCATCGTTCCAGAACTAAACTGCTAGATTTATTTAACTCAAATGAAGTCGAAATTATTGACATTAATCTCAGTCGTACTGCTCAAAATGGAACACTTTTATTTACCAGAATTGTACCACTTCCAGATTTTAATATGAGTTCTGGAATGTATTTTGCGTTTGATAAAGCACTCGAGACTAACATTCTTAGCCGTTTAAAAATTTCAATGAAAAGGGTAAAATCAGAAGTCGAATCAATCAAGAGATTTGTAGCATTTTTTAAGCTGAGCCGAATTCATGGCGCAGAATTTCACACTACTGATATTTAGGAATTAATTCGTCACCCCCTCAGGCTACTCTCTTAATTCACCTGAGTTGAAAACCTGGTTCACGGTTAATTGTAATGCTGGCAAGGTAGGTGAAAGAATGGGATCGTTCTCTCTAAGCTGTTGCAGTTCATATTCGCCATCCACCAGGTTACAAACGGTTAAAGTGGGCTGTTTGGGTGAACCAATGTAGCGACGACCCCCAATAGCCAGGTAGTCAATAATCCAGTATTCCTGAATCCCAAAGGCTTCATAGTCTCCTAACTTAGTAAGATAATCATCCCGCCAGTTGGTTGAAACAACTTCCACCACCAGTTTAATTGCTGCTCCATTGGCAATGATTGATGAGTTCTCCCACTGGAATTCATTCGCTAAGTTGGTTCGATCGATGATGGCCACATCCGGTTCATACCCAGTATCATCAGAGATTTTAAGGATGCATTCTCTGGGAATAAAGTAAGGGAGTTCCATCTGGTCGATCGTGTTATTCAGTTGCTTGATCACAAAGCCTGCGATTTCCGAATGCTTACCTCTAGGCTTTGGCATTTCAACAACTGTTCCTCGTTTCAATTCATATTTTTTCGTTGCATTTTCTGGATGCCAATCAATGAATTGATCAAAAGACATGGAGGCTATCTCTTTTAAGGCAATCATGGCAATTGCTGTTCCTTCTCTTCCAGAACTAATGTCACCTATAAGCGAGGATCGACAGGTTCACTTTCTAAAGCCAGAATGGCAAACACACATTCATGCACCTGGCGCAGGGGAGCGTGGGCGGTAAATCGTTCTAAAGCTTCTATGCTGAGGGCAAACTCCCGTAAAGCCAGCGATCGTTTGGCCGCCAGCCCTCTCTGCCGCAGCCGATCGAGATTTTCGGGTAAAGAGTATTCTGGGCCATAGATAATCCGCAGATATTCGGGGCCACGGCATTTGACGGCAGGTTGGAGCAAGCCTTTCTGATTCTGAGGGACGAATTGCAGCGGTTTAACCACCATCCCTTCTCCCCCTCTGGCTGTCAGATCTTCCCACCAGGCGATCGCCTCCTGCTCTGTTTGGGGATTGTTCAGATCAACCAGACGATAATCCGTTGCCAGCAAAACCGGGTCAGCCTGACAGAATTGGGCAATCTGCTGCAGGTGCCAAGCGTGGGGTTTATCAGTGTGTAGGGTGGCTTCCGTGGCCAGAAGGTGGAAAGGGGCCAGTTTCAGATCGGCGATCGAGTTAACCGACCAGCAATAATTCCGGTACGCCGTGGTGTATTGATTCACCAGTCGATCGCGCTGTTGAGCATGGGTAAGCAGTGAATTTACATCAATTCCCCGTTGACTCGCCTGCTCCAGATAATGAACAGTTTGACCCAGAGCCTGACGGGCGGCGATTCCCACCGGGGCATACTGCTGTCGAATCAGTCCTTGAGCTTTAGCTGACCAGGGCATCAGTTCACAATCCAGGCAGACCCAATCCGTCTGCAAGGTTTCCCAGAAGCCCGTTTGGGTTAAAGCAGCATTGAGGCGATCGAGCAATTCAGTTTCTAAGCCTGAATCTTCAAAAAAACGCCGACCTGTACGGGTGTAGCAGATCCCGATTCCCTCGTTCTGAACGCCAAAGCGACGACGGGCCGCAGTTTCATCCCGGCAGACAATGACGATCGCCCGCGAGCCCATGTGCTTTTCTTCACAGATCAGTTCAGTAATGCCCTGTTCCCGATAGTAACTAAAAGCCTCAACCGGATGCTCCAGTAAATTGGCTTGACTGGAAGTGGCAACGGGGGACATGGTGGGCGGCAGGTAGATCAACCAGCGGGGGTTAGCGGCAAACCGGCTCATCACTTCCAGGGCAACGATCGCATTTTCCTCCCGAATTGTGATCTGGCGGTAGAGCCGGGTCGAAATGATCCGTTTACCCAGCACATCGGCAATATTTAGCAGTTCATCATGTTCCTGCTGGGCGGTCAGGCGGGGGGTTGGCTCTGCTAGCAGTGGCTTCACGGGTTCACAGTAAACCTGACGGGCAGGAATGCTGACCCATTCCTTTTCCGGGTAACGTAGGGCCGTTAATTTACCCCCAAATACGCAACCCGTATCGATGTTGACCGTGTTATTCAGCCACTCTGGAGCCGGTACAGGGGTATGGCCGTAAACCACGATCGCCCGGCCCCGGTATTCTGCGGCCCAGTTGTAGCGCACGGGTAAACCAAATTCGTCAATCTCCCCCGTCGTTTCCCCATACAGGGCAAATTCTCGGACTGTCCGTGAACCCCGTCCCTGTAACTCCGCTTTCATCCCGGCATGGGCCACAACTAACTGCCCCCCATCCAGCACGTAATGGCTGATCAAACCATCCAGGAATTGCTTTAACTCTCTGGTGGTTTCTGCTTGTAAAGGGTCTGAAAGGGCCGCAATTTCGCCTAACGTTTGCTCCAGACCATGGGTAACTTTGACATTTCTACCGTTGAGCTTGCGGAGTAACTTCATATCGTGATTGCCGGGCACACAGAGAGCAGTGGAAGCTACAACCATGTTATGCACCAGTTTGAGCGTGTCCAGAATGCGGGGACCGCGATCGACTAGATCTCCCAGAAACACCGCTTTGCGGCCAGCCGGATGAACATAGGTGGGAAATTCCCAGGCCGGGGAGGAAAACGGCAGGGTCAACCGCTCATAGCCCAGGGTTTGCAGTAATTCTTCCAGTTCATCGCAACAGCCATGCACATCCCCGATGATGTCAAAGGGCCCGTGTTCCTGCTGGCGATTATTCCACAGCGGTTGCCGCTCAATTTCAGCCTGGTTGATTTCGTCTACCGAAGACAGCACATAAATATAACGAAACCCCTCCCTTTCCAGGGTGTGCAGCGATCGGCGTAAATTCTGGCTGTGGCGACGGACGACCTGGGGGCCAAACTGTCGATCGGGGCGCTGTTGATTACGTTCATGACAGAGGATTTCCGGTAGATTGAGGACGATCGCCACCGGGAAACAATGGTATTGGCGGGCCAGGGCCAGTAAGGGTTTGCGATCTTCCGCCTGAACATTGGTGGCATCCACAACCGTTAACCGGCCCGCCCCTAACCGTTTAGCCGCAATGTAGTGCAGCACATCAAAAGCATCCCTACTGGCGGATTGGTCGGTTTCATCGTCCGAAACCAGGCCCCGGCAGTAGTCAGAAGACAGAATTTCGGTCGAACGAAAGTGTTGGCGGGCAAAGGTGGATTTACCGGAACCCGATGCACCAATAAGAACCACCAGGGAAAGTTCAGGCAAAGTAATTTTCATTAGATGTCTCCCCAGCTTTCCCAGTAGAATTCTCGATCGCATCTTCTAGAAGATTTTTATCAACATCCCACCACTCCCTCAACCGCATCAGGATGTTATAGAGTTTTGGATGACTAATGTAGGACGCAGCTTCAACAGCCAACCTGCCCACATATTCACTACTCAATTCTTTTAAAAGGGGTTCCACAACTCGATCGTCTTTTCTAATCGCCAATCCGACCAATGCTTCCCCGTAAACTTCATCCGCTTCCCCCGCTGGCTCTGACCTTAGCCGTTCATAAAGAGCTTCACGGATAGCAGGTGTATCGATTTCTATCATGTCAGCCAGACCAAAGGTTGCCCAATTCCTGACTTCACGATCGTCATCACTGGACAGTTCAATCAACGCCTGAATTGCTTGCTCATCTTCCTGACAGAGAAGTCCTATCACAACTCCAAAACGAACACCAGCATCAGCATGATGTTTCAGTGCAACCAGAGCGGGTACAGTTTTTTCAGCACCAAGATCACCACACGCACTTGCCACAAACTGCAAAACTTCTGGGTGTTGTTCTGTTGCTAATAAGTCCAGTAAAATTTCGACGGATTCCTCTAAAAAGGGGCTGTCTGGAACTCCCAATTGGCCCAGAATCCGGGGACCAAGCCATCGTTTATCTGGATCAGGATTCTGACACAGATCTTTTGCAGCTTCAAAAGTCTCTCGGTTGCCTCGATACCATAGAACTAATAAAGGATCAGATTCTGCGTCATCCTCTTGATCAGACAATGCAGCAGAAATTAACTCCTCTGTCGATCGTGGATCGCTAAGAGCTTTTACTTTTAATTTGTCCCTCAATTCATCTGCAAAATTTCCCATATCTCAGCCTGAATTATTTAACTTGAAGCAGGCGGGAGTTTATCTGGATCAACACCGATCGAGCGTAAGTAAGCTGCTAATTGTTCCGATCGTGCTTCTGCCGCTCTAGCCCGTTGTTCTGCTGCTCTGGCTCGTTCTTCCAGTTCGATCGAAGTGAGAAAGCGTTGACCATCGGGGCGATAAATCACTAATTCTGCTGGCTCGGTTTGAAAGCGGATGCCTAAACGGGGACTGGTCCAGCCATTCATTTCCCAGAGTTTGGCTAAATGCTCCCCCTGCCGTTGCCAGCCGTTGAGGATGAAGTTGTCGGGGTCATACAGGTAATACTCCTCCACCCCATAGGTGTCGTAAAACTCCAGCTTGCGTTCCATCTCTTTTGAGGTATTGCCAGGAGAAAGAATTTCAAACACCACCTGGGGGGCAATTCCCTCTTCTTCCCATTGTTTATAGGAACCCCGTCTGCCCTTGGGTCTACCAAAAGCCACCAGCACATCTGGGGCAACAGGTGCAATCAGGGTGGACTTGATCGGATACCAGAGCAAATCCCCCGCCACAAACACCTGCGGATCTTCAGCAAACAGGATCTCCAGATTCTCTTTGATCATGACAATCCAGCGAAATTGCTCCGTGTTATCTGCCATGGGTTGACCATCACTATCAGGGAACAACTGATCAATCGGGGTAGAGAAGGAGATTGTCATGGCTGTTAACTCGCTTGCTAGATCCTTGATCGCTGATTCGTTTCAGGCTTCAGACGGCTCAGACCGATTTTCATCGTTCAACAATTGAGAGCGCAATTTGGGGGTAAGGATCATCAGTCCCCGCACAACTTCTTCGGGTGTGGCTGTGTTGTTGACAATTCGTTCGGTAATTTGCATCACCTCCAGAGCCAGATCGGTGGGAATTCCTGCATTTTCCAGCCGTTTTAAGTGCAGGACATCGATCCCCCTGGCCATCCCCTCCAGGTATTCTTCAACGCTAACGCCCAGATCTTCAATCTCTGACATCGTTTTAAGCTCTGCTGGCTAATGCCCTCCCAGTCTATCCGATTACTTATATAGCAATCCTAAATAGGTTGAGAAGAAGGAGGTGTGGGGTTCCCCCCCAAAAGGGGTTCCACCCCTTGACCCCGTTTAGATCTCAAATAGGATTGCTATAGCTGATAGAACACTGCCATCTGGGTGGGGGAGCCGACTTCAGGATCGACCGGGCCGATCGCGACAAATTCCACCTGATAGCCAAACCGATCGGCAACGTGATTCGCCCAGGCAGCAAACTCGGTTCTGGTCCACTCAAACCGATGGTCACGGTGGCGCAATTTCCCGGCGGGTAAATTCTCAAACTGGATGTTGTACTCAATGTTGGGGGTGGTGACAATTACCGTTCTGGGTTGGGCCACGTCAAACAACACCCGCTCCAGGGCCGTCAGCCGATCGGGATCTAAATGTTCAATCACTTCAATCAGGGTGGCGGCATCATAGCCCCGCAGCCGATCGTCCCGGTAAGTGAGGGAACCCTGGATCAGTTGAACACGGGACCGATCACGGGCAGAAAGTCGATCGAGATGTAGACGTTCGGTGGCAAGTTCTAAAGCCCGGTAAGACACATCTACCCCGGTGATTTGCTCAAAGCTGTGATCTTGCAAGAGCGATCGCAGCAGTTTTCCCTCTCCACAACCGAGGTCTACCACTCGTTTTGCTGATTGTTGCTTTAGAGCGGCTATAACTGTTTCTAAGCGTTGCTGATTCAGGCTGATCCGCTGCTCCACCTGTTCTTCTTCCTCAGCCTGGGACTGAACGGTGCCATCCGGGTCAGGATCGTCTTCGCTGAGCTGTTCCAGGGCCAGGCGGGTGAGACGATATTGACGTTTAAGATAACGACGGCTGATCACCTCGCGGGCCGGATGGGTTTTCAGCCAGCCTTCCCCATGTCGCAACAGCTTTTCCACTTCCTCCTCTCCCACCCAGTAGTGTTTCTGAGCATCCAGGACGGGCAGCAGCACATAGAGATGGTTGAGTAGATCTGCTAATCGGATCGTCTGCTGCAGGGTAACGGCATAGTACGGACTGTTGCCCCAGTCGGGATAGTGTTCATCCAGCGGTAAGGGTTCGGCGCTGATCTGATAGCCCAGGGGTTCAAACAGCAGTTGCAGAAAAGTTTCACTAGCACGACAGGGTAAGACAGGCAGTTTTACAGTCAGGGGAATGGCCGTTGTAACCAGTTCTGGTAACTTCTGACACCGACCGGACAGGGCCGTACCAAACACCTGAGCGATCGCCACACTCATTAACGAAGAAGCCACGTAGGGACGATCGTTGACATACTGCTCCAGTAGTCTGTCCTGCCGCCGCGATCGGGATTTTCCCCGCACCAGGGCGATCGGATCAACCTCAACTAACAAAACGGCGGTGCAGCGATCGACGGTAGCCTCTGGATAGAACACATGGGCCTGACCAAAGGTGAGTGGAAAAGACTGGGCCCGATCGGGGTGCTTATGCAACAGGTAGCCTAGATCAGTCGCAGGGGTATGGGTAGTGGTCAGGCTGAGTAACATTTTCAGGTGGAAGGAAGGTTATCAGGGTCCAGGCCGATCGATCGTAAGTAAGCCGCTAATTGTTCAGCCCGTTGGCGTTCCTGCTCTGCCCGCTGCCGTTCCTGCTCTGCCCGTTGCTGTTCCTGTTCCAGTTGTACTTCGGCTGCTCTGGCCCGTTGTTCCAGTTCGATCGAGGTGAGGAATCGTTGCCCATCAGGCCGATAAATCACTAATTCTCCCGGTTCGCTTTGAAAGCGTATGCCCAGACGGGGACTCGTCCAGCCATTTATTTCCCAGAGTTTAGCTAAATGCTCTCCCTGCCGTTGCCAGCCCTTCAGGATGAAGTTGTCGGGGTCATACAGGTAATACTCTTCCACCCCGTAGGTATCGTAGAACTCCAGCTTGCGCTCCATTTCCTTGGCGGTGTTGTTGGGGGACAGAATTTCAAAGACGACCTGGGGAGCAATGCCGTCTTCTTCCCATTGTTTATAGGAACCCCGCCTGCCCTTGGGCCGACCCAATGCCACTAACACATCCGGCGCAACGGGAGCAATCAGGGTGGACTTGATCGGATACCAGAGTAAATCTCCCGCCACAAACACCTGGGGGTCAGCAGCAAACAGAATCTCTAAATTCTCTTTGATCGTGACAATCCAGCGAAACTGCTCCGTATTGTCTGCCATGGGTTGACCATCACTATCGGGGAACAACTGATCGATGGGGGTAGAGAATGAGATTGCCATGGTTGCCAACCTGCCAGCTTAATGCCTGGCCCCATAAATGATTTGATTCTAGCGATTTTCGTCCCCTCCCCCCTCCTGAACAATGGCACTGTTAATGTGAACATCGGCTCCGTCAACGTGAACAATGGCTCCGTCAACGTGAACAATGGCTCCGTCAACGTGAACAATGGCTCCGTCAACGTGAACAATGGCTCCGTCAAC
>ERZ1066117.701-NODE-701-length-22374-cov-36.365070_pt1 | contig 22374 bp, 17 predicted proteins | sample MGYA00382764_ERZ1066117 | MGnify/ENA primary metagenome ERZ1066117 (study PRJEB33369, sample SAMEA5778347) | biofilm metagenome | biome: Industrial cooling water; feature: Water cooling tower basin; material: Biofilm | place: United Arab Emirates | collected...
CGTACTGCGGGAACGGCGTCAGGTTGATCTCCCGCCGGATGGCGTTCACCGGGTTGGACGCGACCACGCGGATCCGCGAGCGCGGGTTGTAGGTCGTGCCGAGCACTGCGACCAGCTTGGGCGACAGCACGGAGAAGAATCCGAAGAAATCTCCGTCGATGACGCCCGCGACGCCCGCGAAGTTCTTGAGGAACCACCTGTCGGCGCGCGTCTCGAAATCCCTGCGGGTCAACGTCATGGGCGACGTCCCGTCGAAGTCGCCCTCCTTGATCAGCGTGAAGTGGATCGGTTCGGCGGTCATGGTTTACACCCCTCCTAGCCGACCGGCCTGCTCGTGGACGTGTCGCACCCGCCCTCGCACTCCGCCTTGCACTTGTCGTAGAAGTCGCGGGCGTCGTAGAGGAGCCGGACCTTGGCGCTCTGCAGGGCGTTGACCGCCCCGGTGTGCCGGATGACGACGCACATGCGCTCCAGGCTGCCGACGTCGACGATCCGCCCGCGGTACGTCGGGAACGGCAGGTGGATCTGGCCGCCGTCTTTGTTCAAAAAGTCGTTCCCTGAATACGTCGAGCCGAGGTCGTGGCCCACATCGCTCTCGTTGGGCGTCAGGAAGAACTGGACCGACAGGTCCAGGTAATTGTCCCCGCCGCCGGCCAGCGAAAAATCGATCATGATCTTCGTCGGCGTGTAGCCGGGTCGCGGCGCGTGGCACAGCTTGATCGCCTTGCCCGGCGGGACCGGGAACAGGTCGACGAAGTCGCCGCCGAGCCCGGTCTCGACCTTGTTGAGCTCGACCCGCGTCTTGTCCGACAGGTTGTCGAGCGTGATCTGGCTGTAGAGCATCTGCGCCGAGCAACACGAGCGCCGGAGCACCGTCTCCATGGTCATGCACTTGCGCGTGTTCTGCTTGACCATTTGCCTCATCTCCTGCCACTCGGACAAGGAGAGGCCGAGCAGGTAGCAGATTCGTTGCGCCATCTCGCGCTCCGAGATCCCGCTCTCCTCCGAGCCGCCGATCTGTTGAAATTGCACCAAGTTACCGCCTCCCAAGGTTCACCATCCTTTCACTTCTGTTGTCTTTAGCGACGCGGCTGCCCCAAGAAGGCGTCCATCTCCGCGTCCACGTTGCGCTCGATCATCGGCGCCGCCCCACCGAAGAGCATCGCCTGCAGTACCTTCGACGCATCCCCGCTCCGATCCTCCGCCGCGGCGGGCGGAGCTTCCGCGCGCACGGCCGCCGCCGGGATCCGGCTCCGTAGGTCTCTCGCCGCGGGCTGCGGCGACTCGAGCGTGAGCTGGTCCCCTGTTCGGAAGGTCGTCCCCTGGGGGAACAGGAGCGCGCCGCGAACGGCATCCCCGGCCACCTGGACGAGCACTTCATCCCCCTCCGCTTCCACCCCCACGACAGTCAGCGTGTGTTTCACGCGATCCCCTCCTCTTTAAAAATCTTGTCCGCGAACGTGAAGAAGACCGAACTACTCATGAGCGTCACCCCGCCGACCGTGAGCGATGCCTTCTTCACGAACCTGTGTTTGCCGGGGCTCAGGACGTAGGCGGAGGCGAGGAGCACCCCGCCCACCGCGAGCGGGGCGATCCTCCATCGACCCGCCAGGAGTCGGGAGCCGGCCCAACCGAGCGCGAGACCGGCGGTCATGGCGCCCGTGAGCATCAAGACGTCGCCGGTGCCGCGCACACAGAGATGTCCGTGCTGGGCCACCATGGCGGCTTCGTGTTCCTCCCGTTGCTCGCGCACGAGCTCCGCCGCGCTCATGCGCTTCTGTTGTTCTTCTGCCATGTCCCATCACCTCCTTCTGTCGCCATATCCGACCGCAGAACGACGCGCGGCCCGAAGCTCGACGCACTCGTGGTCACGGTCAGCCGCGTCTTTCGCCGCGGCGTACGCTCCCGCGAAGACGATTTCTCGCTCGGGACCTCCGCGCTCGGCGATGCTTCGGACTTTTCTTCCGCCTGCACCGTGGACGTCGTACTGGCCGCAGCCTTGGCCGCTTCAGCCTTGGCCGCTTCAGCCTTGGCCGCTGCAACCCTCTCTGCTTCAGCCTGCTGCGCGGCTTTTCCAGCCCGCTCGGCTTCTTGTCGCTCGGCCCGCTCCGCTTCCTGTCGTTCGGCCCGCTCCGCCTGCTTTCGTTCGGCGTCGTCTGCCCTGGCCGAACGAAGATGGAGACCAATAAGCACCCCTGTAGCGATCGCCGCCAGCACCGACACCCAACCCGGCATGGGTACCAAGGAAGCACAGCCCCTCGGAGAGCTGCAAGCAAAAAAGAGTGAGGGGCAAGAAATTTATTTCGCACAATAAGTCTGCCTAAAGTCGCAGCAAAGTCGCCGTCCATTTCATCGTACTTTCGGTAACGAACAGACAAGGGCGCCTGATTTCCGCCCAACTTTCGCGGACGCGCAGGGTCGCGGCGGAGACTTCAGGGCGACTATTGGAACCGCGCGCCTTGCCCAGCTTGATTTACAGCGTTATTCGCCATCGCGCCTCGTAGGCCGCCGGGACTAATGCATCACTATCGTTATCGAGCAAGACGGCCACTGTCTATTCATGTCGACTTTCGCTTTCGAGCGAGACGGGCCGATCGACTTCATGCCGACTTTCGGATTCGAGCGAGATTTGCTCGAAATAGGGCGGCCAGGGCGCGAAAATAGTGCTTGACCGCGCGAACATGCATCCGTTAACAGAATTTCCCCATGGAAGTGGGAGAGCAGGGCGAGGGCAAAAGGCCGCCGGTAAAGTCCGCCGGCCACGTCTATAAAGTTCTTCAATGCGTACCGCCAACCGCAAGCGGAGGGAAGCGATTAGGGCGGCCCAAGCGGGTCGTCGTGAGCGTATGGACCGATCTCAGCGATGAACAGTTGGCCCTTCTCCGGGGCATCAACGACTGCAAGATACGAAGCAATCAACTTGTCGAGGTCGATGGCGAGGTCGTGTGTCGCGGGACAGGCGTGTCGACCGGCGATGACGGTGACATCGAGATGGTTGCCTGGGATGACAACCAGATTGCCGCCAACTTCGCGCAATCTCTGGTCTGGGACGGTTACTTGCGGTCTGTCGAGGCCGCGGGAGATATACAGGGCCAGCTCAAGCGGGCCAACGACCAAATCATCGAGCTTTCCCAGCAACTCGCGGCCCAGGCCAACGAACACCGGAAGCAGATGGCGGCCCAGGCGGAGGAGCATGGCAAGCAGATGGCGGCCAAGACGGCGGAGCACAACAAGCAGTTGTCGGAGATGCTCGACGAGATGCTCAAATTCAAGGTGAGCCTGCTGAAGACCCCGGCCCCCGGCGGGGTTGATGCCGACAAACTGGCCGAGATCGGCCTCAAGATCGCGGACGCGCTCGTCAACAGGAAGGGGTAGAACATGCCACGTTTGCCAAAAGATCCTCTTCCCTGGCGCCCTGCGAAGAACGGTTGTTCCGCGGACGTCGGGACGGTCTTCTGCGTAGAGCTGACCAAGAGCGGTTGGAAGTGCCGCATGAAGCCCAAGCGCGGGTCCGAGGAAGTTCTCGGCGAGGGCTTGCCGAGCGAAGCGGCCGCGCGTCGCGTCGCGCAACGCACCTACACGAAGAGCCGGAAGTCGGAGGGCGCGGACAAGGCCCAAGAGGCGCCCGAGGCGGCCCCGGTACCTCGGGAAAAGAAAGCTTCCAAGCCGGAAGCGTCGCCCGCGGCCGAGCTCCCCAAGGTCTCGTCCGAGATCCTCGAGGTCGACGATGGCTGTCTGTGCGGCCGCGTCGAAGGTGTGCGGTGGGTCGCCGATCGGAGCGGGCTGGTCGAGTTCCTTCGGCCGGTTGACGCCGAGCTCGTCGAGAAGGTCCGGGCCGAGGTGGCGGCGCACTATCAGGCGAAGTCGAAGCGCCCGCCGCGTGCGGGACGCACTGCGGCCACGCCGCGCAAGGCTGGCCGCGGGCGCAAGGCCGAGAACACGGCCGCGGAGGGCCCCAAGCGCCGCGGTCGCAAAGCCGAGAGCACCCCCGCGGAACCTCCCAAGCGCCGCGGTCGGCCGCCGGGCAGCAAGAACAAGCCCAAACCCGAGCCGGCGAAGAAGGCCGAGGAGAAGAACGAGGCGCCGATGAAGAAGCGCCGCGGACGACCGCCGGGCAGCAAGAACAAGCCCAAGGCGGAGAAGGCCAGCGGGACAAGCGGCGCCGAGGAGGCCGGCGGCCATGGGAAGACGAACGGTAACGGCAAGATGAACGGCAACGGCAACGGCAACGGGACGACGAACGGCAACGGGACGACGAACGGCAACGGGAAGACGAACGGCAACGGCGCCGCCAAGGCCGCCGGGCAGGCGCTCGAGTGGACCGAGGTCGGCGAGAATTTCCGTGCGTCGGTGCCGAGCGGCTACTTCGAGATCGTCCCCGAGGGCTCCGAGTACGCGCTCTACTTCGCCGATCTGAACGGCTCCAGCACGTTCCTGAAGAGCGGCGAAAAAGGCACGCTGATGCAGGTCGCCGCGGAACGGAACAGCCGCGGCATGGGTGCGGCGCCCGCTGCCGTCGCGTCGACCAACCTGGACGAACTGTTCGCCCAAGCGATCCGCGGGTAGGCCATGATCACGCAGGCTGCGCTCGACAAGTACAACGGCATCATCTCGCGTTTCAAAGCGAAGCTGGACGAGCTGCGCGACGCCGGACGAGCGGTCCCGCCGATGACGGAGATCGACGCCTGGCTGGCGAGCCGCAGGCGGGCTCACCTGCAACAGATCGCCGCCGTGCTCGCCGAGACGCAGGCCAGCCTGCCGGACGTGCCCGAGGACTGGACGCCTGCCCGGCGCCGGGACGCGAACCTCGCCGCGATGCGCCTGCTCGCCAGCAAGGCGCCCTCGGCGATGACGGTCGAGGATCGCGTTATCCTCAGCCGATACTCGGGGCACGGCGGGCTGTCGCTCGAAGAGATCAAGTCGAGCATCCCGCCGTCGTTGGAGCTCGATCCCGAGTCACTCCTCCACGAGTATTACACCCCGTTCCAGGTCTGCCTCGAGGTCTCCCGCGTGATGCAGCCGCTTCTCGAGCGCATCAAAGGGACGGACGGGATTATCCGCGCGCTGGAGCCGTCCGCGGGGATCGGGCGCTTCCCCCGGGCGTTCGACACGCTCACCGCCAAGCCGCCAATGCGCTGGACGTGCATCGAGCTGTCGAGCGTCGCAGCGATGATGCTCGCCGCCGTGCGGCCCGGGACCGAGGTCGTCGCCAGCTCGTTCGAGACCTGGGTCAGCAAGAACCAAAAGCCGTTCAACCTCGTCGTTGCGAACCCCCCGTTCGGTGAGCGCGGGCGGCACAAGGGCGAGGATTCAAACCGCGAGTACCGGGAAGACCAGGCCGCGGCCTACTTCGTCCGGCGCGGCTTGGACGTGCTCGTGCCCAACGGGATCGCGGCGTTCATCATCCCCGCCGGCTACCTCTCGGACAAGCGGCGGGACAAGTGGCGCGAGAAGGTCCTGCTCCGGCATCACCTGCTCGCGGCGTACCGCCTCCCGAGCCACGTGCGGCAGGACAACGGGAAGCTGCGCCCGCTGTTCCCCGGCGCGCACAACGTCGTCGATCTGCTGTTCTTCCAGCGCCGCCCCGGCGAGCTCGCCGAGGTTGACCCCGCCGATCGCTTCATCCTGGACGGCCGGTATTTCGAGGATATCCCGGGGCACGTGCTCGGCGCCCCGGACACGAGCGCCCAACAGCTCAAGATCATCGGCCCGCCGGTGCGCCTGCCGGCCCTGCTCGCGCGCCCGATGTGCGAGGTCTGCCGCGTCCGCGTCGTCACGCCCGCCGCCGACGACGACGACGCCGAGGTCGTCGCGGCGGAGGATCCCAAGGTCGAGACGGCGCGCGCGCTCGGCGAGCGCGTGCGGGCCTACCTTGACGACCTGGCGGCCGGTGCCGAGGACGTCGCGCTCCGCTGGCCCGAACTACACGCGAGCCTGCTCGACTGGTCGCGCGCGCACGGCTCGCCGTACCTGCCGACCAACCTGCGCCAGCTCGCCGACGCGACCAATTTCCTCAAGGCGTGGAGCCCGGACGGGCGCCTGATCCCGGGCCTTGCGAGCCCGCCCACGGTGCAGAGCTCGAAGCTCGAGACGCTGCGCGATCCCGTGGCGCTTGCGTACTACCTGTGGACGCAAGAGCGCGGGCTGACGCTCGCGCGGCTGGTCGGCGTGCTTCAGGACCAGGGCCAGGAGGCTGTGCGCGAGCCGATCCTGGAGCGCCTTTACGCGGATGGCTGGTGCGTCGACGGGCCGGGGCTGTCCCAACTCGTCCCCCGCGACGCCTACGTGAGCGGCGATCTCTGGCGGCGCCTGGAGCACCTGGCGCGGGCGCCCGAACACCCGCGCCGGGAGATCCAGGAGCGGATGCTGCGCGAGAAAATCCCGCCGGTCCTGTTCACCGACCTGGGCGAGATCCATCCGCGGCTCGCGTGGATCCCGGACCCGCTGATCGATGCCTTCGCAACCGAGGTGCTCACCGACAACCGGGCGCTCCAGCTCACCCGCTCGCAAGGCGTGGTCGCGCCGAAGGCGATCGAGTACGACGAGATCGACGACGACGACAAGCGGTTCTCGGCGGAGGCGGTGGCGTTCCTCGGCTGGATCAACCACGACCTTGCGATCTTCAAGCCCAAGCGGAGCGAGGGCCGCTCCCTGCTCGAAGAGCGCGAGCTGCGGGCGTCCAAGTGGACGGCTGATTTCCAGGAGTGGATCGCCAAGGACGAGGCGCGCATGCGGCAGATGGTCGACGCCTATGTCCGCAAGTTCCGCGGGTTTGTCCCGCCGAAATACTCGGCGGACCCGCTGCCGATCGCACGCTGGACCAAGGACCCGAGCCGGCAACTATTCGACTACCAGCGCGCGGGCGTGCGGCGCATCGTCCAGAACCGCGGCGGGATCCTCTCCTACGACGTCGGCGTCGGCAAGACGTTCACGGCGCTCGGTGCCATCGCCGTGATGAAGCAAGAGGGCCTGTGCCGCCGGCCGATCATCACGGTGCCGAACTCGCTCATTTTCCAGTGGCTCGCGGAGATCCGCCGCGTGCTCCCGGACTACAAGGTCGGCATCATCGGCGCCAAGCTGATCACCCGCAAGCGCGGCGAGAAGGCCGGCAAGCTCGACTCGGCGCCGGACACCGCGCAGGAGCGCGCGGCGAAGTGGGCCCGCTTCCAGGCCGGCGAGTTCGACCTCGTGCTGATGACCTACACGGCGATGCCGCGCACGCGCATCGACGCGGACAAGGCCGCCGAGGTCTTCGAGACGTTCGGCGCGCTCGCCCGCGAGGTTCGCTTCCGCCGCCGCAGCCTGAACAAGAAGGACCCGGACAAGCTCACCGAGCGCGAGCAGGCGGTCAAGGCCGCGAAGATGGAGGCGTGGGTCGAGGACAAGCTGGAGCTGCCCGCGCGGTGGGAGTACGACGGCGACGTCGTCTGGGATTCGCTCGGCTGCGATCTTTTGGTCGTAGATGAGTTTCACAACTTCAAAAACTTGTTCATGCCCGACGACCGGGAGCGCGGACTACCGGCGTTCATGGGCTCCGGCGGCGAGGGCTCCGACCGCGCCTGGCACCTGTTTTTCCGCGCCGCCGCCGTGCGCCGCAGCGGCGGCGGGATCTTGGGCCTCACCGCGACGCCCGCCAAGAACGGGCCCACGGAGCTCTTCAGCGCGTTCGCGATCATCGACCCGAAGATCTGGGCGGACTACGGGATCTCCGACACGGAGCAATTCATCGACCAGTTCTGTCAGCTCGAGGTCCGGCCCGTCGTCAACACGGCGATGGAGATCGAGGAGAAGCAGGCGATGGTGGGGTTCATCAACCTGCCGGACCTGCGCAGCATCCTGACGCGCTACATCGAATTCATGAGCGCGCGCGAGGCCGCCGACGCGGGCAAGATCAAAAAGCCCAAGGCGTCGCAGGAACTCGTGCGGGTGGCGCAAGATGCCGTCCAGCGGCGCAAGCTGACCGAGATTCTCGAGGCGACCCGCGAGCGCGTCAAGCTCCAGCTCGGCGGCAACGTGACGAGCGCGGCGCTCGAGGAGGCCGGGCTCGCCGACAAGCCGGCGCAGGCGGCCAAGGTCGAGGTCAAGGACAAGAAGAAGCCGCCGGACCTCGGCGCGATCGCCCGCATGGGCCTCATTGCGATCCACGGACAGCTCGACGAGGGCTACACGCTCGACTCGGCCGTCGCCGGTGGCAAGGGCAAGGACAACCAGAACCTCCCGCCGCCCGACAGCTTCCACAGCCCGAAGTTTGACGCCGTGGCGCAGAACATCGTCGCCAACAGCTCGTGCGGCCATATCGTCTTTTTGGAGCCGAAGACCGCACAAGCCTGGTTGCGCGAGGTGCTCGTCGAGGCGGGCGTGCCGCGCGAGCGGATCGTCCTGCTCAACCGGGAGACGGCCCCCTCGGCGCAGGACCGGCTGCGGATCGCCGACGAGTTTAATCAGGGCAAATATCTCGTCGTGATCGCAAACTCCGTCGCCGGCGAGGGCGCGAACCTCCAGCGCCGGACGTGCGCCGTCCACAACGTCGACATCCCCTGGGATCCGATGACGCGCCGCCAGCGGAACGGGCGCGCCGATCGCCAGGGTAACGAGCTGTCCGCCGTGACCATCTACGACTATCTGACGCGAAACTCGGGCGACGGGCCGCGGTTCGACAAGTTGCGCGGCAAGGGGACGTGGATCGAACAGGTGCTCCAGTCCAAGGACGACGTCGCCATCAACCCGGCGGCGCAGGTGTCGCTCAGCCCGATCGAACTCCTCGCCGACCTGACCAACGACCCCGACGAGGCGCGCCGGCTTCTCGAAGTGATCGAGGAAAAAGAGCGCCTGAAGAAGATGCTGCGCGTGCGCTCGAAGATCGCGCGCATCCTGCGGGCGGTGAACGATCGCTTCCGTGCGGCCGAGACCAGCGCGGACCCCGAGGTCGCGGCGGGCCTGCGCGCCGACGGGACGAAGATGCTCGCCGACATGGAGAACTTTGACCCCGAGGCGTGGCCGTTCATCGACCTCGCGCGGCGCGTGGTCGACACGCCGATCGCGGTCACGGAGGAAGCGCTGCCGCTGTGGGAGGGCCTGCTGCTGGTCCGCGGCGACCAGGCGATCGAGATCGGGCGCGTCGAGAACGGCGCCTATGCGTTCCGCCGGGCGGGCAGCTACTCATGGAAGAAGCGCGAGCGGAAGAGCCTGGGCAAGTTCCCGCTCTTCGAGCCCGCCGACTACTTCCGGCCATGGCCCGGGGAGCCCGAGATCGACCTCTCGGATCGGCTGCGGGCGCTGACGGACTTCGACACGTTCACCAACCTGAATTGGTCGTGGGCCAGCGAAGCGTGGATCACCGAGACCTGGAAGAAGTACGGGCCCGTCCTGCAGGAAGTGTTCGGCCGCATGTACGTCGGCGACGTGCCGGCGCGCTCGCGGGAGGGCGAGCTGTACATCACCCGCGGCCGCAGCCTGACCAGCCTCGAAATTCTCCCGCCGTCGCGCGAGGGGTGGCAAGAGTTCGTCGCGCTCGCGTCCGCCAGCGACTACGACCGCGACGCGCTCGAGAAGATGGCGCGCCGGTGGTGGGACCGCTCGCTGCGCGAGCGCAAGGCGGACACGGGATCGGCCGCGCTGGCGATGCTGACGGGCAAGCGCGACGCGGCGCGGCGGGCGACAAGCGCACTGCTCCGACATCGCGGGTTCACCGTGTCGGCCGGCGAGGGCCTCCAGGGGGAGCTCGTGGTCCTGCTCGGCAGCCAGCGCTTCCGCCTGCCCGCTGGCGCGCTCCTGTCGCGCCCCGAGCTGCGCACGACGATGCCGCCGCTCGAGGCGGCCGCGCGCGAGGCGGTCGGCGACGTGCTGACCCTCGTCGATCAGATGCGTCCGGAGCTCGGCGAGCGGGCGTTCGCCTGGGTCGCGGAGCGGCTGGAGACCGCCCCGGAGCAGTTTGACGACGCGTTTGCCCTCGAAGATGCCCCGTTCGAGGCGTCCGACGACGCGAGCGCCGCCGATCCGAGTGCGAGCCCCGAGCACGTCGAGGCGATCCTGGACGAGATCCTCGGCGCGCTCGACCAGTACGCCGTGGAAGTCCTTGAGCGCGAAGCCGGCGAGCGCCGCGCGCTGCTGAAGAGCAAGAACGAGTGGGACGTCTTTGCGGGAGTTCCCCAGGGGACGCCGCTCGCCAATTTGACCCTTGTGTTCGAGCGCGGCCTGACCGCGGAGGATTTCGACTTTTCGCCGCTGCGCGCCGCGTGGGCGGAGCTTCGCCGCTCGCGGGCGCAGTACCGCGGCATCACCGAGCGCGTGATGCGGTCGGTCGCCGCGCAGGTGGCCCAGATCCGGCGCATGGACGAGAACGCCCTGTTTCGCCGCCGCGTCCAGCGAGAAGGACGCTTCCGCGTCACCTCCTCGTACCACCGCAAGATGAAGCGCAACGTGTGGCTCGTGTCCGTGGTGACGCGAGTCCCGGAGGACGAGTTTGAGCGCCTGCGGAACCTGGCGACCAAGCACCGGGGGTTTTACAGCACCTACAAGACGTCGACGACCCCGACCGGGTTCCAGTTCACGCTGGAGACGGACGCATGGGCGTTCGTCAAGGACGCGACGCGCCGCGTGCATGACGCCCCGCAGGAGCCCGCGCAGCCCGCTCCGGCGAGCTCGTCGCAGGCGCGTCCGGCCGCGGGCGAGACCGGCAACCACTGGATCGTCGGTGCGCGCGTCTACGGCGACGCGGCGCTCGTGAGGGCGCTGACGGCGAGGTTCCCCTTCGAGCGCCCACACTCCGACCTCGTGATCGTCCGACTGCCGGACATCGCGCTCACGCTTCGGCACACGCGCGACGATTCGATCCTCCCGTCGCAGCAAGGACCGCTGTACGAGGTCACGGGCCAGGGCGACGTCCAGGCCGCGCTGTCGCGGCTCTGGCGCGATGGGGTCAGCGAGTTCCGCGGTTCGTTTTCAGATTGGCCCGTGGCGAAAGGCGAATGACCATGATCGAGAATCCTCTGTTTTCTCTCGGCAACTTTCACTGCGACACGATCCAGCTCGACGCCGGCGAGCACACGGTCGAGTTTCACGGGCGCCGCCCCGTGGCGCTCGTGCTCGTGCGGGGCGAGCTGCGCGTCAACGGCGAGACGTTGCCGCGCTTCCGGCCGCGAACAGTCTCGGGGACCGTGCGCCTGCGGGCCGAGGGGCCCTGCGTACTCGGGCGCCTCTCGGTCGGCGGCGACGATGCGGCGCACCTGGGGGGTTGATCTTCGGACGGACGCCGGGGTATAGGCCGCGCATGTTCCGCACCCTCCTCCTGGTCCTCCTGGTGCTCGGCGCTTGCGGCGGCGAGTCGATGTCCACGACCTCCACGTCCACCTCGGACGGCAACTGTTCCGAGGGGTGGGGCGATGGCCCCGACGTCGTGCCCGAGTATCCGGCCTGCGGGTGCGCCCCGGATCGGTGTCGCGAGGGCTCCGGGTGCCGAGCGGATGGACCGACGCCGTATTACACCGCGTCCGCGTGCCTCCCCGCCTGCACGGATCTTCTGCCGTGTCCGATGCTGGGCAATATCAAGCCCGAGTGTGAGAGTGGATGGTGTGTGCCTCGATGCTCGGCCGGCATGGCGTGTCCTGCCGGATACGTGTGCTCCGAGGCCGGAATTTGTCTCGTGAAGTTGGAGTGAGAAAATGGCGCGATTGCAGGTTGGGACCCCAGAGTTTGAAGCCGCGTTCGCCGGTGTCGTCGACCGGGTCGCGTCGTTCTCTAGCCAGATGCCAACGCATCAAGAGCTACAGAACGCCTTTCTGGATCCGTCTATCCGAGAGACGATGGGGCTCAGCAGTGTCGAGTCGATCCTCGGCCGCAAGGCCAATGACATCCGACTCGGTGCCCAGGTCATGTTCTTTGACCTTGCGGCCGATCTGGGAACCCAGGCAGGCAAGCTGGTCTCGTTCCCGAGCGACATGTTGCAAGGGCTGCGGGCCGTCATGCAGTCGGCGCCGATCGCAAACACGCTCACCGACGGGGACGTTCTCGCCGTGTTCTCCGGCGACGAGGGCAAGGCTCTGAAGGCCGCCGGCAACGTGCTTCTCGGAGCGGGCCTCGCGGCGGTCGGCACGGCGATCCCCGTCGTCGGGCAGATCGGCGCGGCAATCGTGGCGATCGGACGGGGCATCTATGCCGTCCTGGAGAAGCAGAAGGCGACGCTGGACCGGGCCCGAGACGAGTACCGAGAGCTGCTGTGGGCCAACTTCCCCGACCTCCAGACGGCCGACTCGACGACCGACGCCGGGCAGGTCCAGTTTGGAGTACGGCCGATCCTTGCATCGAACGACTGGACCAAGCTGGTTCTGCCCCGCTTCCGGGGTGAGTGGGTCGGCGTCGAGCGCAAGAAGGGATTTGCCTTCGCGCCCGGGAAGACGACGAAGTGGTCCAACACGTTCGGCGAGGATGTCCAGGCGTTCGAGCCGAGCGGCGGTCTCGGCCTCATCCCGGGGACGAACGTGCTGACGTCCGTCATCCAGGTCAGCCTCAATCCTCGCGGCCAGGCGATGCAGTCGTTCCTCAAGACCGGATACTACGATCCCCGGGTCCAAGGTCCGCCGACACTGCTCCGCTCCGGCGCGCAGTACGTGATCGATACAGGGACGTTCTACGAGGCGACGCGAAACCTGTGCATCCTCGCCTGGGAACAGGCCCAGGTCCGCGGCTCGCCGTTCATGTACCGCTTCGACGTGAAGCTGATGGACGAGCGCTGGCGCGAGTACTGCGAGGGCGGGATCGAGTTCATCAAGTCGCGCGTGTTCCCCTGGTACGCCGCGGCCGTCAAGTACCGCACGGAGGACCGGCTGCAAGACCTCAACCTGGAGGGCTTCTTCGGGAGCTCAGTCTTCTACGCGATCGGGAGCTGGGCGTGCGACCTCGACGGTGGGACGACAGAAAAACCGACCTTCAAGATGCGAGGCGACGGGCACGGTTCCTGGCGCGACCAGATGAAGCACGTGCGGCACTACCCGAACAGCGTCTTCAGCGGCGCGTTCCTCCCGATCCTCAACCCGGATCCGTGGTGGGAGAAGTGCATGGGGAACATCTACCGTCGGACGCCCAACATCCGGAAGACATTGGAGGAGTTCAGCGCGCTCCAGCGGTGGTGCCTGCGGCGGACTCTCGTCTGCGCCTATGTGCGCGAGAGTGACGCCGCGTTCCGCGACCCCGCTCTGCTCGATCTTCTGCGCAAGATGCGGGCCGCGCTGCTGACGTCGCAGGCGCGTTTCGGGGTCAACATGCTCGACGTTCCCGAGGGCGAGCGACACGCCGGAAGCGACTGGCGCGAACAACTGCTTAAATCGGGCGTGCCCAAGCTGCCCAACAAATTTCTCGGCGGGAACAAGCGCGTCCAGATCGCACCGGGCGAGCAGGACGAGCCAGAGCCCAAGTCGGTTAGCTTCGTGCCCGGGGATCTTGTTCCGCCGGCCTGGAAGGGCGACGACGGCGAACAAAAGCCCACGACTCGCAACTGGTGGCCTGCCGCTCTTGGGACGACGGGCGTCGCACTCGCTGCAGGATGGGCCTGGAGCAGAAGAAGGCAGAATTCCCCTTGAACCTTGGGAGGCAGACGGATGTCTGACTTGGCGCCTGGCACAATTCCCCGCATCGGAGAGACGGCCCCCGACTTCGAGGCCGAGACAACCCACGGCTTCATCAAGTTCTCAGAGTGGCAGGCCGGCAAGTGGGTTGTGCTGTTCTCGCACCCAGCAGATTTTACCCCTGTCTGCACGACCGAAATCGCAGAGTTCGCACGCCGCTCCGACGAGTTCACGCGGCGCGATACCAAGCTGATCGGTCTGTCAATCGACTCGATCCACAGCCACATGGCGTGGTTGCAGAACATCAAGGAGCGGATCGGCATCGATATACCGTTCCCGATGATCGCCGACATCGACATGAAGGTCGCGCAGAGGTTCGGCATGCTGCACCCCGAGGCAAGCAGCACCGCGACCGTGCGCGCGGTTTTCTTCATCAATCCCGAGCGAAAGGTCCAAGCACTCGTCTACTACCCGCTAAGCAGCGGTCGCAACATCGACGAGATCATTCGCCTTCTCGATAGCTTGCAGACATCGGCCAAGCACGGCGTCGCTACGCCCTGCAACTGGCGCCCAGGCGAGCGCGTTATCATCCCCCCGCCGCGGAACGTTGAGGCCCTGAAGCAGCGGATGGCCCGCACCGACATGGAACACGTCGACTTCTACCTGGGGTTCAAGAAGCTGTAGCGGCAACGGGGGGGCGTCATGGCGTAGGGCGCGTGGAGAACGCACAAAAAAAGGGCCATCGTGGCCCCAGGGTCCCCTCCGTGGACCAGAGATAGGCCGCCTACCGCGGCGCGCGGCCGTCCGTCCCGGGACAGATCGTCTGTCGGTAGCTTTCGATCAGCATCCCGACGTCCGTCCGGATGCGGATCTCGATATCGAGATCAAGCTGACTCAGCCATGAGGGAAAACCTCCGCCGAGAGCAACCCTTAGAGCCATGAGGAATAGGCTCGGGCGAGGGCCCTTCCAATCGTTGAGGAGGCCTGGCGACTCGTCGGGAAAGCCGCTCCGCGCCAGACGGGCATCAAGGGTCATCATTTCTTCCTCCTGGCGGACTCGACGCGACGCGACTCAAAGACGAGCACACCGGAGTCGAGCGGGATGGACCAGATCGCGCATCCGGCGCTCTCGTGCGCGTGCCGGAGTTTGTCGGCCGGCGCGTAGTCCAGCACCCAGGCGAGCCAGTCGGGCAGATGTCGCGCGAGGGCCTCCCGCACGTACTCGTCCGGGCTGTCGTAGCACCCGCGGAAGTCCCGCTCGGCCGCCGCCAGCGTCGCGGCGTCCGTGGTCTTCAGGGCGAGCACCAGGCGCTCGCGGAAGTCGGCGGGCGCGCCCTGGGGCGCGGGGGCGAGAGTCTCCTCGTCGATGTCGAGCTCGTCGGCGCCGGTCATACCGCACCCCGTTCTTCGATCGCCTTCAGGTCCTCGAGGACCGAGACGAGGTGCTCGGCCACGTCGAGGCGAAGGAAGATGCCGCCCATGCCCCGGGCGGCGATCCCGTGGTTAGCCAGCGCCGTGACGACCTTCTGAAGCCGCACCGTCATGGCGAGGTGCTCGAGGCGCTCCTCCTCCTGGCGCTTGCCCTCGTCGGGCTCCTGCCCGGTCATCGGGTCCTCCAGGGCAGCTTGACGCCGTAAGTCCGGGCGAGCCGCCGTAACACCGTGGGGGAAGCCAACCCGAGTGCGTGGACGGCGGCGGGGAGCGAATCTGACCTTGTACAGGCGTACCTGATCACTTCGGCGAGCCCGTCCCGGAGCGTCGGGACTGGAGCTTCGCACTCCATGACCGGACCACCGCTTGCTGACGGGTAGCAGACAGGTGACGAGCTGGAGTGCGCGGATGCCGCTTTCGGTGATTTCACTTGAAAAACCTCCGCAAACGAATTTACAGACTTTATGTCTACTCTTCAACCCTACTCTTCCAGTGCGCTTTCGCTCGTTCCGTCCTTCGTGATAGAAACCACCGGCCCCATGGTCGGCCGGCCCCGCCTCACGGACAGCCAGTTTCGCGCTCTGGCAACCGCAGTTGCCTCCGGGCGCCACCAGCGCAAAGTCGCCACGGAACTGGGCTGGAGCTTGTCTGCCGTGAAGCACGCCTTGGGAAGGATGCGCGCACTTCTGGCCGCTAAACACGGCGCAGAATGGCTTGATCCCATGGACAAAACCCCGGTGGAGGTGGCCATTTTCTGGCTCTCGCTGCCTCCTGGGGAAGGGATCGAGGAGGCGACCGAGGACCGTTCTGCACAGTTGACGGCTGCTGAAGCTTCTGCTTCCGAGACAAAAGAGCCTCGCTCTGCAGATGCAGATGAGTCAAAACCGGAGAAATCATGACGGCAGCAGCAGTTCTCCGTCCGCTCTTGCATGAGTGTGGGTTCCGCGGCGACCTCCTTCGCAGCGACTACCCCGTAATCAATCGGGGAACTGGTGCGCGAACAGAGGTTGCAGCCCTCGCAGCCTTTGCGAATCCGTCTCCAGACCTTCGCTCCGCATGTATCGTGGTACTGAATCGCGATCCTTCTGTTCCGTCGAAGGAAAGGGTTGAATCTGTTCGCTCGGTGGGAGCTCCGATTGTCTTTATTGAAGAATCGGATAGCACGATCGAAATGTGGAGGCAGAACACCACTAAGCCAAAGCGATTGCGCAGCTTCAGCCCCGACGAACTGACAAGCTTCTTTAGTGAGCATTCAGCAAAGCTCAGTCCAGATGCAATTCTTCGGGCAAAAATCTATGGCCGCTACAATAAAAGTTACCAGATAAGCTTTGTCGACATCGGTCTCCTGCCAATGATCGAAGCAGAAGCCGGCCAACACCTGAGCCGCCTCTTGGAAGAGATCGTACAGGACCTCCTCGCAAGCTACGAAACTGTAACGGATCAACAAAGACACAACGTCCTTCTTGAGTCATTCTGGCTTATTGCAGCCAAGATCCTGCAGGACAAGAACGTTCCAGGGTTCGAGAATATGGACTTTGGGAATGTCTCGAACGTATTCCGACGTGTCTGGAGGCACTACGGCTATGAGTCTGGACAACCCGGCCAGGTTGTGCCCCTGTCCTTGAGCTACAGCAATCCGTCCAGCGCGATGATATCAGCAGCTGCGCGGGTCGAAAGGTTTGCCAATCTCGGCCAAGTTACAACTGAGTCACTCGCGTATGTCTACGAGAACAGTCTGGTCAGCGACGAGACTCGCAATCTACTTGGCATTCACAGCACGCCACCATATCTTGTAGATTACATCATCAGCCGTGTGGAGCCGCTCGTGGGTTCCATGCCAGAGAATGAACGACATGTTTTCGAACCTGCCTGCGGACATGCGGCGTTCTTGGTACCCGCACTTCGGATGCTTCGCGGTTTGGCAAGCGGGAAGAACACTCGCGAACTGCGCTACGTTCGACAGCGTTTGCATGGGCTTGATATCGACCCTCTAGCGATCGAGCTCGCGCGACTGTCTTTGACTCTTGCTGATATCCCAAATCCGAATGGCTGGGACTTGCACAAGGCTGACGTGTTTACAGAAGATGGCGACCAGATTCTTCAACGCCTTGCGTCGCAGTGTAACGTCCTGCTTGCCAATCCACCGTTCGAACGATTTAGTCCCGAGCAACGCCAACGGTACGCTCAAAGTCGGTCAGGCCATGCCTTCCAGAACGGCAAGTCGTCCGAACTCTTGGCTCGAGTTCTTCCTGTCTTGCGCCCAGGCGCAGTTCTGGGCCTCGTGCTTCCTGCGACGTTCCTTACGTCCGGGCCGGACGCGCATATCCGTCGCCAGTTGGTGAGCAACTTCGATTTGGTGGATGTCTGCCATCTTCCAGACAATGTATTTCGCCACTCTTCTTCGGAGATTGCGCTTGTAGTAGCCTGCAAGACGACGACCGCAAGAAACCGGTTTAGTTTCACTCGTGTCCGAGAAAAGACGCTCGGAGCGTTTGAGCGTAGCCCGTGGCGCTTTCGCCCCTCAAACATCCTGCAAAGCGGCATCAGCAAGAGTGATCACTGCTCGCTTCGAGTGCCAGAACTCTACGAACTTTGGCAGCATGACTTTTCGCATCATTTGTCCGATGTCGCAACGGTAGGGCAGGGACTGAGCCATTACAGTTCCAAGAGGCTCGAAAAAACTGGCACCTGGGGGGTCATAGATGTGGCTCCCGTGTCGAGCGGCGTAGGCTTGTTCGGCTTAGGACAGCCGAGAAAACGGCCGAGAAGCGGAGCAGTAAAAGGCTTTGCGACTTTTACTTCCGATTCGCCTATTCACGGACTGCCTGCTTTTTCCTGGATCAATTTGGCAAAGGAGTCTATTGATCGTCCTCGTTCTGGTGTGGACAGAAGTGTTCCCCAAGTACTCGTCAACTACTCTCCCGTGCGGCGTGGATTCTGGCGAATGATGGCGTATCTCGATGATATTGGCCATCCGGTTCTCAGTGTATTTCTCGTCGTGCGCCCAGCCGACGGCGCCATAAGCCTTCCGTTTCTATGGGCCGTGCTAAACTCTGTAATTGCAAACGCCTATGTCTATTCCCATTGTTCTAAGCGGCACATTCTAAAGGGTGTTCTGGATAAGCTTCCCATCCCAGAACCTAGCCTAGAGAACATTGCCGTTATCGGATCCGCCGCATCGCGCTACATGAAAGCCGCAAGCGACGGTCGTACACCTGACACCTTACTTCGGGATCTGTTCCTTGATGTCGAGCGGAAGGTGCTCGCAGCCTATTGTCTGGAAAATGAACAGCTTGCAGACGTGATCAGACTTGGCAACGCGACTTCCGAGGAGCGCAATGGCTTGCCTTTTGGTTTCTCGGGCTATCCAGAGGGATTTGTCGAGTCTGTCGAATCGCTGAAGCGCGCTTCCCATGACGAATCTGGCAGCAAGTCAGATCAGGATACCTATCAGAAACTTGTATTGAAAAAGCACACTGGCGGTCTCTCGCCGAGCGAAGAATCGCAAATGGAAGCCATTGCGGCTCGCATGAATGCGCGGGAGATGCGCCAGCCTCTCAACGTTCTAGCTATTGAGGAGAACGAGCGAAGGATGCAGATGCTTCGTCGCATGATGAGGTCAATTGATTCTGGAGGCGGGAATGACTAAGGGTACACCGAGAATTGTTCGGCGCTTAAGTGTTCCAGTCAGGAAGGGGCAGCACTATCGTAGTGCATCTGTTGTTGAAGCTCTTAGAAGGGATTTTAATAACAGATGCGCATACTGCATGACACATGAGGTCCATGCGGGAGGCGAGCGTGCCATGGAGATCGACCACTTTCATGCAAACGGCGATAATAGCTATGAGAATCTTCTTTGGAGCTGCAAGGTGTGTAATAACGGCAAGCGGGATCGTCCGAATGCGGAAGAGAGAGCCCGCGGATTGAGGCTTATCAACCCCTGCGAAGAAACAGACTACGGTGTGTACTTCTTTCAGAATGACACAGGTAGGCTCGAATTGATTGAAGACGAGGGTGCGTTTCACCTTGATCTTTTGTGCTTGAATCGTGACTTGCTCGTGTACTGGCGACAGGTCGCTCAAGAACGCAGGCAACTGCATCAGGACGCAAAATTGAGGCGTGCGGGTCTTCAGGATGACGATGAGCAAAGTGAACTATTGGACCGCATGATCGACTGCTTGGAGCGTGATATTGCCACCATGATCCCGTTGATTAAGCGCGAAACTCGCGTGAGTGCGCGAAAGCGTCCGGCTACTGCCACTTAGGGCCAGTCCTGAAACCTCGCTGCTGAAGGGAGCTCGTGCGGACGCTTTTTGAGGCGCTGCAGTGGGGACATGTGGAGCGTGGAGCTTCACGGCGACGCCTAGAGCGCCGACATGAAGGAGCTGTACGGCCACGCGGCGGAGACCAGCCCCATGCGGAGGGCAGGCGACGGCAGCACGAGGGAAATACTTGGAATTACCCGGCTGAATGGGAGATTTTAGCGCTGGGCGTTGTCGGCATTTGAGGCACAAACGCGGCTGGCAGGCGTGGTCTGCGCCACATGCTGGACGCGACGGGAAGATGACTTTGATCACGCGCTATCGAGCGCGCCCCCGCTGGCGGCGAGTTAGTCTTGACGGCTACAAATTCACCTGTCGAGTGCTCATTTGCCAGAGCTGAAGTTTTTCTGGAGAAGCAGTTTGATCCATGAAGAAGGCAACACCGGCACAGAAGAGGGCGACCGCTACGGCGCGTGCGGCCAAGCGCGCGAAGAAGGACGCCAAGAACGCCAAGAAGGCCCGGGCGGATGCTCGGGCGGCACATGCACGGGAAGTCAAGGCCAAGCGAGCGAAGGAACGCAGCTCACAGCCCAGGCCTGGCAGCGTCGAACAGAAGGTGCAAGACGGTAACAGGCTCATGAAAGAAGCTAGCCAGACCACAGATTCCAAAGAGAAGGCGCGGTATCAAGGCCTATGGTTTAAGAACACGGATGATATGCTTCGCACGCCCCTTAACGCGCCAGACGCGCCAGATGAGGAATGAGCGCGCGATGAGCGCCAGATGCGCCAGATAAGGAATGTCCTCGGCCTCCGCTCCGCAGACACCCTCGGCTTCTCCCGACCCAACCCTTGTTGGAAGTCTTGACAAGGGTCCGCAATGAGGTTCAAAAAATCCTATGGCCAATCTCTACAGAGCAGTGACTCACCCGGCTGGGTTCGGCGGACTTCCTGACTACGAGTTGCGAGATGGCAAGCTATACCGGGCCGTGACCCACCCTCAGGGGTTCTCAGGGTTTCCCGACTATGAGATGCGTGCTGACGGAAAGTTTTACCGGACCGTCTCCCACCCGAGTGGCTGGGGGGGACTCCCTGATTACGAGTTTCGTGGCGACGGCCAGCTATTCCGGTGCGTGACTCATCCCGACGGATGGAGCGGGTTAGCCGATTATGAGGTTCGCTAGGAGCGCCGCGGTGTCGAGCATGATCGGAGCAAAGCACCCATGGAAAAAAACGATGGAAAACTTGATGCACTTCAGTCAATCGCGGACTCGCTTGCGCGCATCGTGCGCGTAATGGAGGAAGAGAGCGCGAACGGGATCGGCATGTCGCTGGCGATCATCGCCAAAGCGCTGCGCGACAGCTCGCTGACCGTTTCGGTAGATCTAGTCGCCGAGGCGATCCGCAAGGCCACGGGTCAAGAGCTCCAGGCCGAGACGACGGGCCCGAGCGAGCTTGCGGGCGAAGCGACGGGCGAGCTCCAGGCCAAGACGACGCCGGGCGCGAGCCCCAAGTCTATGTCGAAAATGGACAAGCGACTCGCAGCGCTGGACCCAGAGTTGGCTAGAGTGCTCACGCGGGGCCAAGGCGAGGGCGAGGGCGAGCCCTAGGCCGAGGCCCCCGGCAGCCCGGCGCCAGGCGCGAAATCGCGCGGTTCGTTGCCAGACCGTTGCCAGATCTGCGACGCCAAGGGATGTCCCGCGATACAAGAGCCCCCGCAAATCGCCCCTATCTGCGAGAATCCGGCCGGTCGGCGGGAGGGGGGCGATGAGCGGGGGCTCCGTGTTTTCGGCTTGAAGCCGTGATGTATGGCTCAGGCCGGCACAAGACGGTCGACGGCGCTCCGACAGTGCTCGTCGCTGGCATGGATGTAGCGCTCCGTCGTCTGCAACTTCGCGTGGCCGAGGAGCTGCATCACCACCTTGCCGCCGGAACCGCCGAGCATCAGCCGCGAGCCGAAGCAGTGCCGGAGCGCGTGGATCCCATACTCCGGCACCCCGGCGTAGCGCGCGATATGCTCGAGCGCCCGCCGCTGCGACTCATTCGTCGTGGGTCCGCCTCGCTCCCGCTCGAGGACCCGGCCGTCGCCCCCGGTCGCGGCCTGGTGCTGGGCGAGCGCCTTCTGCAGCCGCGGGGACAACGGCACCGTCCGCGGCTTGCCGGTCTTGGGCGAGCCCTCGTGCCCGCGGACGAGGTTGCGCCGGACCTTGAGCTCGCGCTTCTCCAGGTCGACGTCCTCCCACCGCAGCGCGCTCAGCTCGCCCGACCGCAGCCCGGCCTCGCCGGCGAGCAGGACGAGCACGAGATCGGACAGCTTGAACGTCGCGGCGCTCTTGACCAGCTCCTCGAACTGCTCCGGCGTGTACCAGTGCGCCTCGACCTCGTTGGGCAGGTAGCTGACCTCGGGGATCTCGAGCTTGTACCCCTTCGCCTTGGCGCAGCGGAGCATCGCCACGATGTACTTGAGCAGGTTGTTGACCGAGCCCGGTTCCAGGTGCTTCCGCTCCGTCTTCACCCGGTCGATCTCCTTCAGCGTCACCTCGTCGAGCCGCAGCTTGCCCAGCAGCGGCAGCAGGTGGCAGCGTAGCAGCACCTCCTTGTTGTGCAGCGTGCTCGGCTTCTGCCGCTCGGCGCGGCCCGCCTCGAGCCAGATCGGCGCGAACTCCTCGACCGTCGGCAGGCGCTCCGCCGTCTTCCGCGGGTTCGGCCCCCGCCGCAGGACGTCATGCAGGCGTCGCAGGCCGATCTGCCGCGCCGCCGACTCGGAGGTCGCCCCGCGCGCCTTGCGCCGCTCGCGGTAGATCGTCCCGTCCGGCATCGTCACCTTGAAGTCGTACTGGAAGTGCAGGTGCCCGTTCGCGGCCTGGCGCTTGTACACGTTCACTTCGGTGGCGTTGATCGTCGTGGTCATGGTCTTCTCCTCATCGTCGCGCGGAGCCCCGCGCGGGGGTGGCCGTAGGCGAGGAGCGTTCCCAGAATGTTCCTGGACAGCGGCGGGCCGCCGACGCCTCCTGGTCCCTCACGGGGAAAGCCAGGGGGCCGGAAAAGCTCGCAGTTTCGAACACTTGGCGACGCGATCTCCCTGGACGGGCCTGGGGCCGCCCTGGGGAGGATTCCAAGCCGGA
>ERZ1066117.702-NODE-702-length-22371-cov-6.491620_pt1 | contig 22371 bp, 11 predicted proteins | sample MGYA00382764_ERZ1066117 | MGnify/ENA primary metagenome ERZ1066117 (study PRJEB33369, sample SAMEA5778347) | biofilm metagenome | biome: Industrial cooling water; feature: Water cooling tower basin; material: Biofilm | place: United Arab Emirates | collected...
TTCGGCTCGCTGGCCCCGGAACGTGGTGAAGGTAGGACCGACGAAGGCCGTCAGGTCCTCCCCGAGCGACCGCCACTGGCGCTCGTTGAATGCTACCCCGTACCAGTCGACGACCTGCCCGCCCCGGAAGTACGGCAAGACGCTCGGGAGGGGCTCGGCCCGTCGGAGCCGGTCGATCCAGGGGGTGAGGCGGGGGTCCTTCCCCTCGTTGATCTGGTTGGGCGGCGCGAAGAATCGCGCGAGAAAGCCGACGACGTCTTGCGATTGGCCGGTGGGCGTCATGATTGCTCCCCTCCCCAGCGCTGGGTGAACAGGATGCGGTGCTGGGCAACGACCCCGGGGTCGATGAAATAGTGGACGGCCTCCTCGTTGAGGGAAATCCCGCTGTGGGTGAAGTTCATCGACCCGCTGAGGTAGAAGCCGTCCGCGAGGATGCCCTTCTCGTGCAAGTCTTCCACCCGGTGGACAACCAGCGGCAGCCCCCGCGGCTCCGCCGAGCGGCACAGACGCTCCAGGAACGCCACATTGTGCTCCACCGGGCGAGTGGCGACGTGGACCGTCGTGCCCGCCTCCATCAGCCTCGTGAGGACCTGGCTCAGCCGGACCCGCGAGCGAGCCCACAGGGGCTCCAGTGTGAGAAAACCGTTGGCGCGGTTGTCGATTACGGGGATGTCGGAGACCCACGGGGAAACGAGCCATAGACAGCGGCCCGGTCGCAGCAACTCGGCAACGAGGACGATCTGCAGAAGGTCGGGCACCTGGCGGGCGCTGGCCCGCGTGTGGATGGTCCGCGGGGACTCGCTCATGGCAGCACCTCCCTTATGTCCAGCGTCGCCTCGGCCCCTGACGGACTCAGCGTCAGGGACGCCAGGTGCGGGTAGAGGTGAAGGAAGCCCGCCTCGACCGGCGTGGCCGCCGCGTGCAGGAGAGCCTCCTTCAGGCGGTCACGGTCATCGGTTACCGCCTCGAGCCGAACCGCACCGTGTTCTGCCAACGCCGAGTGAGCGGCGGGCCGCCAGTTTCCGTCGAGACATACCGCCGGCTCGCCAGCCCGCAGCAGGTCGAGGAGGATCTCCCGGTCCGGAGGCGGCGCGTCGGCGTAAGGGTTGTAGGCCGCGAGCGCCTGGGCGCGGACGAGGGGCCCGCGCGGCCAGAAGAGCCCGTAGATCGTCTGGAACCTCCAGTACGGGTCATGGTGGGGGACGGGGCCCAGGGTGGCCAGGGCGGCGGCCGACTCGGGACGTTCCGCGGCGAGGAAGGCGTACACCCGCGGGTCGATCTCGACGCCGAGCCGCTCCTCCTGCTCGCGCCAGGCCCGCACCAGGGAGAGCAGAAGTGCGTCCGTCGCCGGCGACGTCCCAGGCCGCAGCAGCCGGGCGTGCAGCGCCGCCGAGACCGAGTGGTTGACGACGAGGCCCCGGTCACCGAGAACCCTGCGGAGGCAGCCCGCGGCAGACTGGAGTGCGGCGTTCCCCTCGGCCGTGCGGACGTCCGACAGGGCACCGGCCACTTCAGCGTCGTCGGCCGAGCGTTCCAAGACACAGGTCAGCTCACGGTCGATCAGTTCGTAGTCGCACGGTGCCAACGCGCTCTCCGCGAGGCGGAAGAAGCGGCGCGGGTCGGCAGCGTACTGGCGCAGGAGTTCCTCGACCACGCCCCCGCCCCCGAGCATCGCCTCGGTGATCCAGATCTCCTCGACCCCGTCCTCTGGCGGTGGGACACCGGCGGGGCGTGGGCCTGGGTCGAGGTCGAGAAGCAGGTCCGCAACGTCCATGTCAGGGCAGAGTTGCTGGCACGCCTCCAACAGCGCGCAGCCCAGCGTGGACTTGAACCGGTCGGCCGCCCAGCGGTGCCAGCCCGCGTCGGGCGGTGACCATAGGACGGGCGCGAGCCCGTGCAACGCCGCCTGCACGGCCGGATCGTTGCAGAGCGACAGCAGGGACTCGTGGACGCGCTGTCGCCCGGAAGAGTCGTCGTCGGCCGCCAGCGACTGGAAGATGACTTCGAGCACCTGGGCCAGTCGGTCACCGAGTCCGGCACCGGCGATCGCGGCGTGGGCCTCGGGCAGGGTGAGATTGTCGCGGACCGCGGCGACCGTCAGGGCCGACAGATAGATCTGCACGAGCCATTCGCGTCGGAATCCGTTAGCCATCACCCCCAGCGTCGCGTCCGCCTGGACGCGGTGGCGGAAGTAGGCCGTGCGGTAGCTGCGGACCTTCGCGCGGTTGGGGTGGTCGGTGCCGAGTCCGAGGTCACCCGGTGCCCGGTAGCGGAAGACGATCCCGTCTACTTCCTGTGTGAAGCCGACCGCGGCCGGGCCGCCGCCTTCCCGCTCCGTGTAGCAGATGTCGGCGTCGATGCTGCCCCCGCCCTGGAAGCGCAGGCTGGCCCGGGCACCGACGGCGAAGCGGCGAACCTCGGCGTGACAGTGGTGGCTATGGGTGAAGAACCGCACCTCCCGAAGGAAGTCCGCCCAGGCCCAGCCTCGCGGCGGCTCGAACCGCAGCCTCGCGTCCTCTCCCCTCGGGATGATCTGGGTCCTCCAGACGAGCTGAGAGTTCGAGGTCGTCAGCACCTGCGAGGGAGGTTTGGATGACTCGATCCGCCACGGCCGGACGCAGCGGACGGATCGGACGGCACCAGCCTCGCGCACCTCGAACGCCCCCGCCTCCTCGAACTCTGCGCACAGGGTCTCCACGGGCAGTTGCTGCACTGGGGCGTTCAGGTCTGGCGGGGCGACCCAGTGGTTGGCGAAGGCGTGCTCCACGCCGAACCTGCGGGTGACCCGCCCCGGGGCGAGCGTACGCAGCGCCTGGAGGAGCGGCAGGAAGTGGGTGGTCGCCTCCTGCCCCTTGATCTGCGGCGGCACAACCACCTCGACCTCTGGGAGGTTCAAGTCGCCGAAGAGTTGCTGCGGCACGAAGTCGGGCAGCGGGTGGTCGTTGACCTGGTAGTCCCGCTCCGTCTCGCCGGGGCGGGCGGGCACGCGCCGCCAGCCCGACTCCAGCCGGCGCAGCAGCGTCGGCAGGGCCGAGGTGTAAAGCGGCCGGGGCGTCTCCCACAAGAGCGACCGCACGACCTCGGGGGACACCGCCAGCGCCGACTGCAGGTGCGACTCCAGGGAGCGGCAGAGTTCCTCGTCCCCGGCAAGGATGTCACGGACGAGGTCGCGCTCCCAATCCTGCCGCCTGCGGATCGCGGCGACCCACGGGGCCGAGCCCGACACCGGGCCGCTGAAGTCGGTCCACACGCTGCCGGGCGGGACGTCGTGCGGCACGCGAGCAGCTACCCAGTCCATGAAGGCGAAGACGGCCTGCATCCGCAGGACGTAGCGGTTGGCGACCGGGAGCGTGCGGTGGGGCAGTTCCGGATCGAAGAGTTGCTCGTATGCCTGGAACGCGAGTCGGTCGCGTCCGTAGTCGGACAGCACGACGAGGGTCCAGGGGCGCATCGCGCGGCGGCGGCCGGCACGCCCTTTCCGCTGCAGGTAGGCCGCCCAGTCCCTGGGGGCCTTGTGCTGAAGGACCGCGCCGACCTCGGGGTCGTTGTAGCCCACTTCGAGGGCCGCCGTCGCAACGACCACGTCACTTGCGCGGTCCACACCTGCGTCCTGGGAACTCGTTCGGGAGACTCGCAGTGGCACCCCCAGCCCGACCGGGTGCCCGATTTCCTCGCACAGACGCCAGGACTGCCCGTCGCGCAGGCGTTCGGAGTGTTCAGGGGCGGCGAACGACCGCAGTGCGGCCAGCGGTGCCTGCCCGGGGACGGTCCGGCCCCAGCTATCGAGCCCCTCGGCGTCCTGTAGGTTGTTGTAGAGCCGGTTGGTCACGTCGAGGTCGTCGGTAAAGGCGAACACCCGCTTGCCGTACAGTCCACCGCTAGGGTCGCCGTCTCGGGGGTCCAGGATCCGGCGCAGCAGCATCGCCGCCTGGATGCTCGTGGACAGCAGGCTCGTCCCGGAGGCCGGGTCCCCGCACAGGGCCAGCAGGTATTCGGCGGCCTCCGGACAGGGGTCGAGGTCCTCCGGGCGGGGTGAGACCTCCTCGACCGAGCCGGGCCGAAGCCCGACAAGTTGGCCGAAGAACTCGGCGGCCCCAGGGAGGGTCGCCGACAGTCCGGTGAAGTGAACGCGGCCGCCAACCGCGTGGTGCCACCGCCGGAGCAGCATCGCCACCTGAGCCCCCGAAGTGCCCTCGTAAGTATGGACCTCGTCGAGGAGCAGGATCTTGGGGCGTCGCACCCTGTCGCCCACCCCGAACACGTGTCGGAACCGCTGGTTGGTCATCTGGCGGTTGAGCATCTCGGTCGTCGCGAACAGGATGTCCGGGGGGGACTGGGCCATGCGCTCGCGCGTCAGCACGACCTCGTCGGGTTCGACGCGCCTCCCGCAAGCAGCCCTAGCGCAGCAGAGGCGCTCGACGGCTTTCTCGACGTCGCCCCGCGCCCAGATCAGCGGCCCGCCGCAGCCGGGACAACGGAGGTACGGACACTCAAAGCCGCCGCCGCGCTCCCGGCCCCAGGGTTCGTACCGCCCCAGGACGTCCTGGGCCACTCGCGGTGTAGGCCCGAAGAACGCCCCGAGGAGGAGCTTGCGACCCGCCGAACGCCCGAGTACGCTGTCCAGGCGGCGGGCTTCGAGGTACGTTTCGGAGAATTGGTCCTTGAGCAGTTCGTTGCGGGGGTAGATGGCGATCGCCTTGGTCCAGTAAGCACCGCCGGCCACCAGTCCGGCCAGATGCGTCAGGGCCGGGACGTAGAAGGCGAGCGTCTTCCCCGTGCCCGTGCCGGCGCAGACGATGAGGCCGCGGGCCGAGCGGAAGTCGAGGTCGAGGAGCATCCGCCTTGTCGCACGGAGTTGGAACTCTGAGAGCCGCAACGGGTCAGACTCGCCGGTGCGGAGCAGCGCCGTCAGCGCCTGACGGTGCTGGGGCGTGAGTCGCACCTCCGCCTCGATGGAGCGCATGCTTGCGTCGGGGGTGCGGTCTCGCAAGGGGTAGCGGCGAGGCCGTCGATCGAAGCGGTAGTCCGACACGAGGGTAGGGGCGAGTTGCCACCGCCGGTTAGGGAACAACTGCCTCAGTCGCGAGAAGAGACGCACTCCCTCGGCCATGCGGGTACGGTAGAACTCACGGCCTTCCATCCGGAACGGGAAGAGGAGCCTGCGATCGGCCAGCGCCTGGCGGAGTTCCTCCGGCGAGGCCGCCTGCCCCGCCTCGTTGATGGCGGCGGCCGCGAGGTCATCGACCTCCTCGGCAAGAAAGCCTCCCTCAGCGACGCCCCAGGTGAGGAGGCGGCATTCCTCGCGCTCGAGGCGGTCCAGGAGGTCGCGCAAGAGCAGTTCCCATTCGTCCACGGTCGCCCCCTTTTAGCTGCCGGCCCGGATCATGAACGCACCTTCCAGTTGGTGCTCCGCGAGCCAGCACCGCACCTCCTCGGTCAGGTGCTCCAGGCGTGCCCCCGTAGGACCTACCGCCCCCCGCAAGAAGACCAGGACTGCGGCCGGGACCTGCCCCCCGCCGAGTTGCTGCCATTCCGCCTGGACCTGGGCGACGAGCAGTTGGTACGCATCGACCTGCGCCCGGCTGGTCGGCAGCGTCCCCTGGGCCTGTCGCACCCGGTCGGCCAGCGACCGAATCCTCTGAATCGTCGGGCGGAAGCGGGGTAACCGGTCGAGCACGTCGAGCAACTCCCGGTTGGTCGTGATCGGTTGGGCAGCGGTGTGCTCCTGCCAGGCACGAGTGAGCACGTCTTGGAGCCTCGCGGCGACGGTTTCGACCCTGTCAGAAAACGCGCGGTGCCTGAACCGCCGCTGGTCGAGAGCGGCCTCGGGGTCGTCCCGCACGGCGGCCTGGAGTGCAGTCACCTCCTCCAGCACCGGTCGGGCGATGTCGGCCACCGAACCCGTGGCAATCCCGGCGTCGTGAAGCGCTCGTAAGGAGTCCACGAGAGGGGACAGCCTCGCCAGGACACGCTGGGCGAGTTGGTCCCGCACCACCTCGAACTTGCTGAGTTGCTCCAGGTGCCGGCGCAGCCGCTCCTTCTCAGTGATCCTCGCCGTCAGGCGTTGGCATTCTTCGATAAGCACGGCCTCTCCCCGCAAAGCAAGCCAAGGTGTTCTTTTAGACAAGTGAGAGACTGGTCGATTTCCTCTTGCACCGCTCGCAGTTCGCCCGCACCCTGGGACTGTTCGATCTCTTGCTCGACCCGGCGTCCGCTGAGCTCCAGGAACTGCCGCACCGCGTCGATGAAGCCCGATGTCGCCGCCATAGGGGTGAAGAGGTCGGCCCTCCCTATCTCCCCGAGGAGGACACCCGAGTCAGCCTCGTCGCGTATCCGTTGCGCGGCCTGCAAGGCGTTGTCGAAGCGGCAGCGAGAGAAGGTGTCCATCGCGGCGTCAAGCCTTTCCCGCATCCCGGCCGGGAAGACGCCCTCGCTCGTCGCCGCCTCCGCAGCGGACCGGACCGCTTCTACGAGGTCGTTGCGGGAAGCCCCCTGTCCGATCGCCCCGGCGACGGCGTTCAGCCAGTTGACGAAGCGGTCCTTCTCTTCCTCGACCGCCCGTGCCAGGAGGGTATCCGCCTTCTCGCGCGTCTTGCGAAGCGGGGCTAACTCGGCCCATGTATCAGGTGGTAGGACCTCGGTGGGTACCCAGGTCCGCCGGATCTGCCTAAGCGGCCCGGCGAGTTGCGCCGCGTCGATCACCTGCACCGCAGGGGAGTTGCCTTTGGTGCAGGCGATCCGCCCTTTGACGATCGTGACCAGGGCCTGGTGCTGCTCTCGCAATGTCTTCATCAGTTCCTGCCAGGCCGGCCCCCGATGCCCCGTCTCGACCCCGTCGATCTTCTCGAACAGCGCGCTGATCTGGTCGGCAAGTCCCGTGCGGCTCGACGGCGGCCGCCCCGCCATCCGGGCAGCCAGGGCCAGAACCTCAACCGTGGCGGGCACGGGGTCCCATGCCTCGGCCGACGTCCGCGAGGCCCGCGCCTGTCGCAGCACCTCGGCGCTCCACAGATCGAGTAGCCGGGCGTACTTCCGGAAGAAGTAACTGCCCGGACGCCCCGCGTGGCGGAACTTCCAGTTCCCGTGGCGGCGGAACAGCAGCAGCCCTTGCAGGGCGAGGGAGACGTCGGTAAACGCCGTCGTGTCGGACGGGTCCGCCGGGATCGCGAGCATGATGGCCGGCCTCTGGCCGGCCCGCACCGCCTGCCGCATGAAGGTGATGCTGGTCTGCCGGAAGGGCTTGTTCCCGGTCGCCTCGGCGAACTGGCCGCGAAGCAACAGTTCCGCGTCCCAGTTGATGTGCTCGCGGATGGCGGGGAAGAGAGCCTCGCGTAACTCATGGACTAGCGACTGCGGCACCGCGCCCCCGCCCGGCCACGTATCGAGCAGGGCCAGGTACTCCGCAAGGGGTCCAGACGGCGCGTCGCTCACGACGAAGGCCGGAGCGACGGTTGGGTGATCCGCCGGGGTCGCCGAGGGAACCGTGTTCCCGAGCGGCGGCAGGCTGAACGCCTGGTGGATGCCAGGAGCCAGGTCTACCAGGCGAGTCCCGTCGGTCCACAGGTCCAGCAACACAGAACGGCGCGACCTCGTCGCGGCGTCGCTGCGGGCCAGGTCGTCGCGCACGACGCCAGGGAGCTTCAGGCCCTTGAAATGCTCCGCGATCGCAAGCGGCGGGAACGTCCCGGCGCGAAGGTCGTCGGCGTAGGCGGCCAGGACGTGCTTCAATACGTCCTTGAGAAGGAGCCGGGGGTTGAAGCCCTCGGGACTCGACCGCGCCATCATCCTTGGGATAGCGACCGAGGTGAACGGGTAGAGCCCCATCCCATGCGACGCGCCGAAGGCGTTGTGGCAGTCGGCACGGTGCGGGCACGACTCGCAGGCGCTTGGGACCGGCACGGTCTCGCTGTCGCCCCCGCCCTGGGCCTCATGGAACCAGCGGTCCAAGGACTCTTCATCAAGGCGGGCGACGTTGAGGTATCGGGCGACGAACCTCTCGATCTCACCGGGTGCCAGGGCGCCGGCATCGGCGGGTGTCAGATCCAGCGTGACGCAGAAATCGACGCGGGTCTGTACCGTCTGGACGAGGGTGCGGAAGTAACCCGTCGTACACGCCAGCGCGGTGCGCAGTGGGCACAGGCGTCCCCGGCCCTCCTGTTGCGGCTTGGCGATGACCGCCTCCAGGAGTTGCATGTCGATCCCCTGGAGCTTCGCGAAGTCCTCGATCAGCAGCACCAGTTCAAAGCCCTTCGCGCCCAGCGCCTCCCGTACTTCGAGCATCAGACGGAAGAGGGCCTCCCCTTTGAGTTCCAGCAACTCCGCGATGGCGGCGCTGAGATTGAGGTTGAGCCAGTTGACGGTCTCCAGTTGCAGATCGTCGTCCCCGAGGAGAAAACTGAAGAAGCTGCGTGCATCCTCGCTAGCCCTGTCGATATGTTCGACTCGCAGCGGCAGGTCATCAAGTTTGAATTCGCGACGCTCCTGGAGGCGTTCCACCCGCCCGGTGTCACCGATGGCGTGGGCCACTAGGCGGTGGACGATGCCCCCGTCGCACAGAAGGTGTGTGCGGAAGAACGGATCGTACAGCAGGCTCGGGAGCGACTCGACCAGATACTCCTGTGCTTCGGAAAGCCCGTGCATCTGGTGCGGGCCGTTCCTGCCGCAGGCCACCGCCAGGTTGTTTAGGAGCTTCTCGCGAGCCTCCCGCTCCGACCGAAGTTCGCTCGTCGCCCGGCGTAAGCGGGCGCGGTAGTCATCAAAGGCCGCTCCCTCGGTCCCAGGGATTGCGAGGACGCGAGCCAGGACGTCCCGGAGGTTAGTGTCCACCTTGGGGATCAGCAGGACGTGCCGCGTCGCGGTGGATGGGATGTGCGCGGCCAGCCAGCGGACGAGGTGCGACTTCCCTGTCCCCGCCTCGCCGAGGACGGGGATGAACGCGAACTCCTTGGGCGCGAGGAAGTCCCGCAAAAGATCGTTCTCGGAGTAGATCACCCGCGAACTAAGGTCCGCGCGGTTACCGCTGTAGAGCGAGGTCAGCGTGGTGCGGAACATCGGGACGGGGTGGTGCGTCGCCAGGAACACGTTGTCCGGCGGTTGCAGAGCCTCCGTGTCCATGACGCGTTCCGCGCGACTGGCTGACCAACACACAACGTTCTGGAACCCCATCCCTATCTCCTTCAGTTGGCGCGCAGCCAGACGACGTGGGTCACGAACCGGCGGTCCTCGCCGTCCGGCAAGATCAGCCCCGGGGCATCCGACTCCCGCACGAGTTCGACGGCCCCCTCCTCTTCAAGCCGGAGCCAGGCCCGAGCAGTCGCGCTCGACAGCGACCCGGTCTCCGCCCCGCGGACCTGTTGCTCGACGCGGCGGCGAAGCGACCCGCCTTCGAGGACTGGGCAGAGTGTCGCGAGTCGAGCCGTGAGGTCCTGCAGCCCCTGCCGCTCGCCCGTCCGACCCTGAAAAAGACCCGGCAGACGCCACCTCACCTGGGCCGTCGGGTCGGGCGTCATCGCGTCGCCGCCGGCCTTGTCGGCGTGCTTCCAGGCGAAGCCGAGGTAGCACGCCCAGTCCTCGAACATGCCGTACGGAGTCGTGTTCGTCACGCCGAAACGGTCGCCACCCACTTTCTCTCGCAATTCCTGGTCGATCGTCTTCCAGTTTCCCGGTGCGTCGTCGGTGTTGAGGGTGAGATACCAGGCGATCACCAGCCCCAGATCATGATTCTCCTCGCGTTCCGGGCTGAAGAACAGATCGCTCAGCAGGAGCGGCAGCGGCCGAGCCGAGCCATCTCGATCACTACCGGCGAGGGTCGGGTGAATCCGAACGTCGTCCCCCTCCACGGCGAAGAGCCCCATGGCGATGCACTCACGCACCGTGGCCTGGGCCATCTTCAGACCGCCTCTCTCGCGGTCGTCGTCCCCACCAGCCTTACGCGCTGATTCAGGGGCGAGCATGGACTCTGGCGCCTCCCTAATCTCGCGTTGACCACGAGCCTGGAGGAGGTTGCGCAGTGACTCGGGAGCGAGCACGGACTCCAGCGTCTCCCGAATCTCGCGTTGACCACGAGCCTGGAGGAGGTAACGGTAGGCCCCAATGACCCGGCTCGGGACGGCGTAGGCTTCCCTCAATACGCTCATAGGCCGGTCCTCGCAAGAAGTTCTTCCAGAGAATAGCTCGGGCAGCGAAGCATGTCGCGTAGCCGACAGTGTGGCTTCCGGGGGTCTAGGGCGTCCCCGGCAGCCCACAGAACCTTGGGGCAATCCCGCTGGACAGCTTCCAGGGCCGTCACGACCGACTCCGGTACCACCGAGCCCAGGTAGAACAATGTCGGGACATTGGGCAGCAGCAGCGGTTCCCACCGCTCGGCGAAGAAGCAGAACGCACCCGGAACTCGCTGGAGCAAGGGCCGTAGCGATTCGAGCGTTTCCTCCGGTGCGACCACGAGCCGCACCCCTTTGACGACGAGCCACTTGAAGAAGCGTTCGCGGCGCTGGCGGTCCAGAGGCGATCTCGCTACAGGCAGGGGGTCGAAGACCGCGAAGGCACCGCCGCCCAAGAGGAGCCCATCTCGGAAGTCCTCCGCCACAGACGCGTGAGGTCGCGGCCAAGGCGGCCGCGGCTCGGGCAGGCCACCAGCGAAGGGAGCGTTGCCCGCAGCCCGGCAGCGCGAGCAACCGCCGCAACTTCGCGAGACCGATACGCCCCTCCGCGGTGGTTGGTCCCGAGCCTCGATTCGATATGCCTCCTCGAACAACTCCGCCAGGCAGCGGTTCCGCCCGATCTCCTCGCTCAAGGCATCCAGCATGAGCCGCAGACCGCGCTCCGACTGCCCCGCCGTGCGGCGGCGTGCAGCCTCGACGACGCTGAGCCACGTTGCGTCGTAGTTCAGGTGGTCGAACCGGTCGCCGACTTTCAGCACCCGCTGGTTGCGGTGACGGTCGAGATCACGCTGGTAGGCTTCTTCCGCGGCTTCGACATCCTCTCCACCGTCCCGCTCAGGCGGCGGCTGAGCGTCGAGTTCGACCACACCGCACCGGTCCAGCAGGGTTAGCGTGCGGACGTTCCAGGCCCTGTTGTAGTCGCTGTCGCTGTCGGTCTCACCCTCCCGGTACTGCGGCACCACGTCGATGGGCACGCGGAGCCGGCCATCGGGGAGCACCTCCCGGTTGTTAGCAAAGAACATCGCTCGCCAGCGTGCGTACCCTTTTTCGACGCTGATGACCGTCTTACTGTTGAGATCGCGCGCGACCCGGACGTCCTCGTCCGTCCAAAGCACCAACGAGAGGCAGGCACGCCCGTCGCGACCGCCGCGGCCCACCTCCTGATAGAATCGGTCGAGCGTTTCCGGAACGCAGGCATGAACTACAGCGCGAACGTCGGCCTTGTCCATCCCCAAACCGAAGGCAGAGTTCGCGACGACGACGTCGATCTCCTGCCGCTGCCATCGCTGCAACACGTCGGAACGCTCCTCGGCCCCCGTCCGCCCGGTGACGACGGCCGTGCGTAAGAACCCGGCGGCCCGCAGGTCGGCCGCCCATCGTTCGGCGTCAGCCACCCGCGTGACGTAGAGCAGCAGTGGGCGAGGGAGATGTCGCAGTGCCTCGAACACACGATCCCGCCTCTGGGCCTCGTCGCCGCAGTGGGCGGACCAGTAGCTCGGCTCGGGCCGTAACTGGGCGGCCGCAAGTACTCCGAACGGCCCAGGTTGGCCGAAGAGGGTCTCCAGGGTATCGAGGCAGCCCTCGGTCAGGGTGGCGGTTACGAGCAACGTGCGGAACGGGTCGGTCGGGACGACGCGCAAGAGGTCGCGGCGAAGCCCGGCAATCTCCTGGAACTCCGGGCGGAAGTCGTCGCCCCACTGATCGACGATGTGCGCCTCGTCGATGGCGAGCGTACCGAGTAGCCCCACCCGGGCGCAGCCGTACAGCGGGCCGGCGAGCGAGCGGAGCAGGCTCTCGGGCGAGGTGAACAGCAGCCTCTGCTCACCGCGCCTGATTCGCTGCCGGATGGCGGCGTTACGCTCCAGAACCCGCGGCCCTGTGCCACCGTGGTAGGCGGTGTCGTGGCCGATCACGCTCCGGATCGACCGTTCCTGGTCGAGCGCCAACGCGGTGGTAGGGACGACGACCACCGTCAGGCTGCGTTCGGAAAGCACGCTCGGCAGGTGCAGGCAGAGGCTCTTGCCCGCTCCTGTAGGGAGCCCAACGACAAGGGTCGACCCAGGCGGTGCCGTCAGGATCGCCCGGACGGCCTGCCGTTGGGCAGCCGAGCGGTAGTCGGGCCAAGGGGTGCCGTCCAAGAACGGGTCGCCCCGCGCGTGCCGACCGTACTCTCTTCGCTCCTCCTCGACTAACAGAGGCCCCTCGGGATCCTGCCCGCCCTGCCCAATCCGCAGCCAGTCCGGTCGCCACGGACGTGCCTGCACGAGAAACGCTGACGGCCGCACCGCGAGGACATTAACGCCGAACGCTTCCCACGCCCCACGGTCTGGCCAGGTTGAGCTTTGAGGCACGAGGAGGGTGGGAGGGGGGCCACCGGATAATTCCTGCTCGCGGCGCAGCACATGACGCACCAGGACGGCTAGATCATTTGGGCCAGCCCTTCTCTGGGCAAGCGCGTCCAATAAGCGCGATTGCGGAGGATCGAAGCTATTACCAATTGTCACTACCTGGGCAGCAAGGGCCTCGCGGAGGCGCTGAAAGGCATCGGTCATTGCTCGTCCTCCGCTTCGGCTGGCAGCGTCGGATGTTTTCCGGACAGGACCAAAAAACCCACTGAGTCGAGACGCAATTCCGGCTCGCGGATGCCGGCGACCAGTGCTTCGCTCAGGGCCTGTTCGAGCTTGAGATCGCGAACTCCCACTATGCCGCCGAACTGCTCCGAGGTCTCATCGCGGGCCAGACGCAAGCGCAGTTGCTCGACCCTAGCGTGGAGTTCGCGCTCCGCCTGCCGGGCGAAACCCAGGCACCGCTCGCGCAGCGGGGGGCTGCCCCTACCGAGGACCTCATCCGCGGATCGCTGGCGGGCGTGCTGACAGACAGCGGGCCAGCGAGCCGGGTCAATCAGGGGATCCAGGCAGGCCAGTCGGTCGTGAGCAATGCTGTAGTCGGTACCGCCCTTGTCGGCTGCGCGGTATGGGCGAGCGAGGATCGCGAGCAGCGACGCATCATCGACCGGCTGGCCGTCGCTGTCGAGGAACGCCACCTCGATCTGCGGCGGCAGCAGGGCGTCTGCCTGACGCTGGAGCGATCGGGTCGCCGAAGCGGGCAGGCCAAAGTGGGCAAGGAGTTCGCAAGCTTTGGCGATGTTCGCCGAGACCACGTAGTTGAAGCGGAAGCCGAGCCACTCGCTACCCTCGGACGTGTCCCAGCCCGGCTCGACGCGCCACAAGGCGAACGCCTGGCCCCGGTCGTCCCAGCGGACGTAGCTGGCCATGGTGTCCACGAACCCGTCGCCCGCCCGGTATAGGTTCACCCCGGACCTCCCCGCAGCCAGCTGTCGGTTGAAAGTGCCGGGGTACTCCAGATGGCCACCGAGGCGGTGGTTGAGCCACTCCAGCGGGACGAGAGTGCGACAATTCCCGTATCGCCTGTCAATGTTTGGGGAGTAGTTGAACAGCCCTGTCCGATCGGGCACCCGGTCTCGGCGGAACTGGAGTGCGTCTATGACCCAGCTGTCGAAGTCATGTTCCATCCCGGCGTGATTCCGCTCGAGTTCCTCCAGTGCGCGGAAGCAGTCCGCCGCGCTCTGGTCAAGCGCGTCGATCGTATCGAGCGCGTCCTGTTCGTTGAGACGCTCTTGCTCCTGGCGTATACCCTCGCGCAGCGTGCCGATTTGCCCTTCGAGTCCGCCCGCCCCCTCGGTGAGCATGACCCACGCGAGCCGCGGGAGGCTGCCGTCCGCGAAGAACTGCAGGCTGGCGATCGAGCCGTCGAAGACGCCGAAGCCCTCGTCCAACGCTCGATACCATGCCCGGTAGAGTGAGTGTTCGCAGTCGGGGCCCAGGCAGAAGATCGACGAGACCGGGTGCGACCTGCCGATGCGGTCGAGCCTCCCCACGCGCTGCTCGACCCGGTTCGGTGAGAAAGGCAGGTCGAAGTGGACGACGTGGTCCGCGAACTGAAGGTTCCTGCCCTCCTCGCCGGCGCGGTCGCAGATAAGGATGAAGCAGCCCGGGTCGTCGCGGAACCGCCCGACGACTTCCCGCACCTCGGCGGCCGAGAGACCCCGGAGGTAGCCCTCGGCCGCCCGAGCCCCGAACCTCGCCCGGGCCTGTTCGAGGAGTTCGCGGCAGGCAGCGGGGTAGTTGCTGAACACGACGCACTTGGGAGCCGGGCCCCTGACGGTGTCGCGTGTGTTGGCCAGCGATTCGACCACTAGGTCGATCCGGTCCCCATCCTCGGGTGCTTCGCTCAGGGCAGAAATCAGGGCGTCGAGCACCGCCGCCTCACCGGGGAAGTGCGGGGTGTCTGCGATAAGACGCACATCTGCATCGGGCAGCGACGAGCGCAATCTCTCACCGCAGGGGGAGCCGGTCCTTAGGCGGCATGCTTCGAGGAGTAGGTCCGGCCAGGATCCGCCCAGTTCGAAGAGGAGCACGAACAGGCGGGCGAGAGGTGGCAGGCACCGGTCCTCGCCGATCGGCGGGCAGTGAGGGACGGCGGTTTCCCGCCACTCCTCCAAGAGGTCATGGACCGAAACGGCCCTCTCGTCTAGGTCGTACTCCGTCTTCCGTGGGGTGCGCGGGCCGCCCCGCCCGGCCAGTTCCTCCAGGTTGACCGACGCACGACGGCTTCGGAGCATACGCCGGTGAAGCCGGTAGGTCTCGCTGACGTGAACTCGGATTGCACGCACCAGACGGTCCCGGGCGGCCCCGTCAACCGGGCTGGCGGCCAGCGCCTGTTCGAGTTCCCCCGCCAGCCTGGCGACGGCCTCGTCGCCGCCGAACAATTCGCGCAACCGGCGGATCCCCAACCTGAGCGGGTAAGTGGACGCGCCCTCTTGCAGCGACAGGAGCAGGCGCCCGACGTCCTGGCGGCGGGCTACACGCTGGCGGAAGCCCTCCAGTTCCTCAAGTCGGTAGATCGCCGGGTCAAGCAGGTGCAGCATCCCGAGGAAGTCACGCTCGTTGTTGAGCACCGGCGTGGCCGAGAGAAGCAGGACGCGATCCGCAGCGGCACACAACTCCCGGACGGTCCCAAACCGGTCACGGCCCGCCCGGCTCACGGCGTAGGCTTCCGCCGCAAGGTGTTGGGCCTCGTCGATGAGGACCAGGCCCCAGGAGGATTCCGTCAGGGCATGTTCCACCCGGTCGTGGCCGCAGAGGCGCACTCGCTCCTGGCCGAGGCCCGAGAGGCGGAACTTGGCCTCCAACTCCTCTGCCCATTGGTCGAGGAGTAGAGGCGGCACGAGGAGGAGAGCACAGCCCTGTCGGTCGTCGAGAAGGTACTGACGAAGAATCACTCCGGCCTCGATCGTCTTGCCGAGGCCCACCTCGTCGGCAAGGAGATATCGCTGGACAGGGTCGCGGAGGACACGGCGGACCACCTCGACCTGGTGGGGCAGCAGGTCGATGCATGCCGACAGCAGGGCGGTCATCCCGCGGCAAGCGGCCCGCTGCGTGGTCAGGGACATCACAAAGCGGAAGCGGCGATCGTGGAAGAAGGGCGTTTCTTGGGACCGGTGGATCAAGGTCTCTACGGGATCGTCAATGGGGATGGCCGCGCGGACAAAGAGGTCACGCTCCTGTACCCAGCAGATCTTGCCCTCTCGGAGCCAGACCTCGTAGCGCCTCTCCTCAGGGAGGAACCTCCCCACTCGGCCAAAGACCCAGCGGTCGTTGTCTCGGAAGTAGCACCTGGTCTGCGGAGAAATGTCGCTAACTCTTTGCAGGTTAACGATTTGGATGTCGTAGGATGTGGATCTCGCTACCGAGAGGAAGTAGACGACCCTGGCGCAGGAACCCGCAATCTCGTCGACCTTTCCGACGCCGAGTTGACGATACCCTCCCGTCGCTTGAACGAAACAGCCTTCGGTGATTCGCGAGGTTGCCACAGAAAGCCCCTTACAGGGATCTTGCCCCTGCCTGGGGGCCGTACCGGACTTTGGTCGCCTGGTTCTCCTAGCGCCGCTTCCATGTCTCGGTCATCGTGTCACAGTTACGAAGTTGTTATACAAACGACACAGGCGAGAGGGTAGCAACACTCCGGAAACAAACGCTTCTCCCCTACAACTTTTCGTCTCGCGGGGACCAATATTTACCGATAAAACGCATTGCGCCGCCCGTGAGGAAATGTCGGTGGTGGGACTGCTCGCCCCCCAGGGCATTTCATAAGACGTCTAACAGGAGTACACGAGGACCGGGCGTGCAAATGGTGCGGGGGTGAGTAGTGACTGTAAAGGCTAACATCCTGGTTACGTGCGCGAACCGCAAGGGGGTTGCGACCGCACCTGGCTTGATGCTGCGCACTCTTGGTGGCGAAGACATTGACGACCGCGCGCTGGCCTGGGTGAAACTCCTTGACCGCTCAACAGCGCCAACTTGCCCAGCGCATGACCTCTACGGTGGAGACCACTGGCAGGTCGTCCGTTCGCTCAAAGCAGTGGGTGAGGCGTCCCGAGTGGCCGTCGACGTTTGGGTCTGTTCGGCCGGATACGGACTGGTTCCTGTTCATGCGCCACTGCGATCCTACGCCGCCACCTTCTCCTCGGGACACCCCGACTCAGTTGTTGTTCGCCACAAGTCGCTCACACGAAGGGAGATACGCATAAAATGGTGGCTTTCCATCGCCGGCTGGGCCGGGCCATCGGGCGCTGTAAGGACCGTGGCCGACCTCGCCCAGCGCGAGCCTGATTCGCCCCTTCTGGTAGCGGCCTCCCCCCCCTACCTTGACGCGATGGCCGATGACCTCATCGAAGCACGGAGTGTTCTTGGAGAGGGCAGGCTGGCAATCTTCTGCGGTGGTGACTGGCATGGGCCTGCCCTCGCAGCCAGTATGATCCCCTGTGATGCCCGGCTTCAGTCGCACTTAGGCGGTGCTCGCACCTCCCTAAACGTCCGCTGTCTGCGTCATGCGCTCACCGGTGCCGGCGGTGATGCTTCCCGCCTGACAGTCTCCAAACTCTCCGAGTCGTTCACGTTTTTGCTCCACCGACAAGCGAACCTGCAACCTGCTAAACGAGAGACACTCTCCGACGACCAGATCCTGACCTACATCCAGCGGGCACTCGACTCCGAGTCGGACCTATCTGCGACTTGTCTTCTGACCCGACTCCGCCAATCGGGCTGGGCATGCGAGCAGGCGAGGTTTGGGCGACTCTTCCGCCAATCGCGAGAGGTCGCCCATGGCTAGGACCAAACGCCCGGTGCTGACCAAACCAGCGTTGCGCCTCGATCAGCACAACAAACACCCCCTCTATCTGTTCAGCCTCACAGGGACCGAATTGCTAACGGTTGCCGATATCAGCAGGGTGGGACGGGACGACGCTGGCGGACTTCTAGGATACCAGCGCGAGGAAGTCCAACGACACGTCCGGGACATCACCGGCTACCTCGACGGCGAGGACGTGCTCTTCCCCAACTCGATCATCCTGGCACTCTCTTCTGCGGTGGTGTTCCGAACCACCGAGGAGGCCACTCAGGATGGCATGGCGTCGGGAACGCTGGAGATCCCCGTCTCCACAAAGGCGGAAGCGAAACCAGCCTGGATCGTGGACGGGCAGCAGCGAGCGCTGGCCTTGGCACGATCCCGACGACGCGACTGGCCAGTCCCAATTAACGGCTTCGTCGCCGACGAAGTCGAGGTGCAGCGTGATCAGTTTCTCCGAGTGAACAACTCGCGGCCACTACCCCGCGGTTTGATCGTCGAACTGCTCCCCGGTACTTCGGCCGCGCTGCCCCGAGGGTTAGGCACGCGCCGCTTGCCGTCCACGTTGTGCGACCTGCTGGTACGTGACCCAGTGTCTCCATTCTTCGGCCTCATCCGACGCCCTTCGACCCCGAGCGCAAACCGGAAGGCAGCGGTCGTGACCGACACCGGCTTGGTGAAGATGTTGGAAGAGAGCCTGACGACCCCCTCGGGCTCACTTTTTCCTTTCCACAACATATCAAGCGGGGAGACCGACTTCGATACGCTCTGGCGAGTCCTACTGGCCTACTGGTCGGCGGTCCGGGCGGTGTTCCCCGAGGCATGGGGTCGGCCGCCCGCAACTAGTCGTCTCATGCACGGGACAGGCATCCGCGCGATGGGGCGACTAATGGACCGGGTCATGTCGGCGTTCGACCCGAATGACCCCCACCTAACTGACCTCGCCGAGGACGAACTTCGTTTCGTCGCCCCGGTTTGCCGGTGGACGGCCGGACGGTGGGATGAACTGGGCCTTGCCTGGAACGAGGTGCAAAACGTGCCCCGGCATCTGCGTCTTGTCTCGAACTTCCTTATCCACGCTTACCTGCACGGGCGAGGAGGCGGCACGTGAAATTCTTCTTCCCCGACAGCCAAGACCTCGTCGACCCGAGTTTCGACTTCTCCACCGAGGAGCGGTCCCCGACGCGAATCCGGCAGCGTGACGACCTGTACCCCCATGAGGTGTTTGCAGAGGCCCCTTACGATGGGATGCTCGTATCCAAGGCCATCGTTGACGGAACGGGGGATGGTGGGCGGTACACCCTGGCCCAACGCCACCGCCTGCTTCGCGAGGGGGTTAGGGCGTTTTGCCGCTTGGAAGGCCGCCCGATCGAGACCATGGGCGACTGCGGCGCGTTCTCCTACGTCCGCGAGGAGCGGCCGCCCTTTACCGTGCGGGAGGTAATCGACTTTTACGTCCAGTGCCGCTTCGACTATGGACTGTCGGTGGACCATGTGATCCTCGCCTACCAGGCAGAACTGGATGACCTCCTGCCAGGTCTTGCGGAGGTGCCCGCAGAGTGGAGGAAACGCCAGCGGATTACTCTGGAACTGGCCGAGGAGTTCCTGCATCTGCACGCCGACCTCGGGTGCACCTTCACGCCCGTTGGGGTCGCCCAGGGTTGGAGCCCCGCCTCATACGCTACCGCGGTGGAGGAACTACAGAAAATTGGCTACTGTTACATCGCTTTGGGTGGAATGGTACCACTCAAGACCCCAGAGATCCTTGCTTGCCTGCGACGGATCGGGAGGGTGCGGAAACCCGAGACGCGGATCCATCTGCTCGGGGTCACACGGATCGAGCAGGTTCACGAGTTCCGGGGACTGGGGGTGGTGAGTTTCGACAGCACGTCACCCCTGCGTCAGGCCTTTAAAGACGACCGGGACAATTACTACACGATGGATCGGAAATACTCTGCCATCAGGGTGCCGCAGATCGAGGGGAACGTCCGAATGCGGTCGCGGATTGTAGCCGGCGAGGTGAACCAGCAGGAGGCGAAGCGCCTGGAACAAGGCTGCATGGAGGCCCTTCTTCGGTTCGATACGGGAGAGAGCGCCCTGGAAGAGGTCTTGCGCCTGCTCCGAGACTATGAGAAAATCCACGACGGCAAAGGGGATCGCTCGGCAGTTTACCGCGAGATTCTAGAGGCGCGGCCCTGGAAGGACTGCCCCTGCGAGATCTGCCGCTCCCTCGGCGTCCACGTAATGTTGTTCCGCGGGGCAGACCGCAACCGTCGCCGCGGGTTCCACAACTTGTTCGTGTTCGAGCGGAGGCTGCGACAACTGACGGGTGCGTCCGCCGCCGACTCAAGGCAAGGAGAACACCCATGAAGCATCCTGAAAGAAATGGGCACACCTCGAAAGCGGGTGAGTTGCGCCTGCCCGCCCTAGAGGTTCGACAAGGGCCGGATCGGACCTTGTACAGCTTCGCTGTAGACGGCAAGTTGCTACCACAGTTTACGACCGTGTCTCGCGTGCGGCGCGCTGAATCGGCCATTGAGGGTTACCAGCGACCAGAGGTTCTTTCGCACATCGGGGAGATCCGGGCCTACCTTGAGTCGGGCATGCCCATGATCCCGAACGCCCTCGTCGTGGCCTTCGACGGACGGGTCCGCTTTGAACCGGCCGATGGCAACTCCGGCTCGGCGTACTCCCGCTTGGGGACGCTCGTCATCCCCCTCGACCCAAGCCAACCCGAGGAGAACCGCCCTGGCTGGCTAGTGGACGGCCAGCAGAGGGCAGCGGCGATCCGCGAGGCCCGACTCGACTCTTTCCCCGTCTGCGTCGTGGGCTTCATCGCCAGCGACGACCACGAGCAGCGTGAGCAGTTCATCCTGGTCAACTCGACCAAGCCGCTTCCCAAGGGACTCATTTATGAGTTGCTGCCGACGACTCGGACCAGGCTACCGTCGCTATTACAGTCGCGTCGCTTCCCGGCCCAACTACTAGAGCGGCTAAACCGCGATGCGGCGTCGCCCCTGCGGGGACTGATCCGCACCCCGACGACGGTGGAGGGACTTATAAAGGACAACTCCATCCTCAAGATGTTGGAGAACAGCCTGAGCGACGGCGTCCTCTACCGCTTCCGAAGCGATGGGGCGGAGATTGGCGACACCGAGGCCATGCTACGGGTGTTGCACGCTTTCTGGGGCGCTGTGGCGGAGGTTTTTCGCGACGCCTGGGGTATCAACCCACGACGGTCGCGGCTGATGCATGGAGCGGGCATTATTGGCATGGGGTTCGTCATGGACGCCATCGCCGACCGACACCGCCAGCAAGGCGTTCCAACGCTTGACCAGTTCCGGGCCGATCTGGAGCCGCTTCGGGACGCGTGCCGCTGGACGGACGGGTACTGGGATTTCGGTCCCGGCGTGCAGCGCAAATGGAACGAGATCCAGAACACTCCGAAAGACATCCAGGTACTCGCCAACTACCTGCTCGTGCAGTACAAACTGCGCGTGTGGAACCACGCATCGCAGTCCAAGTAGCCTGGGTTATCTCCACACGGAGGATGCCATGTCGAGCGATCCCGAGGCGGGAAGGAAGTTGCGCGAGGGGGTCGAGCGTTACGCCCGAAATTAGACAGGCACCTGGTTCAAACGCATCTTCGATGCAGTGTGGCACTGCTTTGGCACTGGATAACGGATCGGAATCAACGCGGTCCTCAGCTATTTCTTCGCCGCAAATTCCATCTACGAGCGCCAGGCCGGAGGGGCGGCCTTTTTTGTCCTCTTGACGAGTTCTTGGCGGGTCACACTCGCCCGACCAAGAACCACACGAAGAACTTCCCTCCAAACTCGAGTCCGGATAGATCATGGTGATTCGAGGGTCTGAGTCTACGCGGCGAGCCAACTCGTGATACAGGTTGAGGTTACCACGCCAACAACCCATCCCGAGAGGCCCGCCACGCTTGACGCAGCGTACCACGCCCTCTTTCCCTTTCCAGCCTGGGGTCGCACCCCGTCGAGGTCGATTCTCCGATGGTTGCCTCACTACCGACGCCGGCGCTCTGCTGCTCCGCGAGGCTGACCGCCACCTCGGACTGCTCGACGCCTTCGACCGCACCATCCCTGCCCCGCGCCACCCCGACCCGATCCTCCACTCCCAGCGCTCACTGCTCGCCCAGCGCCTCCTCGGCCTCGCCTGCGGCTACGAGCATCGCAACGACCCCGCCTGGCAGGCCCTGCAACGGCCAATGCTCCGGACGGCGACCACTCACGAAAGATCCGGGTTAGGCCCCACGAGTCCAGGCGGGCCCAGTCGCTGCCGGTCAAGGTGCGCTTCCCCGCCGGAAAGAACCTGCTGCCAGAGAGCGGGCGGGCGAGGTTCGACCGCCAGACGTACCACCGCCGCGGCGCGGTGGAGCGGGTGGCTAAAGGAGTCGTGGCCATCCGGTTCGTCAAGCTCGCAATGATCGAACGCTACCTCCGACTCCTGACCCGAAGCTGATCCAGCAGACAAAGTCTACTGATCCGCAGAAAAGCATAGCTATCCTGCCCTGGCCGGGAACGGGAGGTCGAAGGCGGCCCACAAGTTCCGCCACAGTTACTGCTCGTGCTTGGCGTCGATGAGGTGCTCGGTCCGTTCGTCATCCAACTCGCCTACGGACGTGGGGCGAAGTTCGCCATTTTCCCGTATTTCAGCCAACTCCACAACCACTCCACCGGGTTCAGATGCGGCGTGTACGCCCACGTCTTTTTGCGTCCGCCCTCACTAACCCTCTGGACGGCAAGTCGTCGGCGGGCCTCCAACTCTTTCGCTGTGCCGTTGCTTCTCATAGCCGCTTCGATAGGATCCGCCAGCACTGTCGGACAGGGTTGCTTTCCTGCCGGTCAGTAAGGAACGATGTGACGCTCCTGCTGGAGATCAAGGGCTACGAAGTTCACGGCGTCGATCAAAACGCCGCGAAGCACAACATGGCGCGCAAGTGGGTGCGAGCAGTAAACAACCTCAAAGACTTCGGCAC
>ERZ1066117.709-NODE-709-length-22201-cov-9.092026_pt1 | contig 22201 bp, 21 predicted proteins | sample MGYA00382764_ERZ1066117 | MGnify/ENA primary metagenome ERZ1066117 (study PRJEB33369, sample SAMEA5778347) | biofilm metagenome | biome: Industrial cooling water; feature: Water cooling tower basin; material: Biofilm | place: United Arab Emirates | collected...
GCGGCCTTCTTCGGGGCGGCCTTCTTGGCGGCCTTCTTCACCGTCTTCTTGGCGGCCTTCTTGGCGGTCTTCTTGACGGCCTTCTTCGCAGCCGCCTTCTTGGCGGGCTTCTTCACCGCTTTCTTCGCGGCTTTCTTCGCAGCTTTCTTGACAGCCATGGTGCACTCCTCGTCAGTGGTTAGGCGTATTGCCTTGTGTCGCTAGCCCAGTAGCAAAGGCAGGGCCGGGGCGCGAGCGCCGCGGCAAACCCGGGTCGGCGCGATCGCCGGACCGGATGCGGTTGGCCGCGCGAGCGCGGCGCACGGAAGATCGCCAGCGGCGCGGGAGCGGCGGCCGTGCTGGACGTTTCCGGGAAGAGGGACCTCGGCAAAGCGCTGGAGGGTGTCGGACCGCACGCCCTGGGCCGAAGCCATGTGGGCGAGATCGTCGTGTGCGCGATGCGGATGGAGGTGCGTTCGGATCACTCGTCGTGAAGTGACTTGCGTTGCGGCGGAAACTAGCCACGCATTTTTTTTGTGTCAACAACTTTGCGCATTTTTTTTTCGGCGCGCATCCCGCCGCGGATGAGCGTCCGCGACGCGCGGCTGCCGGCGACATCCGACAGGCGCCGCGGCGCATGAGCGAAAACATCTTGAAAACAGCGACGGATTGAAAAAGCGTCGGCGTGGAACGCATCGTCGAACGCGCGCGATCCACGTCCGACCACGTCGCGAAGCGTCGATTCCAACCGCGCCGACGTCGGCCTCGAAACGGTCGAAACTCGCGTTTGTTGCAATGCACAAATCAAAACTGCGCGAACTTTTTTCCGTTCCGACGCACCTTGGAGCGCTTTCGTGCGCGTCCACCGCACCGCGAAAGGCGTCCCGGAGACGCCGGAAACGACGAAGGCCGCACCTTGCGGTGCGGCCTCCGGGTGCCGGGACGATCCCGCGACCAGGCCGGAGCCGGCGGTCGCGACGACGGCCTCAGTCCTCCAGCGTCGCGGCGTAGTCCGTCGCGGAAAGCAGCGTGGCGAGCTGCGAGGCGTCGCTGGCTTCGACGGTGAACATCCAGCCGGTGCCGTAGGCGTCCGCGTTGATCGTCTCCGGCGCATCGGCGAGCGCGGCGTTGACCGCGACGACCTTCCCCGACAGGGGCGCATAGACGTCGGAGGCCGCCTTGACCGACTCGACGACGGCGCAGCCCGCGCCCTGCGACACCTCGTCGCCCTCGCTCGGCAACTCCACGTAGACGAGGTCGCCCAGCGCGGCCTGGGCGTGGTCGCTGATGCCGACCGTGTAGCGGTTGCCGCCGTCGGCGCGCACCCATTCGTGGGACTTCATGAACTTCAGGTCGGCAGGGACGTTACTCATCGTGGGCTCCGGGAAGCGGGTCGGTGGAAGCGGGAAAGAGCGGGGTTCCGCGCGGCGACGGCAGGTGGCGCCGCCGGCGCTGGATCAGCCGAGCACGCCGGGCTGCGGCTGGCCTTCGCGGACGAAAGGATATTTCACGACGCGCACCGGGATGCGCTTGCCGCGGATGTCGACCTCCACGGCGCCGAGGTCGCCGCCCGGGACGCGGGCCAGCGCGATCGAACGGCCGAGGCTGGGCGAAAAGGTGCCGGAGAGGATTTCGCCGACGCCGAGGGGGGTATGCACCGGCTGGCCGTGGCGCAGCACCCCTTTTTCGTCCATGACGAGGCCGACGGTCTGCCGCGGCACGCCAGCCGCTTTCTGCGCCTCGAGGGCGGCGCGACCCGTGAAGTCGCGGCCCTCGTCAAAGGCGACCGTCCAGGCGAGGCCGGCCTCGAGCGGGCTGACGCCATCGTCCATGTCCTGGCCGTAAAGCGCCATGCCGGCCTCGAGGCGCAGCGTGTCGCGGGCGCCGAGACCGGCCGGACCGACACCCGCGCCTTCCAGCGCTTCCCAGAGCGCGACCGCGTCGCCCTCGGGGACGATCACTTCGAAACCGTCCTCGCCGGTGTAGCCCGTGCGGGCGACGAAGAGCGGGCCGGTGATCGCCATGGCGGTGACCGCATGGCCCACCACTTCCGCGGCGGCGAAGCGGCCGAGCGCGAGCACGGCAGCGCTCGCGTCCGCCCCGAGCAGCGAAGCGAACCTGGCGCGGGCATTCGGGCCCTGCACCGCGATCATCGAGAGCTCCGGGCGCTCCTGCACCGCGACGCCGAAGGGCCTCGCCTGTGCTTCGATCCACGGCAGATCCTTGTCGCGGGTGGCGGCATTGACCACCACGCGGAACCAGGACTCGCCCATGAAGTAGACGATCAGGTCGTCGATGACCCCGCCCTGCGGGTTGAGCATGCACGCGTAAAGGGCCTTGCCGGGCACCTTCAGCTTGTCGACCGAGTTGGCGACGAGCTGGCGTAGGAGGGGGCGGACCTGTTCGCCACGAAGGTCAACCACGGTCATGTGCGAGACGTCGAACATGCCGGCGTCGCGACGCACGAGGTGGTGCTCATCGATCTGCGAGCCGTAGTTCAGCGGCATGTCCCAACCGCCGAAATCGACCATGCGGGCGCCGCGAGCGCGGTGGGTGGCATTGAGGACCGTGGACTTCGTCATCGCGCGCTCGGTGTGGTTTCGGATGGAACGGATTATCTCAGAGCGCATCGCCGCGTGCGCTGCGGGTCACCGACGGCTCGCGGCGCCTCAGCGCCGCTCGCGCATCAACAGGGCAACCGGCACCAGCCCGACGGCCACCAGCAGCAGCGCCGGCAGCGCGGCCTGGGCCCACAGCCCTTCCGATGTCGCGGTGTAGACCTCGACGGCGAGCGTGTCCCAGCCGAACGGACGAAGCATCAGCGTGGCCGGCAGCTCCTTCATCGCCTCCACGAACACGAGCAGCGCGGCGGCGAGCAGGCCCGGGCGCAGCACCGGCAGGCCGATGCGCCACCAACGCGCCGCGCGGCCGTGGCCGAGCAGCGCGGCGGAGTCGAGCAGGTTCGGGCGCAGCACCGCGAGCGCCGCCGCGGCGCCGGAGAGTCCAACGCGCTGGAAGCGCATCAGCAGCGCGAGGACCAGCGCGAAGAGGCCGGTCGACAGCCCCCCCGGGGGGAGGTCGAAAGCCGCGAAGGCTGGCGCGAGGGCGCGCTCGACGCCGAGCAGGCTCCAGAACACCGCGATGGCCATCACGGCGCCCGGCACCGCGTAACCGAGGCCGGCGGCGAAGGCGCTGCCCGCGATCCATGGGTCGTTCGGATGGCGACGCCGCGCCGCGGCGAACAGCGTGCCAAGCGCCACTGCCGCCAGCGCCGTAGCACCGGCAATGAGGACCGTGCCGCGGATCGCCGAGAGCGGCAACGCATCGAAAGCGTTGGGCGGCAGCCACAGGACAAGCTGCAGCAGCGGGAAGCCGACGCCGATCGCCACCACGGCGGCGCACGCGAGGGACAGCGCCCACGCGCGCCGCGGCGACAGTGCGCTGCGGCGCGGGGCTCGCGCATCCGGCATCGCCGGCGCCGTGCCGGCGCGAGTGAGGCGCGCCAAAAAAAGGACGAGCAGCACGCCGCCGAGCATGGCCAGCGACAGCTGCGCCGCCAGGGCCAGCGACTTCAAGCCCGTCCACGCCTGCACGATCAGGGTCGTCAGCGTGTCGCGACCGAGCAGCTTGACCGCGCCGAAATCCGCCAGCGTCTCGAGCAGCACGAGACCGAGGCCGCCCAGCCACGCCGGGGTCGTGGCGGGCAGCACGACGCGCACGAAGGCCTGCCCCGGCGTCGCGCCCAGCGTGCGCGCCGCGTCGAAGGCGGCGCTGCCGTGCCGGAGCAGGCTCGCGCGCATCAATAGATAGATGTACGGGAACAGCGCGAGGCCCAGGACGAGCGTCGCGCCGGGCAGGCTGCGGATCTCGGGGAACGCGGTGGCCGGCAGGCCGACGTCGCGCCAGGCGCGCGCCAAGGGCGAAGTGAAACTCAGCCCGGCGACGAACGCGTAGGCGAGCACGTACGCCGGGAAGGCCATCGGCAGCGCCAGCAGCCATTCGAAGGCGCGACGCCCCGGAAAGTCATAGCGGGTGACGGCCCACGCCGCACCGACGCCAAGCAGCAGGGCGATCGCGCCGACGCCGAGCAGCAGCGCCGCGGTTTGCGCCAGAGCGCGCGGCAGCATGACGCCGGCGACATGGGGCCAGAGGCCGGGCGCCACCTCGCCCGGCCGCAGCGCGAGCATCAGCAGCGGAGCGCACAAACAGAACGCGGCGCCGAGGACGGCGCCGCGCGTGGACCAGCGGGCGGGAGCGCTCCGGCTCAGCGCCATCCGGCCTCGTTCATCAGCATCACCGCCTCGGCCTGACGACGGCCGGCGACGGCGATGTCGACCGGGTCGGCCTTGAACTCTCCCCAGGCAGCGACGATCGGATCGAGCGCCATGCCGGGCTTCACCGGGTACTCGTAGTTCAGCCCGGCGAACTTGGCCTGCACGGTGTCGCTGGCCAACCACTCGAGCAGCGCCTTCGCCTGCTCCGGGCGATCGCTCGCCGCGACGACGCCGGCGCCCGAAATGTTGACGTGCACGCCGGCGTCGGCCTGGTTCGGCCAGAACGGCGCGACGGCGAACGCCGGATTGTCCTTCTGCAGCCGGCCGAGGTAGTAGGTGTTGGTGATGCCGACCTCGCACTGGCCGGCCGCGATGGCCTGCAGCAGCAGCGTGTCATCGGCGAAGGGCGGCGCGGCGAGGTTGGCCACCCAGCCCTTCAGTACGTCACGCGTGGCGTCGGCACCGAGTCGCTCGATCATCGTCGCGACCAGCGACTGGTTGTACACCTTGGCCGACGAGCGCAGGCAGAGCTTGCCCTTCCACTGCGGCTCGGCCAGCGCCTCGTAGGTGCTGAGCGTGGCCGGATCGACGCGATCCTTGGCGTACATGATCGTGCGCGCGCGCTCGGACAGGCCGAACCAGCGGCCCTGGGCGTCACGGAGGTTGGACGGCACGTTGGCCTCGAGCACCGCCGAGCTCGTCGGGGCGAGGAGGTTGCGCTCCGCGGCCTGGTACAGATTGCCGGCGTCCACGGTGATCAGCACGTCGGCCGGCGTGCCCGCGCCCTCGGCGGCCAGGCGTTCGATCAGCGCGTCGGCGCCGTCGATGCGGGTCTCGATCGGCACGCCGGTTTCCGCCGTGTAGGCGGCGAGGATCGGATCGAGCAGCGGCGGCTTGCGCTCGGAGTACACGACCAGCGGACCCGCCGGCACGGCGGCGGCCGGGGTCGAATTCGCGGCGGCGGGCGCACCCGCGTCGGCATCGCCCGCCGGCGACGAACAGGCCGCGAGCAGCAGGGCGGCGGCCACGCCGGCCACCAGGGGAAGCACGCGGGTGGAATCGATCAGGCGCATGGAGGCTCCAGGACAGGGAATGCGCTCAAATGATAACGGTTCTCGTTCGAGAAAAGCGAACGCCGCGTGACCTGCGGCGCCGGATCAGGCGGCCTCGACGCGGAGCTGCATGGATTCCGCGGCCACGATGCGCACGCGGGCGCCCACGGGGAGATCGGGGCCGATGACGGCCCAGAACGCGTCGCCGATCTTCACTCGCCCGCGGCCGTTCTCGATGGCCGATTCCAGCGGATAGACCTGGCCGACCAGCTGCGCGCCGCGACGGTTGAGCAGCGGCTGCGTCGTGGCGATGCCGGTCTTGCGGATGCGCGTCCAGTAGAACGCCACGATCGCGAACGACGAACCGACGAACAGCACCGCCTGCCAGAACATCGGCAGGTCGGGCACGAAGACCACGAGCACCAGCATCGCGCCGGCGGCAAGGCCGAGCCAGATCAGCGCCGCGCCCGGCACCAGCGTTTCGAGGGCGATCAGGCCCAGCGCGAGGCAGGCCCAGAAGATGACGACGGGGCGGAAATCGAGGTCCATGGCTCAGCGCGGGATGGCGGGCGGCGTGGCACGGGCGGCGGCCTTGGCCGCCTGCGCGGCCTGCTGGTGGCCCAACCCTTCCTTCGCCAGCTCGGCGATGCCGGCGATCGAGGAAATGATGCCCGTGGTCTCGATCGGCATCATCACGAACTTGCTGTTCTGGGAATGCGCCAGCTCGCGGAAGGCCTCGACGTACTTCTGCGCCACGAAGTAGTTGATCGCCTGGACGTCGCCTTTGGCGATCGCCTCCGACACCATGCGGGTGGCGTTGGCCTCGGCCTCGGCGAGGCGCTCGCGGGCCTCGGCCTCGAGGAAGGCCGCTTCCTTCTTGCCCTGCGCCTCGAGCACGGCGCCCTGCTTCTCGCCCTCGGCACGCAGGATCTCGGCGGCACGCAGGCCCTCGGCTTCGAGGATGTTGGCGCGCTTCTCGCGCTCGGCCTTCATCTGGCGGGCCATCGAGTCGATCAGGTTCTGCGGCGGCTGGATGTCCTTCAGCTCGATGCGGTTGACCTTGATGCCCCAGGCGTGGGTGGCGCTGTCGATCACGCCGAGCAGCTTGGCGTTGATCTCGTCGCGCTTGGAGAGCGACTCGTCGAGGTCCATCGAGCCGATGGCGGTACGGATGTTGGTCATCACCAGGGCGATGGTGGCGGACTCGAGGTCGGAGACCTCGTAGGCGGCCTTGGCGGCATCCAGCACCTGGAAGAACACCACGCCGTCGACCTTCACCACCGCGTTGTCCTTGGTGATGACGTCCTGGCTGGGGATGTCCAGCACCTGCTCCATCATGTTGATCTTGCGGCCCACGCCCTGCACCACCGGGAAAAGGAAGTGCAGGCCCGGCTCCATGGTGTGCGTGTACTTGCCGAAGCGCTCCACCGTCCACTCGAAGCCCTGCGGCACGACGCGGACCATCTTGAACAGGAACAGGATGCCGACGATGACGATGACGCCAATGAGGATGCCCACGGTGACGCTCCTTGGATGACCGGGCCCGCCCGCGGGGCCTCGCGGCGAGTATAGGCCGGCGTCTCGACGGTCCACACCGAACTGCGACGCTTTTCGGCGCTGGCGCATCCTTGAGTCCGTGAGCCGCCCATCCGCCTTCGCCATCGACGTCCCCGACGCCCTGCTCGGCCAGGCGCGCCGTCGCGATCCAGCGGCCTGCGAGCAGCTGTACCGCTGGTTCGAACGTCCCGTGTATTCGACCGCCCTGAGGATGCTCGGCTGCCCGGACGCGGCCATGGACGTGCTGCAGGACACCTTCATGAAGGTGTTCGACAAGCTGCCGGCATTCCGCGGCGAGGCACCGTTCTGGGGCTGGCTGCGGCAGATCGCCATCAACGAGTGCCTGATGCGCCTGCGTAGCCGCGGTCGCGACGAGCCCGACGACAGCGAGGCGTTCGAGCCCGATCTGCTTGAGCACGAGGGGCTGCTGCCGCCACAGGCGGCGGACGCCGCCCGGCTGACCGAGGCGCTCGGCCGCCTGCCCGATCGCACCCGAAGCGTGCTGTGGCTGTACCACGCCGAGGGGCACACGCACGAGGAGATCGCGGCGCTGCTCGGGCAGAGCGCGAGCTTCTCGAAATCCCAACTGGCGCGCGGCACGCGAAAGCTGCGCGCCCTGCTGCAACTGACGGAGGCCTCCCATGCCTGACATGGGTCATTCCCACCCGGATCCCCGCGATGACGGCCCGCTGTCGATCGGCGCGGCGCTGCAGGCGCTGCCGCTCGAGGCGCCGCCCCGCAGCGCTTGGCCCGCCGTCGCGGCCTCGATGCGCGCACCGACGGGCGCGCCGCGCTGGCGGCGCGCGGACCGCTGGCCCTTCGCGATGGCCACCGCGGCTGCGCTGGCGCTCGCCCTGCTGCTGCCGGTGCCGGGCACGAAGGTCGGCGACGAGGGGAGCGCGGCCTCGCCGCTGGCCCACGCCTCCGATCCCGGCGGGGCCGCGGCGACGCCGGTCGACCTGCCCACGCTGATGGGCGAGTCCGCGCGACTGGAGCGGCTCATCGCGGCGGTCGACGCCGACCCGCTGCATCCCGCGGACGCGCTCGTGCTCGGCCTTGCTTTCGAAGACGAACTGGCCGGCCTCGACGCCGAGCTGGCGGTCGCAGCGCCGGGTTCACGCGACGCCGTCCGTCTGTGGCAGCAGCGCGTGGACGTGCTGTCGCGCTATGCCGAACTGCAATCGTCGCGACGACTGCTGGCCTCCGCGGGCCAGCCCTTCGAAACCACCCTGGTCGCCCTGCACTGAGCGACCGCGCTGTCCGATCCATCCAGGAGCCCCCGATGACCCGTTCGCTTCCCCTCCGTGCCCTCAGCGCCGTGCTGATGATCGCCCTGAGCACCGCCACCGCCGCGCAGACCGCCGCTCCGGCGGCCCCCGCCAACGTCGATGCGAAACGCGCCGAGATGGCCCAGCTCGAACAGCAGATGAGCCAGCTCGGCCAACGCATGGCCGAACTCGGCCGGGAGCTCGGCGACGCGCAGCGCCGCGTCGCCATCCAGCGCATCGGCGGCGAGCGTCCGGGGCTCGGCGTGGTGCTGGGCGAAACCAGCGGCAGCGGCGTTCGACTCAGCGCGGTCACGCCCGGCGGCCCCGCCGACAAAGCCGGGCTGAAGTCCGGCGACGTCGTTCGCAGCGTCGATGGACGGAATCTCGACGGCGAAGGCCCGGAGGCCGCGCGCGCCCTCACCGACGCGCTTCGCGGCAAGCAGAACGGCCAGCAGGTCCGCGTGGGCTACCTGCGCGACGGCCGCTCGGCCACGGCGAACGTCACGCTCGCGCCCATCGGCGGCCTCGCGACCTTCCACTGGGTCGGCGATGGGGCGCACGCCCGGGCTTTCGCCCAAGAGGGCGGCGAGCTGCGCAAGCGCATCGACGTGATCGCGGCGGGCGCCGCGGCCGAAGGGCTGCGCGTCATCGCCCGCGGTGAACCCGGCGATCTGCGCGTCATCACCTGCGCGCCGGGGCAGGACGACTGCGACCGCCAGGCCTTCGCGCGGGCCTTCCGCTTCCGTGGACTGAACCTGACCAGCATCGACGCCGACCTCGGCCGCTACTTCGGCACCGACCAGGGCGTGCTGTTGATCGCCCAGAGCGACGCCCTGCCCGGCCTGAAGTCCGGCGACGTCATCACCGCGGTCGAAGGCACGGCCATCGACTCCCCGCGCGAGGTGATGCGAGCGATCGGCGCCAAGGACGCCGGCGAGAAGGTGGCGCTGCGGATCCTTCGCAACCGCGTGGCGCAGGACGTCGAGGTCACCGTGCCGGAAGGCCAGCCGCTCGACTTCCTGCCGCCGCTTCCGCCGGCCCCGCCGGCCCCGCCGGCCGCACCGAAGGCTGCGCCGCCTGCGCCGCCCGCGCCGCCGGCACCACCCGCGGGCGCTGGACTGACCGTCGCCTGAGCCGGGGACTCAGCGGGCCGCCGTCGTGTCGGCGGCGGCCGGCAAGGGCTCGATGTGCCGCGCGAACACGCGGTCGATGGCGGACGCATCGACCGTTTCGCCGCCCTCCACCTTCGACGCGAGGTTGAACAGGCCGACGATCACCGGCATCCCGTCGACCTTCGTGTCGAGCACCAGGCCGCCGCTGTCGAGTGCCGCCTGCCAGCGTGAGCGCACCTCGGCCCAGAACGGCGCCGTGGCCTGCCAGTAGCGGTATGCGGGGCGGAAATCGGTATCCGTCGTCCGGCGATAGTCGTTGAAGCCGAACTCGCGGGTCAGCGTGCGCACCGTGCGCTCCCCCTCGCGCACCGTCTTGGTGTTGTCCTGTTCGTGGGTCCAGCCGAACGGCGTGATCGTGTGACGGTTCTCGACGTTCAGCGCGTTGTAGTCGTCGCGCACCGTGTGCTCACGCCGCGGCAGCGGGCGCCACGTGCGGTCCGACGTCCACGTCGCGTTGCCGTAGGCGTGGTTCCACGCCCCGGTACCGCAGTAGCGCGGCGCATCCGACACCTCGAACACGCACTGCGTCCATCGCCCCGCGGTTTCCTGCGGCGTGAGCGCGCGCACGCGCCAGGACTGGTCGGCGACGAACTCGAAGCGCGACGCGGCTTCGAACGTCCAGTCCTGCCGCCAGTGCTTCGTCACGTGTCCATCCGGCGCGACCAGGAGGTGCTGGAGCACGATCTTCGACGGCGTGTCCTCGACGAGGATGACCACCTCGCGAGCGCCGCTGTCCTTCGCCCCGCGCGTCTCGTAGCCCGCGGCGAGGGGCACGGTCTCCTCGAAGCGGAACGTCACGGCGTACTCGCCCTGCATGGCGAGGATGGCGGCTCGATCTTGGGCAGGCGATGCGGTGGCGCCAGCCGCGGCGAACAGGGCGGCGAGCGCGATGGGGGCGATGTGCAAGGCGTGGGCGTGGGGCATGGCGAAGTCCGGAGAAGGCCGAGAATCGGCGGGATCGGTGGATGAGCGCGGCCTCAGAACGAGGCCGTCACGGTGATCCGGGCGTTGCGCCCGGGACGGGTGTAGCGGTCGAGCACGGCCGAGCTCGCGGGCACGCCGGCGGTGTCCGTGGCGTCCCAGACGCGGCGGTCGGCGAGATTGAACACCGCGGCCTCGACCTTGAACGTCTCGTTGAACGACCAGTCGGCGACGAGGTCCAGCAGCGCATGGCCCGGCGCAACGAACGCCGTCGCGCTGCTGACGTCCCGCTGCCGCGCGGCGGCGCTCGCGATCAGCTCGACGCTGCCATCGCCGCCCTCCCAGCCCACGCCGAGCACCGCGCGCAGCGGGTCGATGGAGCCAAGCCAGGCGTCGGCGGTGCGGTCGATGCCGCGCGTCCGGCTGGCCGCGAAGCGCGCGAAGCCGCCGCGCCAGCCGACACCGTCCAACGCGAGACGAGCGCTGGCCTCGGTGCCCCAGGTGTCCACGCGAGACAGGTTCACCGACTGGAACAGCAGCAGGCCGGTGAGCGGGTCGATGCCCACGTTCCGACGGGACTCGATGAAATCCCGATAGCGGGACGCGTGCGCGGTGAGCGTCCACCGCCACGGGCCGTGATCGCCGCGCAGGCCGACGTCGACTCCGCGGCTGGTTTCGGGTTTGAGGTCGGGGTTTGGCAGCGCGGCGTAGCCGGAGGCGACGTTCGTGAAACCCAGATTCGCATCGTCGTAGGGCGGCGCGCGGAATCCCGCCGCGGCGTTGGCGTACAGCGACACGGCCTCGGCGAACGACCACACGAGGCCGAGCTTCGGGCTCCAGCGCTGCGCGTCGAGGCCGGTCGGCGCGAAGCCCGGGTTGTCGCCGGCGAAGATCGCGTCGAGCGTCGGATCCAGCCGGTAATCGTCGTAGCGCAGTGCCGGCACGAGGCGCAAGGCGTCGTCCAACAGCGAGACATCCGCCTGCACGAACAGCCCCCACTCACGCGTGCGGCTCAGCGGGAAGTCGCGCACCGGGAAGACGTCCGGGAAGATCGTGCCGCTGATCGAACCGGTCGCCAGGTTGACGCTGCGGCCGTCGCGCTTCTGCCGGACGTCGGTGTCGGTGAACTGGAGGCCGTACAGCAGGCCGACGTCGCCGAAGGTCTTGTCGGCCACCAGCTCGAGGCCGTCTTCGCGCTGGAAGAAATCGAACACGCGCTCGCGGCGGGTCGGATTCACCGGGGTCCCGGCGACGATCGAGGCGCGGTTTTCGAACGTGAACTGCTCGGTGCGGCTGTCCTGCCGATGCAGCTGCCAACGCAGCGTGTCGGCGACGGCCGAGTCGAGCTTGTGCAGGCCGTCCAGGGACAGGCGTGCGCGGTTCTTGAGGTCGTCGGCATCCAGCGACAGCACGCGAACGCGTTGGCCGAACACCACCGTGTCCGACCGCGCCGAGAGCACGCTCGTCGTCGCCTCGCTTTCGCCGGCATCGACGGTCAGACGCAGGCGGTCGCCCCCGCCGAGGTCATACAGCAGCTTGCCGAGCAGCGCGTGCTGCCGCTGTTCGCTCGGATTGGCGGCCGTGCGCGTCGAATCGGGCGCCGCGAGGAAGCCGAAGTTCTCGCTCTCGTGGCCCTCGCGCGCCTGCGCATGCAGCAGCCACGACCAGCGACCGCGGCGCGCCGCCGTCGTCACGCCGAGGCGCGCGCTGTCGTCGACGCTCGCCGCACCCACGCGCAAGCGACCGGCGAATCCCTCGTCGCCCTCGAGCAGGTCCGCCGGATCGATCGTGACGAAGCGCACCGTGCCGCCGAGGGCGTCCGAGCCATACAGCGCGCTTGCCGGGCCGCGCAGCACTTCCGCGCGCTTCAGGATCGAGACGTCGACCGCATCGCGGTCCGCATTGGCGAAGCTGCCGATGCTGAAGCTGTCGGCCACGTTCACGCCGTCCACCTGCAGCTGTACGCGATTGCCGCCGAGGCCACGGATGCGCACGTCGCCGAGGCCGAAGCGCCCGAAGCCGCCGCCGATCGTCACCGAAGGCTCGTAGCGGAACAGCTCGCGCAGGTCCTGCGCCTGCGTGCGCTCGATGGCCTGCCGCGACACGACGTCGACGGTGGCAGGCGCGTCAGCGATCGCGCCCTCGGTGCGAGTGGCCACGACGACCACCGCGTCGAGGGTGGCGGGCCCGGGCGCCGGTGCGGGCGCGGGGGCCGCGACGGCGCGGACCGACAGCAGCGGGGCGGACAGCGCAAGGCCGACCGCGGCAGCGATAGAGCGGGGACGCATGGAGACTCCAGGGTTCGATCAGGAACCGGCGGAGCTGGCGTCCGACGCGATGTCGGGAGCGGGCAACCGGAGCCGTCAGGGACGGCGGGACGAAGGCTCAGAGGGGGCGGTGGGCGCGGTCCGGAGGACCCTCGGGCGGTATGCCATGGCCACGCGCATCGCCCCTCGGGGGCTACTTCACGAGGATCAGCTTGTCGTTTCGCGTGTGGCGGAGGCGATAGACCTTGTCACCGTGAACGATTTCGATCTCGCGCGCGCCGTTGAGCAGCGCTCGGCTGTCGACGGCGGACACGGCGCCGTTGAGCGCCAATGGGGGGCGACCGACGGACAGGATCCGTGCGGGGCTCGGGGGCAGCGGGGGAACGTCGACAGCCGGCATGGCGCACTCCAAACATCAGACGGGGGAGGGACTTGCCGGTCAAATGCTACTGATTCGCATTTGTAAGTCAACACCCCCAAGCGCCCCCCGTCCCTCAGGCGACGGCGGCCTCGATTCGCGCCTTCGTCGCAGCGTCGATCTTCGGCAGCACGTCGAGCGCGCGCAGGTTCTGCGTGAGCTGTTCGGGTTTCGTCGCGCCGAGGATCACGCTCGACACCTGCGGGTTCGCAAGGCACCACGCGATGGCCAGCGGCGCCGGCTCGACGCCGAGCTCGTTCGCGACGGCGACGAAACGCTGGACTCGCGCCAGCGTCGCTGCGCCCTCCTCGCCCTGCACTTTCTTCTGCAGCCACTCGTAACCCGGCGTCGCGAGGCGCGAACCGGCCGGGATGCCGCCGGCGTACTTGCCGGTGAGCAGGCCCGAGGCCAGCGGCGACCACGTCGTGGTACCGAGGCCGATCGACGCATACAGGGGCGCGTACTCGCGCTCGACGCGATCACGGTGCAGCAGGTGGTACTGGGGCTGCTCCATGCTCGGGCCGACGAGGTGATGCGCCTTGGCGATGCGGTCGGCTTCGGCGATGGCCTCGGCCGTCCACTCCGACGTGCCCCAATACAAGACCTTGCCGGCGCGCACCAACTGGTCCATCGCCCACACCGTCTCGTCGATCGGCGTGTCCGCATCGGGGCGGTGGCAGAAGTAAAGGTCGAGGTAGTCGACATGCAAACGCTTCAGCGCCGCGTCGCAGGCGTCGCGCACGTGTTTGCGCGACAGCCCTTTCTGCATCGGCGACGGCTCGGCCGCCGCGCCGAAGTACACCTTGCTCGACACCGCGAACGCGTCGCGCGGGAAGCGCATGTCGGCGAGCACGTCGCCCATGATCTTCTCGGCTTCGCCCTTGGCATAGGTCTCGGCGTTGTCGAAGAAATTGATGCCTGCATCGAAGGCCTGCGTGATCAGCCGCCGCGCTTCGCCGCGGCCGACCGAGGTGCCGAACGTCACCCAGGCGCCGAAGGACAGCGCGGACACCTGCAGGCCGGTGCGGCCGAGACGGCGGTAGATCATGGCGTTCCCCTGTTCAGTGGCGTTGCGAGGTGAAGACCAGGGAGTCTAGCGAAGCGCGCGTGAGCAACCTGCCTCGACAAGGCCAACCTCACGAGAACCCCGACAAGCACGTATCCTCCGCGCCCCATGGATGCCCTCTTCGTCTCCACCGCCGCCGTAGCCATCGCCGAGATCGGCGACAAGACCATGCTGCTCGCGCTGATCCTCGCGGCGCGCTACCGCCAGCCGTGGGCGATCGTCGCCGGCATCGCCGTCGCCACGCTCGCCAACCACGCGCTCGCCGGCTGGGCCGGGGCCTGGGTGGCCTCGATGGTGTCGCCCGAAGTACTGAAGTGGGGCGTCGTCGCCTGCTTCGCCGCCGTCGCCGCCTGGACGCTGATCCCCGACAAAATGGACGAGGACGAGGCCCCGAAGCCCTCGCGCTTCGGCGCCTTCCTCGCCACGACGGTCGCCTTCTTCATCGTCGAGATCGGCGACAAGACCCAGATCGCCACCGTCGTGCTGGCGGCGAAGTACGAGCCGCTGTGGCAGGTCGTGGCCGGCACCAGCCTCGGCATGCTGCTGGCCAACGGGCCCGTCGTGCTGCTGGGCCACCGCTACGCCGATCGCCTGCCGCTGAAGGCGGCCCGATGGACCGCGGCCGCGCTGTTCGCGGCGCTGGCCGCGTGGGTCGCTGTGAGGGGCTTGGGCGGCTGAGGCCGGGGCTGCTGCACCGCCCATTGCCGGCCCCGCCCCGAGCCCCTACCCTGCCCCGGTTCCCAATCCGGTCAACGCGATGTCCCAGATCCTTTTCGGCCTGTTCGGCCTGTCCGTCCTCGTGGGCATCGCCTGGCTGTTCTCCAGCCACAAGCGTCAGGTCGACTGGAAGCTGGTGGGCACCGGCATGGTCATCCAGGTGCTGTTCGCCGCCTTCGTCCTGCTGACGCCGTTCGGCGCGGCGATCTTCGGCGCCGCGGCGCACGCCTTCGTGACCGTGTCGGGCTACACCACCGAAGGCGCGAAGATGATCTTCGGCGATCTCGCGACCGCGGACCGCTTCGGCTTCATCTTCGTGTTCCAGGTGCTGCCGACGGTGATCTTCTTCGCCGCGCTCACCGCGATCCTGTACCACCTCGGCATCCTGCAGCTCGTCGTCAAGGCCATGGCCTGGGCCATCACGAAGGTGATGAAGCTCTCGGGCGCCGAGACGACGTCGGTCTGCGCGAGTGTGTTCATCGGCCAGACGGAGGCGCCGCTCACCGTGCGGCCCTACATCAACCGGATGACCGACTCCGAGCTGCTGACGATGATGATCGGCGGCATGGCGCACATCGCCGGCGGCGTGATGGCGACCTACGTCGGCCTGCTCGGCGGCACCGACCCCGAGCTGCAGGCGCTGTATGCGAAGCACTTCCTCGCGGCGTCGATCATGGCCGCCCCCGCCACCTTCCTCGTGGCCAAGATCCTGATCCCGGAGACGCAGGAGCCGCTGACGCGCGGCAGCGTCAAGATGGAAGTCGAGAAGACCTCCGCGAACGTCATCGACGCCGCGGCCGCGGGCGCGGCGGACGGCGTCAAGCTCGCCATCAACATCGCCGCGATGCTGCTGGCCTTCGTCGCGCTGATCGCGATGCTCAACGCGATGATCGGCTGGGCCGCCGGCACGGTCGGGCTGACCGCGTGGCTCAACGGCGGCAACGACCCGCGCTGCCTCAGCGATGCGGCCTTCGCCGCCGTGGCGGGCAACGGCTGCGTGCAGGTCAACCTTGGCACCATCCTCGGCACGGTGCTCGCGCCGATCGCGTGGGTCATCGGCATCCCGTGGGAGGACGCGATGATCGGCGGCGGGCTGATCGGCCAAAAGATCGTGCTCAACGAGTTCATCGCCTACCTGCAGCTGTCGCAGCTGCCGGTCGGCACCGGTGTCGGCGCCATCAGCGAAGAGAGCCGCATCATCCTGACCTACGCGCTGTGCGGCTTCGCCAACTTCGCGTCGATCGCCATCCAGATCGGCGGCATCGGCTCGCTGGCCCCGGAGCGTCGCGCCGACCTCGCGCGCTTCGGCCTGCGCGCTGTGCTCGGCGGCTCGATTGCCACGCTGATGACGGCGACCATCGCCGGCGTGATGCTCAACTGGCACTGAGGCCGGATATGGCCGGCCGCGTCCTCGTCGTCGGCAGCTACAACCAGGACCTCGTCTGGGAGGTCGACGCGCTGCCGGCGCCGGGCGAGACGCGCGCGGGTCTGGCCTTCCGCTCCGGCCCCGGCGGCAAGGGCTTCAACCAGGCGGTCGCCGCCGCGCGCGCCGGGGCGAACACCACCTTCATCGGCGCACTCGGCGACGACGCGCTCGCCGCGGGTGCGAGGTCGATCGCCCAGAGCGAGGGCATCGACGCTCGCGTCGCGACCATCGCCGACGCGGCGACCGGCACGGCCGGCATCCTCGTCGACGCACGCGGCCGCAACAGCATCGTCGTCGCGCTGGGCGCCAACGCCCGCCTGTCGACCGCGCACGTCGACGCCCAGGCCGACGCCTTTCGCGACGCCGGCGTCGTGCTCGCACCGCTGGAATCACCGCTCGATGCCGTGCTCGCGGCGATGCGCCGCGGCCGCCTTGCCGGCGCGCGGACGATCCTCAACCCCGCGCCGGTGCACGCCGCGCTGGACGCGGCGGCACTGTCGGACGTCGATCTGCTGACGCCCAACGAGACGGAATTCACCGCGTTGCTGTCGGGCCTCGCGGGCGCCAGCGTCGACCCCTCGACCCTGCGCCACCGGCCCGATGCCGAGCTGGCGGCGCTGTGCGCCCGGCTGCCGGTCGGCGCCGTGATCGTGACGCTCGGCGATGCGGGCGCCTTCATCGCGGCGGGCGCGACAGGCGCGGCGTCGACGCGGACCGCCCGGCTGCCGGCCGCGGCCGTGCGCGCGATCGACACCACGGGCGCCGGCGACGCCTTCAACGGTGCGTTGGCCGCGGCCTGGGCCGACGCGCCGGACGCCGATCCCACGGCCCTGCTGCCGTTCGCGATGCGCTTCGCCGGCCTGTCCACGGAGCGGCGAGGCGCCGCGGCCGCCATGCCCCGCCGCGCCGAGGTCATCCAGCGCTTCGGCGCCTGAGCCGCACCCGCGTGGCGTGACCGGCTCGACGGCCACGCTGTGAAACGTCGCCCGGTTTCCGCCAACGACGGCGCGCGCCGCCACGGCCTTGGGCTAGCATGGGCGCCTGCTGAAGCCCGCGACCCTGGAGGGACCCCGTGTTCGTACTGATCGGCTACGTCGTGATCCTGGCCTGCGTCTTCGGTGGCTTCATCGTCGCCGGCGGCAACATCATGGTCATCGTGAAGGCCGCGGCGGTCGAGACGCTCATCATCGGCGGGGGTGCGCTCGGCGCCTTCATCGCCGGCAACACGATGAAGAACATCAAGGGCAGCATCAGCGGCGCCCTCGGCCTGCTGAAGGGGCCGAAGTTCGGCAAGGCCGATTACGTCGAGCTGCTCAAGCTGCTCTACGAGCTGCTGATGAAGATCCGCAAGGAAGGCCTGATGGCCGTCGAGTCGCACGTCGAGAATCCCGAGTCGAGCGCGATCTTCCAGAAGTACCCGAAGGTGATGGCCGACCACCACCTGCTGGACTTCATCACCGACTGCCTTCGCCTCATGATCGGCGGCAACATGAACCCGCACGAGCTCGAGGCCGTGCTGGAAGCCGAGCTCGACACGCACCACAAGGAAGGCCACGCGCCCTCGCACTCCGTGCAGGTCGTGGCCGACGGCCTGCCCGCCTTCGGCATCGTGGCCGCCGTCCTCGGCATCGTGAAGGTGATGGAATATGTGGGTAATGCGCCGCCGGAGGTGATCGGCCAGAAGGTGGCCGCCGCGCTGGTCGGCACCTTCCTCGGCATCCTGCTCGGCTACGGCTTCGTCGGCCCGGTGGCCTCGGCGATGGCGGTGCGCGCCGAGGAGGACAGCAAGCCCTTCGAGCTCGTGAAGATCGCGCTGCTCGCGTCGGTGCGCGGCTACCCGCCGCCGGTGGCGATCGAGTTCGCGCGCAAGCAGCTGTTCTCCGACATCCGCCCCAGCTTCGCGGACCTCGAAACCGAACTGAAGGGCGCGAAGTAAGCGTCGCGAGGAGGTTCGGCCATGAGCGGGAAAGACGAAAAGCCGGTCATCATCGTCAAGAAGAAGATCAACGCGGGCGGCCACCACGGCGGCGCGTGGAAGGTGGCCTACGCCGACTTCGTGACCGCGATGATGGCCTTCTTCATGGTGATGTGGCTGACGGCGACCATGCCCCAGGAGCAGCTCGGCGGCATGGCCGAGTACTTCAAGAACCCGTCCGTGCTCGAGGGCCTGTCCGTCGCGACCGTGCCGGGGTCGATGGGCCCCGGCGGCGCCGGCGACGCGCCGGTGCAGGTGTTCGATGCGGTGAAGCCGCCCGATGGCGACCCCGGCGACGGCGAGACGCCGGACCCGGCCGAAGGCGGCGCCGCACCGATGACCGACGAGCAGATCGAGGCACAGGCGCGGGAGATCGAGAAGGCGCGCCTCGAGGACCTGAAGGAGCAGCTCGAGCAGGCGATCGAGCAGAGCGCCTCGCTGTCGGCGTTCAAGGAGCAGCTGCTGCTCGACATCACGCCCGAGGGCCTGCGCATCCAGATCGTCGACCAGCAGAACCGGCCGATGTTCGATTCCGGCAGCTTCCGCCTGCAGAGCTACACCATCAGCATCCTGAACGAGTTGGCGCCCTACCTGCAGGCCGTGCCCAACCGCCTCAGCATCACCGGCCACACCGACACGACCCCGTTCGGCGGTGGCGACAGCGGCTACACGAACTGGGAGCTCTCCGCCGATCGCGCCAACGCCGCGCGCCGCGCGCTGGTCAGCGGCGGCGTGTCGATGGACAAGATGGCGCGCGTGGTCGGCGTGTCGGATTCCGTCCTCTTCGACAAGGACAACCCCACGAACCCGATCAACCGCCGCATCAGCATCATCGTGATGAACAAGGCGACGGAGGACGCGGCGCTGGGCAAGAACGACGTCCCGCTGGAGGAACCTGCGGTGGACGATGCGCCCGGTGACGACGCGCCAGCCGGGGCGGACGACGGCGCCGGCCCGGACTCGGCCGGGGCGACGGACGCCGCTCCCGCGGGCGCGACGACGGCCGACTGAACCGCCATGCGGATCGGCCCCTACACGATCGACCCGCCGGTGGTGCTGGCCCCGATGGCCGGCGTCACCGACAAGCCGTTCCGGATGCTGTGCAAGCGCCTGGGCGCGGGCCTGTGCGTCTCGGAGATGACCACCAGCGACCCGCGCTTCTGGAACACGCCGAAGTCGCTGCGGCGCATGGACCACGTCGGCGAGCCGGAACCCGTGTCCGTTCAGATCGCCGGCACCGAGCCCAGCCAGCTGGCCGAGGCCGCACGCTACAACGCCGCGCACGGCGCCGAGCTCATCGACATCAACATGGGGTGCCCGGCCAAGAAGGTCTGCAACGTCGCGGCGGGCTCGGCCCTGCTGCGCGACGAGGCGCTGGTGGCGCGCATCCTCGAAGCCGTGGTCGGCGCGGTGGACGTGCCGGTCACGCTGAAAATCCGCACCGGCTGGTGCCGGGAAACGCGCAATGCGCTCACCGTCGCGCGGATCGCGGAACAGAGCGGCATCGCCGCGCTGACCATCCACGGCCGCACGCGCAGCGACTTCTACGAGGGCGAGGCGGAGTACGAGACGATCGCCGCGGTGAAGGCCGCCGTGCGCCTGCCCGTGATCGCGAACGGCGACGTCACCTCGCCGCGCAAAGCCAGGGCCGTGCTCGAGGCCACCGGCGCCGACGCGGTGATGGTGGGCCGCGCTGCGCAGGGCCGGCCGTGGATCTTCCGGGAGATCGCCCACTTCCTCGCCACCGGCACCGAGCTGCCGCCGCCGGGGATGGCCGAAGTGCGCGACGTGCTGGTGGGACACCTCGAGCACCTGCACGCCTTCTACGGCGAACCGCAGGGCGTGCGCATCGCCCGCAAGCACCTCGGCTGGTACGCGAAGGAGCAGCCGGACCACGCCCGCTTCCGCGCGGTCGTCAACGCCGCCGAAACCGGCGAGCGCCAGATCGCCCTGACGCGCGACTACTTCGACGCGTTGATCGCCGGCGTCGCCCCGGCGTTGGCCTCGGCGGCGTGAGCGGCGCCGCGCGCCGCATCGGCAAACGGGGTGCCGGGGATCGGCTCGCCGAACCAGATCCGCCGCCACAGGCCCGACAGCTGTCCCTCCTGCACGCGCGGCTGCGCGATTTGCCGGTTGTCGGCGGGGCTCCACGCCGCCCCGTCGCGACGCGCCACGGCATGGGTGAAGAAGAACGTCGGATGCTGGCCCATGCGAAGGTCCGCGAGGAGCAGCTCGTCGCCCACCACGTCGGCGCGGAGGAAGTCGTGCGAGAACCAGCGCAGGCGCTGCACCGCCCACACATGGCCGGCCTCGCGCAGCGGCGTCCGGTCGAAGCGGTGCTCGATGAAGCGGATCGGCGCGGTGTCGGCCACCAGCGAGTGTTCGCCCTCCAGGTAACCCTCGGGCGTGAGCACGACGACTCGCCACAGGAAGGTGGTGAATGGCATGGCCACCACCAGGCGAGGCGCATCGGCGTGGGGCGTTCCGGCCAAGGACATCGCCGCCACGCCGTCCACGTGCCGCTGCGCCACCACGCTCCAGCCGGCGTAGGCCGTGCTCAGCGCCAAGCCGAAGGCGACCGCCACCGCGCCGCGTCGCGCCTCGCCCGCGAAGGACGCGACCACCACCGCGGCCAGCAGAGGCACGGTGTACAGCGGATCGATGATGAACAGGCTGCCGCCCATCACTGGCGGCGACGTCAGCGGCCAGAACAGCTGGGTGCCATAGACGGTGAGCGCGTCCAGCAGGGGATGAGTGACCAGGACGAGCAGGATGGCCGCCAACCACGCGCGCGGAGCCTCACGCACCGGCGCCCAGCCCGCGCGCAGCGCCGCCCACAGCAGCGCGCCCACGACCGGCAGCACGAACAGCGAGTGGCTGAAGCCGCGATGGAACGTCATGTTGCTGACGCCGTCGCCGTAGTCGATGAGCACGTCGAGGTCGGGCAGCGTGCCGAGTGCGGCCCCGACGAGAAGCGCTTTGCGGCGATGGCGGGCTGGGACGCAGGCGGCGGCCACCGCCGCGCCCAGGACGGCTTGGGAGACGGAATCCATGGTCTGAGTCTAGGGCGCGGCGCGGCACCGGCATGTCGGCGCGGGGTGACCAACCCGCGCCGGCGGCCAGTGCGTCCGGCGTTGCTCAGGCCGCTTCGTGGACCGGACGGAAGACGCTCGGCGGCGTCGCGCGGCGCTCGTCGATCCAGCACACCTTGGGCCCGATCCGCTTCAGCGTCTCCCCGCGGTGGTCCAGCAGGCGCAGCGTGCCGTCGTGGTCCTCGACCAGCGCCGTCAGGCTCTCGACCCAGTCCCCGTCGTTGGCGTAGATCAGGCCGTCACGCTCCAGCAGGGCCGGACGGTGGATATGTCCGCAGACGACGCCATCGAGGCCGCGGCGACGCACGTCGTCGAGGCCAGCATCGATGAAACGCGCGATGTAGCGTTCCGCCGCACCGCTCTGCCGCTTCAGGAAATCGGCCAGCGACCAGTAGCGCAGGCCGAAGCGTCGACGCAGCGCGTTGGCCAGCCGATTCCCCGTGAGGATGCGCTCGTACAGCCAGTCGCCGAGCGCCTCCTGGAAGCCGCCGAACTGCGTGACGCTGTCGTAGTCGTCGCCGTGCACCACCAGCAGGCGACGGCCGTCGGCCGTGGCGTGGATCACGCGGCGGCGAACGCTCATGCGGGGCAGCATCAGGCCGCAAAAGCGGCGGATCGGGCGATCGTGGTTGCCCGGAACGTAGACGATCTCGGTGCCCGCGGCGCGCAGGCGATGCAGGGCTTCGATCACGTGGTTCTGTCCGTGGCCCCACGCGGCGCGCTTCGCCGACATCCACCACAGGTCGACGATGTCCCCCACGAGGTAGAGCCGCTCGACGTCGAGCGTGGCGAGGAACGCCGCCAGCTCCTCGGCGTGGCAGTGCTTCGATCCGAGGTGCACGTCGGAGACGAATGCGGCGCGGCGGCGGGGCGCGGGCGCTGGCGTCGGGGATCGCGGCGCGGTCATGCGGCCTCCTCGCTTCGGGGCAGGGCGGCGGATTCGCCGGCGATGTAGCGCTGGAACTTCTTCGGCTTGATGCGGTGGAGGTCGACTTCGATGAGACCGTCGACGCAGTT
>ERZ1066117.712-NODE-712-length-22071-cov-17.278934_pt1 | contig 22071 bp, 22 predicted proteins | sample MGYA00382764_ERZ1066117 | MGnify/ENA primary metagenome ERZ1066117 (study PRJEB33369, sample SAMEA5778347) | biofilm metagenome | biome: Industrial cooling water; feature: Water cooling tower basin; material: Biofilm | place: United Arab Emirates | collected...
GCGATCGTTCCTTCCCCCGGTGCGATCGTTCCTTCCCCCGGTGCGATCGTTCCTTTACCCGGTGCGATCGTTCCTTCCCCCGGTGCGATCGTTCCTTTACCCGGTGCGATCGTTCCTTCACCCGGTGCGATCGTTCCTTTACCCGGTTCAGTCGATGGATTCCTTTTTAAGCAGGCTAAGAATCGCCTGGAGATTGTGTAAATAACCAGTTTTGCAGGTCAGCCAGTTCTGAAAAATCAAGCAGTGCTTCCCCCAGATTTTCTAATTGAGCTAAGGGGAGGGCTTCCACCTGGGTGCGTAAATTATCTGGTAAATTCCCCAGCCGACGGGTAAGAAGGCGGTAGATGAGGAGACGGGCTTCCTGGGTTGCTCCCTGTTGTAACCCCTGTTGTAACCCCTGTTCCCTGGTTGTTTGTTCCCACTCCAGAAAAGCTTGAGAAAAGGTTGCCATAAGTTGCTGTTCCTCGTCTTCTAAGAGATTCTCCAGATTAAGCGATACTCTCCAGCTTGCTAGTAATTGTAAAACCTGGGAGCTTACGTTGTTGATCTTCCTGAAGCCAGAGCAATTTCAGCAAGCAGGTTCTGACCTCCTGTCGTTTGGGGGCATTGCGGAAGGGTTCCAGTAAGCAGGGGGTGGCGGCAATCCGGCTCAATAGCCCTAAATCGGGTTGGAGAGAAGCGTTGGGTGCAGGGGAAAACCACAGATCCACAAACTTGGCTTCACCGGGCACTTCCAGATTGCGCTGCACCGTTCCCAGGGGTTCCAGCAGATCTTGCAGATATTGCTTACTCAGTTGGTCAAAGGGAAATTGGGTCATCTTTCTTCCTTTCTCCATTTTGTAGACCTGTTGAACAACCAGTGACTCGATAAGCTAGAACAGAATAATTGACTACAGCATTGAAACCCTGAGTTTTTCACACAATGACTAGTTTTTCTCACGACGATTTTTTACGCGCCCTGGAGCAACACGACTACAGCTTTGAGGTCGGGCAGACGGTTCGCGGTAAGGTGGTCAATCTGGACAGCGATGGAGCCTATATCGATATTGGTGGCAAATCCACGGCTTTTCTGCCTGCCCATGAAGTTCTGGTTCCCCCTGGCAAGAAGCTGGCGGATGTTTTACCTTTACGCAGCGATCGCGACTTTCTGATCATTCGGGGTCAGGATGCGGAGGGCCAGATTTCCCTATCGCTAAAACGGTTGGAAATTAAAGCCCTATGGGAACGCTACCAGGCTCTGCAGGAAAGCCAGGGGGCGATCGACGTGCGGGTGACGGGGGTGAACAAGGGTGGCTTAACGGTGGATGCCAAGGGGATTCGCGGCTTTATTCCTCGCACCCATGTGGTTGGGGCAGAAACCCTGGAAAGTTTGGTCGGTCGAACTCTAACGGTGACGATTCTGGAAGCTGACCCGGAACGGAAACGGCTGGTCTGCTCCCAAAAAATTGCCCAGCGTCAACAGCGATTCCAGGAATTTGACTATGGCCAACTGGTGCAGGGAACGGTGCGGGATATCCGTCCCTATGGCTTGATGATCGACCTGACCGGGGTGCTGGGGTTACTGCATATCAATGATTTCAGTGAAAAGCGAGTGGGTAGTTTACAGGCCCATGTCCAGGTGGGAACCCCGATTAAGGCGATCGTCACCAATCTGGATGCCGAACGAGGGCGAATTTCTCTTTCCACCCGCCTGCTGGAAAACCGCCCAGGGGAGATGCTGGACTCCTTTGACCATGTGATGGCAGAAGCCGAAGAACGGGCCGATCGGATAGCAGCTAAACAGAATCTTCAGGCTGAATAATTGTTCAGTAGTAAATGCCAGAGGCGGGGCGATCGCAATTTTTTAGATCACTCTGCCTGCAAACCTAAGGACTGTTCCAGCGCATTCACCACAATATCGGTAACGACCTGAATCCGGTAGCGACAGGCGTTGGTTTCTGTACAGGCCAGGGTTCCCTGTTCCCAGTATTTGTTGCTGCCCGCACCCCCACCACAGACACCAAAATACTCACAATTTTGTTGGCAGAGCTGAACACCCGCAGCCATATCCCCATAGATCTGCCAGAACCGGGGGGAATGACAGACGGATTCGAGGGAATTCTGTAAGACGTTACCCAGGATAAAATTACCGTAGCGTTCGGTGCTCACCCCCAGCAGTTCCGGGTCAAAGGTGGAAAAGTTACCCTCATAGTCAAAATTGACAATGACAAAGGGGCGATTCATGTCGGTGTGTTCCAGCCGGATGCCCGTATAGACCGAACTACAAATTGACTCAAACTCCCGCACCTGGATAGCGCCCCTGGTGGCGGTTAGTTCCCAGAACCGTTGCATAAAGGCACGATATCTCTGTTGAGTGCCCACCTGGTCAAGGGAAGACTGCTGGTGAATCCCTTCGGTTTCTTCCATATTGAAGCCCACTGCCGTGATCCCATGGTCATAGAAGAAGTTAAAAATTTCGTCAGGGTAATCCAGCGAATCCTCACTGATCACGGCAATGACATTAAAGGGAATTTGATTTTTCTGTAACAGGCTAATTCCTCGCAGGGTTGCGGCATGACTGCCCAGTCCTGTCCGGGTTTGGCGATGGCGATCGTGGATAAAGGCTGGCCCATCAATACTGACCCCCACAATCATGTCATGGCGAATAAAGCAATCACACCAGGCCTGGTTAATTAAGGTGCCATTGGTCTGGATTGAGTGCATCACCCGCAGCGGTTGGGTATTATATTTCCGCTCAGCCTCCTGGATGCGGGCCATCGCCTGATCATAAAAGCTGATGGGAACCGCTAGAGGTTCACCTGCGTGCCAGCAAACCGTAAAATCCTGCCCCATAAACCGGCTGGTGAACAGGGTTTTGAAAATCGGCTCAATCAGGTCCAGGGATAACTGATTTTTTAAGTGCCGATCGGGCAGATAGCAATAATCACAGTTGAGGTTACAAAAGGATGTCGGCTGAATCACCACCAGGTTGATCGGCCCAAAGGCAGCGTAATCGATCGAGTCTGGGTCTGGAACAGAACTGGTCTGAGGGGTCAGTAGTGGCACAGGATTAGCCATAGTTCGTTTATCGATGATGGGTTTAACGATTCACCCAGGCGGCTCCCCCACTGTTGCGCCAGGCGGCTCCGCCATTCACCCAACCGGGAGAGTAGTTATAAAAACCGCCCCCATTTACCCAGGTATTGCGCCAGGGATTCACATTGGCAAAGCCGCCCCCACTGGCCCCATTACCCCAACCCCCAACCCCGGCATTGCCCCAACCGCGACCATTGTTGCCGTCTGCCCAACCACGACCCGCCGGCCCGGTCACCGCTCCTCTGCCCCCAGCGCCATTGGCAAAATCAGCCAGCCATTGATCCAGTGCAGGGTGGTCCAGACCTGAGACTGCTCCCCGTTCTTTGAGCACTGCGGTCAATCGATCGAGCCGGGCTGAGATCGAGCTGGTGCTGCTGGGAGCGGACTGGGTTAAAGAGGTGGCCTGGGCTAAAGAGGTATTCAGGGTGGCCAGGGTCAGCAAGAAACCAACCAATCCGGTATAGGTCGTGATATTCAAGGGGATTCTCCTGAAGCAATGAACAAGCAGTCTTTACACAGGGGTCGTCTGGCGATGGCTCAACTTTAAGGCTTGGCTGCCGTGGCTGGGGTCAGCGGGATCTGTTCATGGCTCATAATCACGGTTTCAAAATAACTGCGGATCAATTCTGGCGGCAGAGGAACTAAGCCGTTGGGTCCAACCCACTGATCGATCAGCGCGACCGATTTCTGATCCCCAATGATGTATCCCTGCATCAGCTTAGCAATCGCCCGATTCACCAGATTGAGAAAGGTGGAATTATTTTCGGGAACTATGCAGGCAATGCCATAGCGGGCATAGGGTTGGGTGGGTGTCAGCCTGAAGCCGTTGGGATTTGCTTTCAACGCATTGCCAGCCAGGATCAAACTATCCCCAGCGATCGCGGCAATCTTCCCACTCTGGAGGTCAGCGATTCCTTCGTCTGCTCCCTGCACGGGCACCAGCACCGCTTTGGGCTGAATGGCTTTCATCACCACCTCTCCCATGGAATTGGGCACAACTCCCACCCGCTGCCCGGCCAGGGACTCCACGGTGCCCGATAATTGGCTATCCCGCTTCAACAACAGGCGAATCCCAGAAATGCTGTAGGGGATGGAAAAATCGACAAACTGGGCCCGCTGCCAGGTGAACTGGGCACTGCAGGCAATATCGATCGTTCCCGAGCCCAGATCGCGAAAGAAGTCATTGGGGTTGTCGATCACCTGCACCTGAATTTTGACGGGACGACCCAATTCTTGCTGAATTTCTTCCCGGATCAGGTTGGTTAAATCAACGGACAAACCAACTAACTGTTGGCGATCGTCAATGTAGGCGTAGGGAAGCATACCCAGCCGAGTGCCCACACTCAGGACACCGGTACGGGTAATTTTTTCGATCACCGTTTCAGCCTTGACGGTCTGTGGTAGAGCAGTTGTAAGCAACAGGCCCAGGAGTAGGGCAGACCACTTATTCCACATCTCAACACCTGTTAGGATTACAGTTGAACAGCATCATCTTTATCTATATTTCATCTATCCAATTTCATCTCAAAAATCCGATCAGATTGGGTTGTGATTTGCCCTATTCACGATCGCCACTGATGCAATTCAAAAGATAGCTGCTCAGTCAAAATTATATTCATGGATTGATTTTACTAGAGTAAGCAAAGATAGAATATTTAATAAATATTAATTTAGTGGGAGATCAGGCATTGGTCCATCATCACAGTTGAGGTTACAAAAGGACAGCGGCTGAGTCATCACCAGGTTGATCGGACCAAACTCAGCGCCATCGATCGAGTCTAGGTTTGGAACAGGACAGGTCTGAGTGCTCAGCAGAGGAACAGGAATAGTTCGTTTATCGATTCACCCAGGCTGCTCCCCCACCGTTGCGCCAGGCTGCTCCGCCATTCACCCAGCCGGGAAAGTAATTATAAAAGCCACCCCCATTTGGCCAGGTATTCACCCAGGGAGCCACATTACGCCAGGAACTATTACGCCAGGGATTCACATTGACAAAGCCACGATTCCCAGTGCCATTGCCCCAGCCAGCCCTGCCTGTGTTTACCCAGCCCCGATTGTTATTGCCATTGCGCCAACCGATGGCCAACCTGAGATCTTCTCCACCGGGTTGGACCAGATCTGGGATCTGTCCGTTTGCTTCCGTCTGGTGTTGCTGCAAAATTGCGGTAAGGCGATCGAGGCGGTCTGCCATAGAAATGGCTGGAGAATTTTCTGCCCCGACTGCACTCATGGCCGTATTCAGGGTTGCTAGAGCCAGTAAAAACCCAACCAGCCCAGTATAGTTAGTAATTTTCACAGAGATTCTCCTGCAATAAACAGCGACTTAAGGGGATGAGAAAGCTTCAGCTTGCCGGTTTGGATTCACTGGGAGGAAGGGGAATTTGTTCGTGGCTCATAATTACTGTTTGAAAATAACTACGCACCTGATCGGCTGGGAGGGGAACCATGCCATTCGGCCCAACCCAGCGATCGACCATTTCCACCGTTGCTGGTACGCCCAAAATATACCCCTGCATCATGCGAACGATCGCCCGGTTGACCAGGTAGAGAAATGTTGAATTATTTTTGGGAACAATGCAGGATATACCATAGCGGGCATAGGATTCCTGGGGAATGAGCTTGAAACCGTCCCCCGTAGGATTAACTCTCAGGGCATTGCCTCCCAGGATCAGGGTATCACCGGCGATCGCGTCAATTTTGCCACTGCCGAGTTCATTACCCCCATCTTCAGAACCGCGTAAGGGCACAAGCACCGCCTGGGGTTGCAGAGCCTTCATCACTTCCTGACTCAGCGATCCAGGTACAACTCCCACCCGTTTCCCGCCTAGAGAACCTGGAAGCCCAGTTAAACTGCTATCCTTTTTTACCAGCAACCGAATGCCAGAAATACTGTAGGGAATCGAGTAATCGGCAAATTTGGCCCGCTCCCAGGTGAATTGCATACTACAGGCGATATCAATCTTTCCTGTTTGCAAATCCGGGAAAAAATCATTCTGACTATCAACGACCTGAACCTGAATTGCTACTGGGCGGCCCAATTCCTCCTGCACTTCATCGCGGATAAGTTTAGTCAAGTCAACTGAAAATCCCACTAACTCCTGCTGATCATTAATGTAGGCGTAGGGAAGCATATCCAGACGAGCACCCACGCTCAAAACGCCTGTACGAGCAACTTTTTCGATCACCGTTTCAGCCTTGACGGCTTGTGGTAGAGCAGTTGTGAGCAACAGTCCCAGGAGTAGGGCAGACCACTTATTCCACATCTCAACACCTGTTAGGATTACAGTTGAACAGCCTTATCTTTATCTAGCAATTTCATCTAAAAAAACTGATCAGATTGGGTTGTGATTTGCCCTATTCACGATCGCCACTGATGTCATTCAAAAGATAGCTGCCCAGTAAAGATTATATTCATGAACTGATTTTACTGGAGAGTGCAGCAATAGAATATTTAATAAATATTAATTTGGTAAGAGACGGGGATTGGTCCGTGGTGGGGCGATCGTGATTGCGCTGCCAAAAGATGACGATTCTGACTGCAAATTTGAGCCGATCCACAACAAAGATGGAATAGAGTTCCTACAGGTGGGAATCAGGTGGGAATCAGGTGGGAATCAGGTGGGAATGGGAAAATGGGTTAAATTTCCAGCAAAATGCTAGCTCCAGGCTACTCCGGCCTTGCTGGCGATCGTTCAGACCAGGGATGACTGCCGGCAAGATAGCTCCCTATTGCAGGTCAGGTGCGACATCCGCAGGGGGATAATTCGCTAACCCACCCCTCCGCCACCATACCCCGATCTGATTGGAAGGGTAGCCAGAATTAATTGATGCTTAAATTTGCTCTGCCCCTTTGCTGAAGGAGTTCTATGATGTTTCCATTCCATCTGGAGACAAAAACTATGGAAGTTGAACATCCCAACGCCGCTCCCCCCACTGCCGCCGATCAAGAGGTTTTAGAAAAATTAAAGCAGGTGGTGGAGCAGGCCCTAGCGGATGGCAAGGTATCCAGGGATGAAATGGCCCGGATCAAAGCCGTCTTATATAGCAATGGCAAGGTCACTGTCCAAGAACTTGGCTTGGTTAAAAAGATGGTTCGAGAGCTACTTGGAGACGCTGCCCTTGAGTATGACTGGAGCTAAAGCAGATGAGTGATTCATTAGTTGCATTTGCCCAGGAGATTAGCCTGCCCCTGGCCATGACTGGAGGAGCAGAGATCATTGAAGAACACATGAAAGAGTTTTTGCTGGTGATCTCAGCGGCTCTGGTGACCGCCACCCTGCCTCAACTGGTGCCCTGGTTACGCAAAATCCCCTATACCCTGGCCCTGGTGATGGCTGGGATGGGGTTGGCGATCTTCAATGTGCAGTTCTTCACCCCTTCTCCAGAATTGATCCTGTGGATTTTTCTACCCCCCCTGCTATTTGAAGCCTCCTGGAATCTGCACTGGTCCGATCTGAAGCGGGAGTTGATTCCGATTTCACTGTTTGTGACGATCGGGGTGGTGATCACGATCACGGGAATTGCCCTGTCCCTCTGGTGGTGGACTCCCCTGACCTTACCGATCGCCCTGTTAGTGGGAGCCTGTCTCTCTGCCACCGATCCCGTTGCCGTCAGTGCCCTGCTGCGAGAATTGGGAGCCCCTCCCCGCCTGAAAGCCCTGGTGGAAGGGGAAAGTATGTTCAACGATGGCACGGCTGTGGTTGCCTTTAGCCTCTTAGTTGGCATTGCCCTGGGCAGCGAAACTTTTGAGCCTCAGCGGGTGATCAGCCAGTTTTTTCTGGTGGTTGGGATTGGGCTGGGGGTCGGGACACTGTTGGGCTTTGGCATCTCCTTCCTCACCCAACGGTTTGATCTACCCCTGGTGGAACAGTCCCTTACCCTGGTTGCCGCCTATTCTGCCTACCTGATTGCTGAAATTTTGGGAGGATCAGGGGTAATTGGAACGGTGACGGTTGGCTTAATTCTGGGCAATTTCGGTTCTTACATTGGCATGAACCCCCGCACCCGCCTGGTGGTCAATGAATTCTGGGAGTTTATTGCCTTCTTCGTCAATTCCATCCTTTTCCTGCTGATTGGCGCTCAGGTGCGGTTGCAGGCCGGTTCGCTGGAATTGGGTTGGATGGCGATCGCGATCGCGGCGATGCTGGTCACCCGTCTGGTATCTGTTTACGGTTTAAGCTGGCTCAGTAACCGCTTCAGCTCCTTTCAACTGGATTTACCGATCCAAACCATGCTGTACTGGAGTGGCTTGCGGGGGGGTGTTTCCCTGGCCCTGGTGCTGAGTATCCCGGAGAATTTTGCTGAACGCGACGCAATGGTGGCGATCGTCTTTGGGGTCGTTTTGTTTACCATTCTGGTTCAGGGTCTAACCGCTAAACCCCTGCTGGAAGCCCTCAGGCTGGTGGAAAATAATCCTCTGCGGCAACGCTACCTGGAAGTACTGGCCCGCCAGATGGCCCTGGAACGGATGCTGAACTATCTGCAAAATCCCGGCACTGGTGTGGGGGTCGATCCCCACCTGGCCCAGACCCAAGCCACAGTGCTCAACCAGCAGTTAACCGCCCTGCAGGAGGAAGCCAGCAAACTGCAGTCCCAGGAACCCGAACTGTTAATGGTAGGCTCAACCCAATTGCAGGATGCCTTGCTGACGATCGAAACCGATACCTATGCCGAACTGGTGAGATTAGGGCGCTTACCCCAGGAACTACCCTCAATTCTAGAAAGGGTGCATGAGCCATAGAGGATGGCAGGTAAAGGACATTGCAGGAAGATATAGGGCTGTTAACTCAAGGAGTGGAACATGGTTTCAGAACAGCTATCGCACCTGGCCCAGAATAAGTACAATCGTTTGCTCACCTCACTCTTTTTGCTCCTTTTATTTTCGTCTCTGACTAAATATGAAGGAATTCCGCGATTGCTCTTTCTGGGTACCAGTTTGTTGACCTTATTAAAGGTGATGAAGCAACTGAAATGCCACAAAATCTTGTTTTATGTCTATACGGTAATTGCTGCTCTTTTAATGCTGATCTGGACGTTCAATCAATTTAATCCAGATCAGTTTTCCCTAGCGGCTGTGGTTATCTCCAATCTGCTTTACCTGCTGATTTTAATTATTCCGGTTTATCTGATCCAGCGGGATCTCACTGGGGCCCATCAGGTGACCACCGATCTGATCAAAGGGGGAATTGCAGTTTATCTACTCAGCGGCATTGGTTGGTGTGTGCTCTTTAATATTCTCTATGAGCTTGATCCCACATCTTTTGAGGGCGTTCTTACCGATACCAGTGATTCTGACCTGCTTTATTTCAGTTTCACCACCCTGACCACCGTGGGCTATGGCGACATCACTCCAGCGACATCGATCAGCCGGATTCTGGCCAATCTGGAAGCTATTTTTGGGGTGATGTATCCAACGATCTTTCTGGCTTATCTGGTCAGTTGCTATCAAAGTACATTGAAGCGATCGCCGTGAAGAACTGTCTCCACTTACCCCTGGCGGATGAACCGCACCTTGCTGTTTGGCAACAGTATGCTGCAGAGGCAGACCAACGGGGGACTTTCAATACCCTGCAGTCCTACCTGGTGCAGCTCCAATTTCCCATTCAGGCAGGTCTGAGTCAGCAAGAGCGTTATCGAGCCGCAACATTGCGGGGAAATTTTGGGACTTGCCCAGCCACCGCAGAGGGATTGCAGTTAAAGCAACCGGAAACTTTAGAGTTGTGCCTGTATCCCAGCCTGGCGGGTAAAATTCCCGTTCTGATCGTGGCAGAACGAACCGATTTTGTAACGCTGGTGCAGGCCCTGGCCCATTACAATGAACCCCACCCCATTCCCGATTCCATGGGAGCCTGTATGATTCAGGGGCTGAATAACTGGGATCGGATTCACCGCTATAAACAGCAATGGTCTGAGGGTAAATCGCTGTTTGAAATCAAGCTGGGTTGGCCCACAGCATTCAAAGAACTGAAACCCCAAACGGCACTGTATCAGGATCAGTTGATTGTGCTCAATCGGGGATACTACAGCAATGTTGCCCCCCAGAGCTTGAACTTATCATCCCAGGAATGGTTGGAAACGTCCCTGCAGATCCGCCGGGAACATGAGTGTACTCATTATTTCATTGCAAGATTGTTTGGCAAGCTTTCTAACCCCCTCTGGGAGGAGTTGGTGACGGATTACTGGGGGATATTCAGTGCGATCGGCACCTATCGATCGGATTGGTTTCTCCGGTTTATGGGCTTAGAAAATTACCCTGATTACCGTGAGGGGGGACGATTGCAGAATTATATCCCCCAGGAGCAACGCTGCAATGCCCAGATCCATTCGCTAGCCCAACTCCTGCAGCAGGCCAGTCATCATCTGGAGCAATTTACCACTGCCCATGCCCAGGTGTTAGCAGACCCGACCTGGAGAATCCTGAGCCTGATTGCTTTGATCCAGTTCAGCCTGGAACAGTTAGCTGACAGTAACGGTGTGGAGGCATTGCAAACCCACTGGCAGGAACTGCAAGGCAGCGTTCGCTTAGAACCTTAAATGGAATGTTTTCCGGGGACTACTTGAAGACCTGGCGCAGGATTTCTCCTTCGTGGGGCTTGCCCTTCAACATCCGGTTCCAGTAGACCCAGGGCAGGATATGGCGTTTGAGCACCCACATGCTGTAGCGTTCCTGGGTGGGATCGAGGGGAAAACTGGGTTCCGGGGTGCCGCTATAGTCAAACTCTGCCAGGATGGTTTTGCCAAAGCCGGTGATCAGGGGGCAACAGCTATAGCCGTTATAGCTAGCTTCCAGGGGCTTTTTACTTAAATAGCTGAACAGGTTTTCCACCAGCACCGGAGCCTGTTTGCGAATCGCCGCCGCTGTTTTGGAGTTGGGCAAGGAGGAGGCATCCCCCAGGCTAAACACATTGGGGTAACGGTTATGTTGCAGGCTGTGTTTATGGACATCCACCCAACCCCCCGTTGCAGCGATCGCCAGGGGACTGCGCTTAATAAAGTCTGGGGCGCTCATCGGTGGGGCAACATGGAGGATATCGTAGGGCAGGGTAACGGTGGTGGTGCCGCTATCCGTTGTCACTGCAAAAATGGCTTCTTTTTCCGCTGGACGGATGGCTTGGAGATTGTGTTTAGTTTTGAGGCTGATCTGCCTGCGTTTGAGCACCTGCATCAGGGGTTGGACAAAGGTGTCGATCGCAAAAATTTTGGGGCCCGCTGTACAGTAGGTCAGATTGGAGTTAGCCCGCACGCCATTGCGACGAAAAATGTCATCCGCCAGATACATAATTTTCTGGGGTGCCCCCGCACACTTGATCGGTGTGGCTGGGAAGGTAAACAGGGCATTACCGCCTTGGAAATTGTTCAGAAGTTCCCAGGTGTAGGTGGCCCCGCCAATGGCATAGTTGCTGCAAACCCCATTTTTGCCCAGAGCCGCTTCCAGTCCCTCCACGCCCTGCCAGTCCAGTTGAATCCCAGGACAGACAATCAGCACCTCGTAGGAAACGATTTGACCGCTGCGGGTTTGGAGTTGGTTGTCTTCTGGGTTAAAACTTTCCACCGCCGCCTGCAGCCACTTCACCCCGGCAGGAATACATTTCTCTTCTGCTTGAATGGTCTTGTCATAGGCAAAGCACCCCGCCCCCACCAGGGTCCAGGCCGGTTGATAGTAGTGCTCAGCGGAAGGCTCGATAATCAGGATATCCAACGCCGATGAGCGGTTGATCAACTGGGCGGCTACGGTTACACCCGCGGAACCACCGCCAACAATGACGACCTGATGATGCAGGGATTGCGAAACAGAGGGGGAAGCGTCTATGACAGTCATGGGCTGCAAGGGGATGGGGCGGAATTTATTGTACTGCGGTTGTTGATCAATTCAAGCATTGCTGCTGAGGACGGGGTAGGGCGGGCGCACCAGTTCGGCTTCAAACCGTTCCTGGGCAAACTCACAACCCAGATAGTGCTGAATTTGGATCGCATCCTGTTCGGCATTACCCAGGCAATTGGTTGCGCCGGGGGAGGGAGTGATATTAAATCGTAACCCGGCCTCCGGGGCGATCGCCGCCTGACCAAGAATCAATTTACGCGATCGTTTATCAATCAACTGGGGACGAATTCCCCCCACCCCGTGGGCCACTTCTAGATCGGCCAGATTCAAGCTGGGCACAATTTTACGAACTTCTTGTAAAAATAAACGGCGATTGAGCAGGGGAATTTCAAAGGCAATGTTTTTGAACATATAGTTACGGATATCTGCCTCTTTAAATAAATCCCATAGAACTGCGGTAACGGCGGCATCCGGGCGGAGCACCTGGAGGTAATCCCAAAGGGTTTGACGGTTATAGCGTTCCAGCAGGGGCAGGGGTAGGGCTGTGGGGCCAAACCGGGTTTTGCCTGGCATCGTCACATCGGGATCACCATGAATGGCCGCAAAGGGCAGTTTATCGTTCTGAATGGTATAAACCTTGCCGTTCAACACCTGAGGGGTAAAGTAGAAGCTTCCGGCAACGGGCAGACAGGAATATTCCAGCCCAAAACCTAGACGATGGGCAAAGAGCAGGCTGTGTCCTCCGGCGGAAACCACGACAAAGCGAGCTTTCAAGGTGCCGGTGTCGGTGCTGATCCGATAGTGCTGACCGACGGGTTCAATCCCCCGGACTTTGATCCCCAGTTGTAAATCCACGGTTTTTCCTGGGCTGGCCTGGGCCTGTTCGACAAAGGATTGGGCTAAAGCACCATAGTTGATCGCCGTGTAGTCGGATAGAATGCCCAGCCCCACCAGTTCTTCCGGGCGATCGCCCCTCTCCCCCTTGACCACCAGGGGTTCAATTTCAGCAAGTTGCTCCTTTTCCAATAATTTCATTCGGGGAAAATGGGGACGAAACACCTCGTAGCGTTGGCGCAAAAAGTCAACTTCCGCCTGGCCCACGCCCAGCACCATTTTGCTAAAACGGTAGATGATCCGATCCCGCTCCTGGGGGGGGAGTTGCATACAATAGTGCACCAGCATACTGGCATTACGTTGCACCTGCACCGCTTTTTCCAGGCTGTAATTGGTCTCAATATCGCCACAGTGAATCGTCTGGCTGTTATTTGTGGCCCTAGAGTTTACCGCTGCGATCGCTGGGTATTTTTCGATCAGGGCCAGCCGCTGCAAGTCGGTAAATTGGACCAGGGTATAAAGCAAAGCCGTGCCAGTGACCCCTCCCCCGATTATGACCACATCATAGAGTTGCTCAGCCATACCCCATGTCGCCTTCCGTCTGCAATACTTTCCTCTTTCTGCACTATAGCCGCTCCCACTCCAGTCAGGTAGGGCGTTCAGCCAACTTCCGCTGAGAATCACCCAGTTACTTCCGCCGGGAACCCCCCAGCCGTTCCTTCACCCCGTGCGATCGTTCCTTTACCCGGTGAGGCCGTTCCTTCACCCCATACGATCGTTCCTTCACCCCGTGCGATCGTTCCTTTACCCGATGAGGCCGTTCCTTTACCCCGTGAGGCCGTTCCTTTACCCGATGAGGCCGTTCCTTTACCCGGTGCGATCGTTCCTTCACCCGGTGCGGCCGTTCCTTCACCCGGTGCGATCGTTCCTTTACCCGGTGTGGCCGTTCCTTCCCCCCAGTCCAGGCGTTCCTGAGAACCTATCAGAGGAAAGACGGAATTATCCCTCAAATCTGTTATCTTCCTTCGCAAGAAGACCCCCGACTTGTCGGCGGGATGAATGGCGCGGTAGGATGCCGATGTGGGCAGGGTAATTAACCACCTTAAAAACCCGATGCTACCCAACCGTAGCGACCTCACTGAACCTTGACAATTGAATCTAGGCAGTTCTACTTTGTTGTTCCGTTGGACTGTTTGCATGTTTCAATCAGTCTCCTGAAAGTAGGTAAAAGATTCACAGGGGCGGACATACAGTTTTTAACTCAAACAAACTTTGCAACAATGCAACTACGGTCGGGCAGACCGAAAGTTAACGCTTGGGGAGAGAACCACCTCTGCTCTAGAGAACGCAAGGACTTTAGGGTAAGTGGACTCGTTGAACCAAGAATCCCCCGACTTGTCGGCGGGAGTGTCAAGCCAGAATAATATCTCCTGCTGCTGAACCAATGCCATGAAACAGTCTGCCTGCTTGATCTTTAACCCGGTGGCCGGTCAGGGGGATGCGGAAGCTGAATTAGCCCAAATTCGAGCCTTGCTGGAACCCGAACTGGAGCTGGACATTTGCTTTACTACGCCAGAAATCAGTGCAGAACAACTGGCCCAGCAGGCGATCGCCAAAGGAACCCAGCGGATCATTGCGTCTGGAGGAGATGGAACCCTGTCCGCTGTGGCCTCGGTCCTGGTGGAAAGCAATATTGCACTCGGAATTATTTCCAGGGGAACTGCCAATGCCTTTGCCGCTGCCCTGGGGATTCCCGATACCATCCCAGAAGCCTGTCAAACCATTTTGCAGGGCTACACCCGCACGGTAGATGCGGCCCGCTGTAATGATCAAACCCTGCTGCTGCTGGCTGGGATCGGTTTTGAGGCGGAAACGGTGGAGAAGGCCGATCGGGAGTCCAAGCATCGGTTTGGGTTACTGGCTTACATTCTGGCGGGTTTCCAGCAATTAAGGGAACTGCAGAGTTTTGATGTGGTAATTGAAACGGAAAATCGGATCATCAAAACCACCGCTGCTGCCGTCACCGTCGCCAATGCTGCTCCCCCCACCTCTGTGCTGGCTCAGGGCCCCGCCGCTGTGATCCCCGATGATGGGTTGCTGGATCTGACCATTGTGGCTCCCACCAGTCGGGTTGGGGCGATCGCGGCCACCTACCATCTGCTCCAGACTGCCACTGCCGGAAATCCAGTGGAACGGGATGATATTGGTTATCTGCGGGCCAAACAGTTTCAGATCAGCACTGACCCCCCCCAAAAGGTGGCGATCGATGGAGAACTGGCGGGCACCACCCCCGTAACCATTACCTGTCTGCCGGCGGCGTTAAGGGTTTATGTCCCCCTGGCAGTCGCCGTTGAGCTAGAAGAGAAACTGGAGGGTTTACCAAATCTGCTGATTGAGTTTAAGTCTGAGGAAGGCGAGACAATTGCCACAATTGATGCCCTTCACTCCGACCGCCCTCCCCCTCTTACCTCACCCCCCTGACAGGAGCGAATTGACTTGAGACTTGTTTCTGACCCGGCGATCGCCGACAAAATCCGACAGATGCAACGGCGAGTGCGCTGGCAAGATTCCCGTCTGCTGAACCGGGGGATCGATCAAACCCGGCTGGCGATCGAGGATGGCCAGTCTGAAACCCCGGCATTCTCCTTTCTGGTCATTGGGGATAGTGGTTCCGGTCCCCATCGCAGCCACAATCCCCAACGGGCGGTCATGGAACAGATGCTGCCCCACCTGCAGGACTGCCGCTTTTTGCTCCACACCGGGGATGTAATTTACTTGCTCGGCTCCAGCGAATACTATCCCAAAAATTTCATTGAACCCTATCGAGAATTGCTGGTGGGAGGGGAGACCTTTGACCAGATTACCTACCAGCGGATGGTGTTCAAGCTGCCCTTCCTCCCCGTTCCCGGCAATCACGATTATTACGACCTTCCCCCCTTACTGACCCTGCTTTCCGTCACCACTCTGCCCCTGCGCCGCCTCTTGCAGACCAGGCTGGATCTGGATGTGGGGTGGCATGGTTCCCATCAGGGAGATGCCTACGCCCGGGCCTTTCTGGATTACCTCAAAGCCTTATCTCCCGAAAAACTGGAGCACCACCTGGACCACCACTACACCGCCCAGACTAGCAGTGGTTATGCTTTAGCCTATCGCCCCGGACAGTTTACCCGCCTGCCTAATCGTTACTACACCTTCCGCTATGGGGGGATTGACTTTTTTGCCCTGGATTCCAACACCTTTAATGCTCCCCTCCCTCCCCCCACCCAGGCCGCCTATCATGCCGTGGAGCAACGCCGTGAGCAGATGGAAGCCCAGAGAAATGAAATTCTGACCCGTTCTGCCCGACTCAATCCCCAGAATGCAAAAGACGCGGAACAACTGGATGACCTCCACACCAAACTTTCGCAGATTGAGGAGGAAATTGTGGATAGTGATAAGCAACTGAGTGCCGCAGACCACCCCCTGGTGGATGGGGAGCAATTAAACTGGCTCAAACAACGGCTGATCCAGTCCTGGCAAACCCCAGAGGTGCGGGGACGAATTCTTTATTTTCACCATCCCCCCTATGTGACGGAAGCCACTAAATGGAATCAGGGCCAAACCTTAGCCATCCGGGGGCGCTTACGTCAGGTGTTGGATGGGGTGGCGGCGGAAGTGCAATTGAGTGGCAAGCCGATCGTCGATCTGATCTTCAATGGCCATGCCCATTGCCTGGAGTATATTCAAACCGGCCAGACTGGCTATGCTGATTCCCATCTCCATTACCTGGTTTGTGGGGGGAGTGGCTTTAGCTTACGCCGACAGCGATCCCAGGGGCCCGACTTAGCAGAACTTGATCCGATGGTCATACAGCCAGAGCAGGAAACTGGAGGACGGGCGATCGCCCATTCCAAACTGTTTGTGGGTCGCACGGGTTACGGTTCCCAAAAACGTCGTCCCTATTCTGCGCTGCGAGTTGATGTGCAGCCCAGTTCTCCACCCCAATTTGTCATTCGTCCCCTGGTGGCCGAGTGGTCTCAGCAGCGGTGGCAGACCCGTAACCTGGCCCCCTTTAAGATTGGCGAGCCGGAGTAACCGTAATGGTGTAACCCACCGCCCGTTCCAGAACTGCCAGGGCGCGATTGTAATTGAGAGTGGCGGCGAGGAGGTTGCCCTGAGCCTGGGTGAGACTGGTCTGGGCATCGGTGACATCCGCCTGGGTTCCCACCCCCGCTTGAAAGCGCAACCGAGCTAAGCGTAATCCTTCTGTGGCCTGGGTTACAGCAGTGCGGGCGGTTTGAATATTCTGCAAATTAGCCTGAAGTGTGAAATAGGCTCGCTCCACCTGAAACCGGATCTGGTTTTTGGTATTGGCAAACTCAGTTTCAGCGATCGCAATATTCGCTTCCTGCTGGGCAGCACTGGCCCGGGCCGATCCCCCATCAAAGAACGTCCAGTTCACCTGCAAACCTACGGAGTAACCGTAACGGGGCGTAAAATCATCGAACAAGCGATCCAGGGTGTTGAAACTGGCAAAGAGATTCACCCGCGGCCCCAGGTTGGAGAGGGCAATGCGTCTGTTCTGCACGGCAATATTGCGTTGAGCCAGCAGTTGCTCCAGTTCAGCCCGATTTCGCAGCGCCAGGACGATCGTCTCCTCCAGGGAAAGCGTCCATTCCCCCGCCACCTGCACCGGATCGGCCAGGGAAATATCGGCCCGTTGCGAGATATTCAGGCGTTGGACTAACTGACGACGACTGGTTCGCTGTAAGCTGAGGGCCTGGGTGAGGTTCTGCTGGGAATTGGCTAACTGCACCTGAGCCTGCAGGACATCGAACAACGTTCCTATCCCCGCCCGCTCTAGTGCCTGGGTATCCCGCAGATTAATCTGGGCATTTTCGACCGCTGCCTGAGCAATTCGCACCTGCACATCCGCCTGCTGGGCGTTGTAATAATCGTTGCTGACATCCAGCCGTAACTGCTCGGTCTGCTGCTGGACTGCTAATTCTGAGGAGCGCACCTGTTCCCGCCCCGCCCGAATACTGGCCTGTCGCTGTCCAGAGGAATAGATGTTGTAAACCAGGGAGAGATTTGCTGTCAGCGTATTAGTGGTTGTGCCACCCCCGCCACCGCCAAACCCACCGGTGATGCTCTGAGTCGTGCTCAGCAGAGGAGAAGGGGTAAATAAGGGCAGAGTTGGAGGGTTGGCTGCCTCAGAGGCGCTGAGTTGCAATTGATTAATGATCTGCTGGAGTTCCAGGTTTTGTTGATCGTTAAATGAAATTAACTGCGGTCCCTCAAAACGCTGTTGTAAATTGCCCAACTGGAGCTGGAGAAGGTTGACCGCCTCCTGCTGTTGTTGCTGAAACTGCAGTTGCTGTTGTTGAAATTGAAACTGTTGGAGCTGTTGCTGTTGCTGAAACTGGAAATTAGGGCCACTAAATTGACTCCCAGGGGACTGCGTTCGGGCAAAATTGGTCTGCAAGCTTAGATTGGGGAACAGACTGGACAACGCTTGGCGCAGGGCAGCTTGGCTCTGACGCAGTTGTAACTCGCTGACCTGCAGGGTGAGATTGTTCCTTCGTGCTAATTCCTGGGCCTGAGATAACGAGAGGGGTTGAGTTAGCGTCACTGTTACCTGATCAGGTTCCGAAGGCAAATTCAACGGATCAGGGTTAGGGTTAAGAGGCAATAAATCCTTGGCGGAGATGCTGGCTGCAGGTGGAGCGGAGGAACTGGCAGGGGAAGTTGATGCAGGAGATGGGGAAGTGGCAGTTTGTACCGGAGCCGATGAAACACTGGACTGAGGGCTACTGGGCTGAGTAATCTCCGCTGCCCCGACCTGTTCCGGTTGGGCAATAGCCTCTGCCATGCCACTTAGAGCTAGAGCAGTGCCAATCCCTACAACAATGAAATAGCGAACGTTTAGCATGAATATCACGAAAGCCCGGCCCATTCCTGTAAACTCTTGCAGTGGAGGCCCAGGGCCAAGAGGCAAGATGTAGGCATGCTCACGTCCTCACAGTCTTTAAGATAGAGTTTTTAGATACTGCCCTAGTCAATATCCCTCTTTTGCTCCTTGACAGTCAAGATATTTGTCTTTGTTCAAGCCAGGATATTTCTGATTCTGGTAGCATAGCTGGTGATGTTACGCTGACTGACGGGCTCCAATTCGATGACGGTTATGCATGTTCTGCGCCATCTCCTGCTTTTGAGTGTTGGGTCAAACCTAGTCTGGTTCAGTGCTACTCCTTTGCTGGCCCAAACCCCCGTGACCCCTAGGTCTGCAAGTGGGAGTAGCGTTTTGCTTCCCCTCAATCCCAATCCTGACCCCCTGGCTTTGCCTGCCCAGCCTGCCCAGGTGCAGATTAACCTGAACCAGCCACTGACGCTACAGCAAGCGATCGAAGTGGGGCGGCGCAATAACCGCGATTTGCAGGTTTTAGAACTTCAACTCCAGCAAAGCCGGGCAACCCTCCGTCAGTCCCAGGCAGCGCTGTACCCGACCCTCAGTTTTCAATCCTCCCTGGCCCGCACCGATTCAGCAGGAGCAAAATTGGCCAATGCCCAGGCGGCATCCAATGCTGCTCAGGTTCAGCAAAGCTTTGCCCAACTCTTACAAGCGGGTGGGTTCACCCCGGCCCAGAGCACTTTGCTGCAAGCCTTTTTTGCTGGAGCGCAAGGAACTCAAACCGCTGGGACCACCAGCAACACCTTTGATAACACGGTGCAGCTCAGTTATAACGTCTTTTCTTCAGGGCAGCGGGAGGCCAGTATCCGGGCCGCGCGGGAACAGGTTCGGGATGCTGAATTTGCCCTGGACTTACAGGCGGAACAACTGCGTCTGGATATTACCGATGCCTACTACAACATTCAGCAGGCGGATGCCCTGGTCAGGATTGCCCAGGCCGCTGTAGAAAACTCTCAGATCAGTTTGCGGGACACGGAAGCTCGATTTCGGGCCGGTTTGGGAACGCGCTTTGATGTCTTACAGGCTCAGGTGCAATTAGCCAATAACCAGCAACAACTGACCCAGGCCCTCAGTCAGCAACAAACGGCTCGGCGGCAACTGGCTCAGGTGCTCAGTGTGGCGAATAATGTCAACCTTACCGCGGCAGATCCGATTCAAGTTGCCGGTCGCTGGACGTTATCCCTGGAGGATAGTATTGTCCTTGGTTTTCGCAATCGGGTGGAGTTGACCCAACAATTGACCCAGCGGAATGTGGCCCTGCAACAACGTCGGATTGCCCTGGCTAATCTGGGACCACAGTTTAATATTGGGGCCAGCTTTAACACGACGGATGCGCTGGCGGATAGTCAGGCTCCCACCTGGGGATACTCAGTGGGTGGACAACTGAATTGGCAAATCTTTGATGGGGGAGCATCCCGTGCTAGTGCGGCACAACAGGAGGCCAGTGCGGCGATCGCCGAAACCCAATTTGCTAACTTCAAAAACCTGATCCGGTTTCAGATTGAGCAGGCATTTTACGCCCTCCAGGCCAATTTTGAAAATATTCAAACCAACCGGGTTGCTGTCACCCAGGCTACGGAAGGGTTACGTTTAGCTCGATTGCGGTTTCAGGCCGGGGTGGGCACTCAGTTAGATGTCAGCAATGCTGAAACCTCCCTTACCCAGGCTCAAAGTAATCTGCTCAGTGCAACGGTTAATTACAACCGTTCCCTAGCTTCATTGCAACGCTTTGTCAGTAATTTACCCCTCACCTTTGCCGCCCCAGGGGGAAGTTAGTCCTGGGTGCGTGTCATTTTACTTGAGAGGGTGTTTGCCAGCCTTATTTTTCTCTATCAAATTCGCCAACAGTATTTTTGCTACCTTTACCCCTAATTAGGTATATAGTTGTTAGTGTAATTTTCATTTCTACCTAGCTAGGTCATTGTAGCGGACGGATAGTCGATCGCTTGTGGTAATTTCAACTTGATCTGCTGTCGCTGAATTCCTGACTGTTAGGCAAAAATAATCCGGCATATGAGTGTAAATAACACCTTCATCGCGGTTGATTGGGCCCGCCTTGACGCAGCTCCTAAGGATAACGAGTTGGCCAGCTATCTGTTGAACGCGATAGATGCCGCAGAGGAATGGCTTTGCCCTGTCCCATTTGGGGATCAGATCGATCATTATTATTTTGAAAGTTGGAATGGATTGGCGGAATTCAATGATTGGTTTTGGGAGATACGAAAGAACATCGATGTGAATATCGCGAAGGAGTTTTCTTCGCTATTTATGGAAATAGGCTTGCTCCACAGGGATGATACTTTCGCCCCTGCTCTGACTAGAGAGGGCTTCGAGTTGTCCAGTGATTGGCTTCTTGCGTCCATTCCTCCAAATGCAGTCGCTAATCTTGCAGCAAAAGCGGAGGCCATAGACCTTGAGCGAGTTGCTCAGGAGTTCCAAGGTGCGATAATTCAGACTCCGTGTGAAATAGTCCCGGATGGCACTACCGTTTCGAAGTGGATTCTATCTTTACGCACGGGTCTGAGGTCAACAGCTGATTCAGGTCGAGGCATTATTATAGGAGCCGCATAATGAAAACTGAGCTTAACAAAGCGATCAAGGCAGCTCGGCGCGTTAAGAATTTTAAGAAATATTTATATGGTTTTTACTATGACTTTAAAGCGGGTAAGGAGCATGTTTCCCTTGCTGTTGTCGCTGCTGGTGACTTCAGCTTGTCACGTTAAGCATGAGATATCGGCTACTCAGGATAGCCGTAATAGACAAGCAGAGATACCGACTTCGGATAGCATTCCCTCTAATCTATATCAAAGAAAGAATAATAGCGGCTCTTCTTGTACTGTCAATCCTTCTCCTGAGTCGGTCGTGTTTCTCCCGCTTCCTGAATCCCTATCTGTCACTCAGATGCAAAAGTCGCATCCTGTGGGTGCTAATTTAGGTATCGGATTTTTAATTGAGAGGAAGGGAGAATATTCAGAAGCTCATAGCCCTGAGTGGAATCCGGGATATGAGTGGTTAAGCCGCCTTCGTCTCCCTCTTTATGATGCTCCAGACGGAAAAGCGTGGGGATGGCTTGCTTGTGGATGGCTCATTGATTTATCTTCCCCGATCTCTAAGATTTCTCAACTAGAACCCAATCTGCTTCAGACCTCTTACGAGACACTCTCATTTATCGTGTTGAAAGAACAACCCGGTGGATGGTTTCAGTTGCGCTATAGCTCGCCTACATCGAGTCATCAGGGTGTTGCCTGGGCGCATAGGTCTCACCTAGAGTTGGGCGATCGCCCCCTGATAATTCAATATTGGAAAGATATTTTTCAACCTGGCGGCTTAAAACAAACTAGTACTTCAAGGCTTAAGTAAGCTTACTATCTAAGCGGTCAAGGGCTTGCCC
>ERZ1066117.714-NODE-714-length-22044-cov-5.825413_pt1 | contig 22044 bp, 23 predicted proteins | sample MGYA00382764_ERZ1066117 | MGnify/ENA primary metagenome ERZ1066117 (study PRJEB33369, sample SAMEA5778347) | biofilm metagenome | biome: Industrial cooling water; feature: Water cooling tower basin; material: Biofilm | place: United Arab Emirates | collected...
GTCCGGACGCGCGAAGAAAGTTTCGACCCCAGTCAACCCGCTCTCATCGTCAAGTACGGGACCACCAAAAAGAAACATCGCCCCTTGCTGCGCGATATCGTCGTCCTGGGACGTGGCCAGGGCTGCGATATCGGTCTGGTCTCTCCCGAAGTCGCCCCGGTTCACTGCGTTTTACTCCGCCTGCCCACCGGCTGGATCATCCGCGATTGCTCCGGACGCGCCACCCGGCTCAATGGCCAACCCATCAACGAGGAATCGCTCAAGGATGGTGACATCATCACCGTCGGCACCTTTAGCTTCGAGGCTCATCTGCCCGGCAAGCCGGGTGCTTCAGCGGGGACAGGTGCTCCGGTCTCGCCCCAGGATGCCAGCAAGCTCGATCATCTCGAACGCTCGCGGCGCAAACTGGCCGAACAGGCGCTGCGACTGCGAGCCCGAGTGCGGGAACTGGAATCCGACGACGAATGCCGCCATCGGCAACAGCAAGAACTCGACCGCATGGAAGAGCTTTTACGCTCGGCGCGAAAAGAGGCCACACAGAAAAATCAGGCCCTGGAGAAACGCCGCAGCGAACTGGATGCCTACGCCCGGCATCTGAAGCGCGAAGCACAAAACCTACGCGATCAGGCACACGAGGCCGAGGCCGATGCCGTGCGGATGCAAGTGCAGAACGACATCGACCGCCGACGGATCGAGCAACTCCAGGCCGAGTTGCAGGGCAGGTTGGATGAGTTGGAATCCGTGACCGATGCTCTGGAAGCCGAACGCGAATCGCTCGCCGCCGAGCGAGAGCAGCTTTTCCGCGAGCGCGAGTATCTCGAAGAGCAACGCCGGCTGCTGGTCCGCGAACGCCAGCAGGGCGAGACCGAGCGCGACACCAAGATGGATTCGCCCAGCCGCATCGAATCGGCTCGCAAGCTGCTCGACGCCATCAAGCACCGTCGGGAGCAGGCGGCGTCGAATCAGAACTGACCGACTCGTCCACGAATCCACATGCCTTGTGGCTGCCGTCGCAGAATGGTTTGTTGGCCGAGTGTCCGCAGCGGCACAGGGCGACAAGCGGCTTGTCGGTGGGCAGGGGGATCTCCTCGCCGCGATGGTTCACCAGGCGAAACGGACCGTGGATCACCAGCGGTCCGTTCTCACGTAGCCGAAGAATGAGCGGCGGCTGATCCACGATCCTTACTCCATGCTGGTCAACTCGGTGCGCGGATACTTCATGAAGTAGAAGGCCAGCTTCCGCGCGGCACGGTTGAGGAACTCCTGCCGAAACTTGGTCGGGTGCGTGTCGTTGTCAATCGGAACACCGCCACGTTCTTCCGTCGGATACATGTACGTGAACGGAGTCGGCGAGGGCGACTCTTCAGGATTCTTCACATCACAAAGAGTGACGGTGATGTTTGTCTTGCCACTGAGCATGTTCACATTTTTTGGATTCTTCATGCTCATCGAATGAATGTCGAGGTAGATCACATAGTCCGCGTCAAACTTCTTGCCAATCTCCGGAAGTTCCAGACTCTTCCAGCGGGGATGCATGTTCTTGTATTCTTCAATCTGGCGATGCGGCACCAACTCGATCTTCTCCCGGAAGGCGGCGGCCAACGCCTTCATCTCGCGGGTCAGGTTTTCGGCCAGTTCGCGTTCGGCGTGCAAAAAGTCGGTATCCAGATCGAGAGCGGCGTGAGCCAGGATGAGAACCTTCGGCTTGGACTTCTCGTCGGCGCCGGCCAGGTGCTTGATCTTGGCCTCGAGGCGTTGCTCGGGCATCAGGAAGTAGGCCAGCGAGCCAAAGTTGCAGCCGGCCTGCAGGCCCATGCTCACAGCCAGAGCACCGAGAAACATGCGACGCGACAGATGGGACATGATCGCTTCCCCCGACCCCTGGGGCAAGCTAGCCCTCTCGCCACCACAGGACGAAGGCCCAGCGCACCAGGAGCAATACGAACAGAACGGTGATAACCACGAGGATGCCCCGTTCCAACGACGGCACCCCCAACGCACGCCCCACCACCGCGCTGGCCACCCCCCAGGGAATCAGCGTCAGGCAGAACATCGCAAGGAGTAGCCCCACCCAGTTCGCCCGCGCTGCATTGGCCAGATCGGCTCGCACGGTCAGGGCAAAACTGGTCGTCAGGCCGCACGAAGGGCAGGGTAGCCCTGTCGCCGTCACGAAACTGCACTCGGGTAGCCCGAGTTGCTGATGGGTGGCCATTCGCTGTGCGACTCCATCTTCCCGATAGGGTTGAATGCGAGCCGCCAGGACAAAGACGGCCACCAGTCCGGCGACAACCAGCAGGAGGATGCCACGCACCCACCAGACCAGCGGTTCGCCGGACCAACGGAATCGACCATCACTTCGAGGTTGTGCGTCCACCTATAGCGTCTCATTTCGCGGAATCAAGACCGCCCCGCAGACGCTTCCCGGAAAACTCCCCCTGCGCCTTACCAGCGCTCGTGGGCAGCCCAGGTCTCCGCTCGTGCGGTCATGGCCAACATCGCCTCTTCCAATCGTATGCGGTAGGTCTCCAGTTCGCCACGGTTCAGCCCGGCGGGAACGTGGATCGGCTCGCCCGAAATGCCCACACACGGAGTGCCAGGGTAAGGGACCGCAAAGCGATCCCACGACGGCGCACGCCAGCAATGGTGGAACGCAAAGCCACACGGCACAATCGACCGGCCTGTCTCGCTGGCCAGCTTCACCGCGCCGACCTGAGCGATGCGTCGCGGTCCACGCGGCCCATCGGGCGTGATGGCGATGTGCGAGTGCTGGCTCAGGGCGATCATCTGCCGCAGGGCCGCCGCCCCACCACGTGTGGTCGAGCCGCGCGTTACACGAATGCCCAGGTGTCGGCAAATCTGAGCGATCAGTTCGCCATCGGCATGTTGAGAGATGAGCATGTGAATGTTGCTATGGGGATAGGCCATCGCGGGGATGACCAGCGTCTCGTGCCAGAAGGTGTAGATGAACCGTTCATGGCCCTGGATGGTGTGGGGCGTGGTGCCCGGCATGGTTTCTCGCCAGCGGTAGCGGATGGTCCCGAACCAGGCACGCAGAACGCCCGAAAGCGCCAGGGCTGCCGTCTTGATCAAAAAGGGGTGACGTAGTTTCATCGTGCCGCTCCCTAACCTCCGGAGAAGAGGGGCATCATGGCCAAAAGAGTGCCTGCGGAACAAGAGCGGATTGCCCGACCGCAGCGGAGCGGGCGGGGCGTACAATGCCAGTAGCCCCATCCGCCTCACTCCCGTCGCGGAGGTTTGTCGCCATGACCGATCCGATGCTGGTTCCTCAGTCGCCGTACAATGCGACGGTGGCTGCGTTGGTGAAACCGCACAACGACCTGATGATTCTCCGCGTGCGTCCGGATGGCCCCATTCCGCTTCATCAACCCGGGCAGTACACGACCCTCGGGCTAGGGGCCTGGGAGCCTCGGGTTCCGGAGTGTCAGCCGGAACGTCCCGACCTCACTGAACCGACCAAGCTGTGCCGCCGCTCCTATTCGCTCAGTTGTTCCGTCCTCGATGCCCGAGGTGAACTGCTGGCCGATCCCACGGCCCAAGGTCTGGAGTTTTACATCACGCTGGTGCGGCAGACGGAAGAACCGCACAATGCCCCGTTGCTCACGCCGCGCCTGTTCGGCCTGCGAGAGGGCGACCGGCTGCATCTGGGCACCAAGATTACCGGGCAATACACGCTTCAAGGGGTTGACCCCGAAGACGCCGTGCTGTTTCTGTCCACGGGCACTGGGGAAGCGCCGCACAACTACATGCTCTGGCAACTGCTGCGTTCGGGGCACGTGGGGCCGATCGTCTCGGTCTGCTGCGTCCGCTTCGCACGCGACCTGGGCTACCGGGCCATTCACGAGAGCCTGATGCAGCGTTTCAACAACTACCGTTACGTACCGCTGGTGACGCGAGAGGGCGGAGCTAAACGCTACATCCAGGATCTGGTTCGCTCCGGCGAACTGGTCAAACTGGCGGGTCAACCGCTTGAACCGCACAGCACTCATTTCTTCCTTTGTGGCAATCCCGCCATGATCGGTGCGCCTCGAAAAGACCCGACCACGGGATTGTGGGCCTATCCGCAACCCACCGGGGTGGTAGAACTTCTGGAGGCCCACGGCCACCAGATGGATCGCCCAGCGACCCGAACACGTGGTAACATACATTTCGAGAAGTACTGGTGAGATCGCTTCCAACGCGGGGAAAAGACACATGGCAGACGAGATTCTCGGCGGATACCGCCTGGCCCGAAACATGATGACCGGCCAGACTAGCCAGGTGTTTGAGGTCGTCGAGGTGTCCAGCCATCGCCACTTTGCGATGAAGATTTTGCTGCCCGAGCACTCCGGCAACCCTCAGCATCGCAAGATGCTGTTTCATGAGGCGAACGTGGGGCTAAAGCTGGCGCACCCGAACATCATTCGCATCGTGACGGTGAACAAAAGCGACAAGACGCCTTACTTCGTGATGGAATTCTTTCCCGGGGGCAGTCTCAAGGCGCGATTGATCGCCAAGCAGAATCAGTTTCTCAAGGAGAATGCCCACTCCATCTTCCGTCAGGCGGCCACTGCGTTGGCGTTCATGAATGCTCAGGATTGGGTGCACCGCGATGTAAAGCCGGACAATCTCTTGTGCAACTCCGCAGGGCAGGTGAAACTCATCGACTTCGCGCTGGCCGTGCGAACGGAGAAACCCAGTTTCCTGGGGTCGCTGTTTCGTCGCCGAGGCAAGGTGGCGGGCACGCGGAGCTACATGTCGCCGGAGCAGATCAAGGGCGATCCGCTGGATGGTCGCGCCGATGTCTACAGTTTCGGTGCGACCTGTTATGAGTTGGTGACCGGGCGGCCTCCCTTTCGCGCCGCCAGTTCTCAGGATCTGCTCACGAAGCATTTAATTGAGAAACCGGTCGGTCCCAATCAATTCGACGAAGACATCAGTAAAGAGTTCAACGAACTGGTGTTGAGAATGCTCCATAAGAAACGCGAAGATCGGCCGCGAGACTTCCACGAGGTGCTCATCGCCTTGCGGAGCATGCGCGTCTTCAAGTCGATCGCACCCAAGGCCGTAACGGAGAGTATGTGAGCGCGACCGCTCTGGTGAACTCAGTCGGTGAACTCAGGCGTTGAACTCAGGCCGCCTGTGGAACGGGCGCGGGTGTCGGTTGCCCGAGCGGTGACACCGCGTGGACACTCCAGCGTCCAAACCAGCAACCGCCGAGCAACAGCAACGTCCCGAGTGTGATGTGGCCGTAGAACAGGGCGTAATCGTAGACGGTCGACCGTACGAGATCCTTGGCGCTGAGAAGCGAGAGCAGGGCCACACTCAGGGCGAGAACGCGTCCCCAGCCGCCCGAGCGCGCGAGCAGAAACCCCGCGAGGATCTGAGTGCCAAAATGGGCCGGCCCGGACATCGGCGAAAGCAGCAACGCCAGCAGCAACACGGTGGCCCCTTCCCAGACCAGCGCCTCGGGGGGGACGGCCCCAGGTCTGCCGGCGCAAAAGAGCGTCGTGAGAAGGAGCAAGGCTGCCACCACCAGCAGCCCGCGACGATGCAGACCGGCGTCCAGGTTCTCGGGGTGGAAGCGAGTCTGCACTCCCCCGCCCGGCTGGGCGACAGCTTCCACGGCCAACCACCGGAGCGATGAGCCAGCCAACGATTGATTGTAGATCGGGTCGCTCCCCCAGATGCCCATGGGCCGATTCGGATCCAGCACACGTTGGGCGTAGTGCCCCAACCAGGTTCCGGTGGGGGCTTTCACCCATAAATCGGGTAGCAGGCTAGCTCCCAGTCCCACTCCCACCAGCACAAGTGCCGCACCAAACCGCCCACGCCAGATCAGAAACGGCAACCACAGCAATGGGGTGCACTTGATTGCCGCCGCCAGTCCAAAGAGGACACCTGCGGCACCATCGCGCTGCTTGACGAGCAGCCACAGCGCGAGAATTTGCATTCCAGCGAGCAGGACATCGGTTTGCTGATGCGCCCAGGAGTTTTGCAGGTAAAGCCCCCCACAGCCCAGGCCGATCAACCAGGTCCACCAGTCGCGATGGTGAGGATGTTCGCCCGTGAGCTTCCACCCCAGCCGTACGACGAGCCAGACACTGGTGGCGCAGACGACGAACCAGACCACCCGACCCAGCCAGGCAGGCATCGCCGTCCACGGCAACGCCAGCACGGCGACAAACGGGGGATAAAGATAGGGGTCGCCATCCTGATAGAGTGGTTGGCCGGCAACCAGGCGCTGGGCGGCGGGGATGTAGACCGATTCCCACTCGCTGTAGCGCCGGACCAGAAAAGGTACCAGGCACGCGAGAACTGCGACTCCCAGGAGCATCCACGGTGCGTGTCGTACGAGCATGACCGGTCTTCCTTTCTCGGATCGGCCACGATACCATGCAGCGCGAAGGGGTCAAGGGCATCTGGAATCCCGTTCGGCGTGTCCTATACTGGGCGCTTAAGGATTCTTGACGTGAGGTTCCGGCGACATGGCGACGCATCGGCTGGTTTTTGAGAAAGAAATCTACGCGATGGAGGATCTCATCGCGGAAATGGAATCGCGCAGCGTACCTCACGCCGTCGAGGAACTGCGCCAACTCCGCCGCGAGGTGGTCTCGCTCAAAAAGCGCGTCTACAGCGAACTGACGCCCTGGCAAACCATCCTCGTGTCGCGGCACGTCGAACGTCCCCAGACCATCGACTACCTCAGCCTGCTCTTTGAAGAGTTCGTCGAGTTGCACGGCGACCGCGCCATCGGCGACGACCGCGCCCTGCGCACCGGCTTCGCACGCCTGGGCGATTTCAAGGTCATGGTGATCGGCCACCAAAAAGGCCGTACCCTCCAGGAACGCAAAGCGTGCTTCTTCGGCTGCGCCCACCCCGAAGGCTACCGTAAGGCCCTGCGGTGCATGAAACTGGCCGAGAAGTTCAAGCTGCCGGTGATCTGCCTGATCGATACGCCGGGTGCCTTCCCGGGCATCGGAGCCGAGGAGCGCGGCCAGGCGGCGCTGATTGCCACCAATCTGGTCGAGATGGCACGGCTCGAAACCCAGGTTGTGTGCGTCGTCATCGGCGAGGGGGGCTCGGGCGGCGCGCTGGGCATCGGGATCGGCGATCGTGTCAGCATGCTCGAACATGCCTACTACTCGGTCATCAGTCCCGAGGGCTGCGCCGGCATCCTCTGGAAAGAGGCCAACGAAACCACCAGCCCGCTGGCCGCCCAGGCGCTGCGGCTCACGTCGCGCGATTTGCACAAGCTGGGCGTCATCGACGATATCATCCCCGAACCTCTGGGTGGCGCGCACCGCGACCATCGGGAGATGGCCAACACGCTCAAGAACTACCTGCTGCGCTACCTGCGCGAGTTGCGACCACAGTCGATCAAGGACCTGCTTCAGGGCCGTTACCAGAAGTTTCGCAAGATGGGTGTGTTTGAGCGGGCAGGGGAGTAACGGCCATGTCGCCCGAGATGCTGTTCCAGGTGGCCAATATCGTCCCACTGCCGTTCTGGCTGCTGATGATCTTCGCCCCCACCTGGTCTGTCACTCGCCGGCTGATGCAGACCCACCTGGCGCCGGGACTGTTCGCCGCCCTCTATGCCGCTCTGGTGATACCCGCGCTACCTTCGATTTTGCCGATCCTGGCCAAGCCCGACTTCGACATCATCCGGGCCGAGTTGGGCAAGCCGATGGGCTTTGTGGTTGCCTGGATTCACTTCCTGACGTTCGACCTGTTCGTGGGCCGGTGGATCTATCTCGACTCGCGAGAGCGGGGTGTGAGTGTCTGGTTGACCGGCCCGTGTCTATTTCTCACACTGATGTTTGGCCCCCTGGGGTTCTTATGCTACCTGGGCGCTCGCCAGAGCGTGAAATCGTCCGCCACCGCCGACCCAACCCCTAGAGCATTTTGAATTTCATTCTTGCGGGCCGTAGCCGGCGTGGCGGATGTAGTTCTGGCATTCGATGGCGTCGAACCAACTCAGGCACTCGCCGCACAAGGCATCGCACTGGGCCTTGGTGCGCGGCGCCCGCTGGCGTATCTCTTGCTTGATCTTCGCGAACACCTGTTCGATCGGGTTCAGGTCCGGACTGTACGCCGGCAGATACAGCAACGTCGCCCCCGCCGCCTCGATCGCCTCGCGCACCCCGGCCACCTTGTGGCTCGACAGGTTGTCCATCACCACGATGTCGCCCTTTCGCAGCACCTTTACCAGCTGCTGTTCCACGTAGGCCCGGAACAGTTCGCCGTTGAGCGCGCCGTCGATCACCAGCGGTGCCACCAGCCCCGTGGTGCGAAACGCGCCCAGAAAGGTCGTGGTCATCCAGTGGCCGTGCGGCACCGCCTCGACCAGGCGTTGGTCGGTCGGTCCCCAACCGTACAGGCGGGTCAGGTTGGTCTTGATCCAGGTCTCGTCGAGAAAGACCAGTCGCTCGGGATCAAGGGCCGCGGCCTGCTCCTGGAAGCTCCGGCGTTGGGCGGCGAGATCGGGACGTTGCTGCTCGGCGGCGACCAGCGTTTTTTTTAAAGGAGATCTTCAGGACGCGCAGGGCGTGCCAAAGGGTGGAGAGGTCGCAGTCGACGCTGAGTTGGGCGCGGAGGGCTTCGAGGGTGAGGCTGGGGTTGGCGGCGAGGGCGGCGCGGAGTTGGGTTTCGTAGCGGCGGTGGAAGGGGACGCGGGTGTTGCGCGAGGAGCGGGCCTGGATCTCGCCTGTGGCCTGGAAACGGCGGATGAACTGGCGAACCCATTCGGCGCTGGCGGAGTATTTGCGACCGAGTTGGGCGAAGGTGAGTCCGGCCTGGAAGTCGGCCAGGACGCGGGTCCGCAAGTCGAGGGAGAAGGCGCGCATCGGAGGTTCCCGGGTTGGGCGGGCGACTCCCATCCTGCCCTAAAATTCGCCCAGGCGCAAGATCGAAATCCAAAATGCTCTAAAGTCTGACAGCCCAGGGATTTATCTCCGGCCGATCTGTATGAGGTCAATTAAACATAACAATGATTATCAGACGTTCCTGGTCGAGAGAACCGCACTGCAACGTCCGATAATGAACCTTATGTTCAGTTAGACCGATGCGTCGTGACGGGTTCGTGGCCCGGGAGTTGGCCTTTGGTTTGTCCGCCAGGTTGCTCGGTTCGCGTTAACGGCGGCTGATAATGTCGGGAGCCGGCGCGGGGGTTGCCCGGCCGTTTTCGATGAGCACGTCCATCACGTAGAGTGGTCGTTGCTGGGCGTAACGATGGGTGCGGACGATGTACTCGCCCAGCATCGCCAGGCAGCCGAACTGGAGATTGAACAACCCCAGAAAGCCGAGGCTCACCCAGCCCCAGGCTGGCACCTCCCACGCGCCCACCAACCAGCCGATCGCCACCACCCCTGCTACCCCGAGGCTGCCCAGCAGGCAAAACGTCGCCAGCAGCGTGATCGCCAGGGACGGCAACGTCGAGAATGCGGTGATGTTATCCATCGCCAGCTTGATCAGTTTGCCGTAACGATACTTGGTCACGCCCCCAGCGCGTGGCCGACGGACAAATCCGACCCCCACCTGGCGGAAGCCGATCCAGCCGACCAGTCCCCGGAAGAAGCGCGGGTCCTCGTTGAGCACGCGGTAGACATCGAGCACACGACGATCCATCAACCGAAAGTCGCCCGTATCGGGTGGGAATTTGATGTCCGCGATCTGCGCCATCAGGCGGTAGAAGAAAAACGATGTAGCTTTCTTGAGTAGCGTTTCGCGTTCTCGACGAAGGCGCACCCCATAAACGACCTCGTACCCTTCGCGCCACTTGGCCAAAAAGTCGGCGATGAGTTCGGGCGGGTCTTGCAGGTCGGCATCCATGACCACCACGGCCCGACCACGGGCGTGATGCAACCCCGCCGTGGTCGCCATCTCATGACCGAAATTGCGAGAGAGGGCTACGACACGCACGCGCGGGTCCTGGCGAGAAAGATCGGTGAGAATCGCACGCGAGCGATCGGTGCTGCCATCGTCCACGAAGACAAGCTCATAAGTCTCGTTCAGGACATCCAGGTGCCGTTTGAGTTCGGCGTAAGTCTGCGCCAGAACTTCCTCTTCGTTGAGCAAGGGAAGCACGATACTGAGCGTCGGAGTCGGAGTGTTCATGGGATTCAAAGTAGCGACAACCGAAACCGGGGGCAACGTGCTGGGGTTGGATGTGGTGCCGTACCCATCGTTGCCTCGTTCGCCAGAGAGGTGCTCCCATGTCGGCTGCCTTGCTCGTCTTGCTGTCGTTCGCTGCCTCACCACCCAACATCGTTTTTCTTCTGGCCGACGACCTCGGCTATGGCGATCTGGGATGCACGGGGCATCCTTATGCGCGCACGCCGGCCATCGATCGCCTGGCGCGGGAAGGCACACGGTTCACGCAGTTCTACGTTGCCGGGGCCACGTGCTGCCCCAGTCGCACGGGATTGATGACGGGCCGCTTCCCCGCTCGGTTCGCGAAGTACCCGGCGACCTATGGATTTGGCGATGCCGTCACCCTGCCGCAGCTTCTTCAGAAGGCCGGTTACCGTACCGCTCATTTCGGGAAGTGGCACATGGGAGACGAGCAAAAACCTGGCACGCACGGTCTGGAGGTCGTCGACGTGCTGGGCGGCAATCGGCGTGATCCGCGTGGGCGCGATGCCCTCATCACCGACCGCACGATCGAGTTCATTCGTGCCAACAAGGCCAGGCCGTTTTATGTGAATGTGTGGTTTCACACACCCCATGCACCGGTCGCGCCGCCGGAGTCGTTCCGGGCGCCCTTCGCGAAGCTGGTCACCCGGGCGGAAGATTTCACCAACCCGGACATGAAAGCGCACCTGAGCCTGTATGCCAAACTGGGTGGGGATGTGAACGCGGGCATGCGGGCCTACCTCGGTGACCTGGCGCAACTCGACTCTCAGGTGGCTCGCATCCTCAAGGCGCTTGACGACGCCGGCCTGCGTGACAACACCCTCGTTGTCTTCACCAGCGACAACGGACCGGCCAAATGTACGGGCGGCAACAAGGACAAAAAGATCAAGGAAAACATGCTCGGCTCGGCTGGCCCCTTCCACGAGCGCAAGCATAGCCTATTCGATGGCGGCATCCACACGCCGTTGATCGTCCGTTGGCCTGGGCAGGTACCGGCCAAGCGTGTCGAGGAAAAGGCCGTGCTCGCGGGAGTGGACTTCCTACCGAGCGTGTGCAAGTTGGTCGGGGTGAAGCCGCCGGCGAAAATCGATGGGGAGGATCGTTCGTCGGCGTGGCTGGGCAAGCCGACGCCGCGCAAAGGGGATCTGTTTTGGCGGGCGTCCAATCCCAAGGATTCGCCAGCGATGCGACGCGAGCACTGGAAGGCGCATCTGGACTACCGCAGTGATCGCGTTTCGCTGTATGATCTGGCCCAGGATCCGGGCGAGCGGAGCGACGTCGCTGCGAAGCACCCGAAGATTGCGCGGGAGATGGGCGACGCTCTGAGGAAGTGGGTCGCCACGCTGCCACGGGAATACGAAAAATCGGAGGATTGACACCCCGATGTCATCGCCTCGCAAGGGCGCTCGCAGTCGCGATACCATCCCGGCCGACGTGCTTGCCCAGTTGAATGCCGGCACTCTGGCGACGGTCAATCTCGTCGAGGGGTTGGCGATCGATTTCGCGCATCTCTTGCGTGCCGTCGAGCCGACGTTGGAGCCGCTGGCAGCGACGATCGATCGGACGCAGGGCATCACGACGCGCATGCGTCAGGTCGGCGAGGGGTTACTCGCGCACGGCGGACTGGCTTTGCTCGAGCGGCTCGCGTCTCACCCCGCTGACACCGTACGTGGCTGGGTGGCCTACGGTCTGGCCGCGCTGCCCGAACAAACGCTCGCCCAGCGGTTGCAGCGATTTCGACCCCTGGCCGACGACCCCCATTTCGGGGTGCGCGAGTGGGCGTGGCTTGCGCTGCGCCCGGTGCTGGCTCGTGAGGCGCGGGCGGCCATCTCTCTCCTGGCCCCGTGGACCGCCGAGACCTCGGCCAACCTCCGTCGTTTTGCCTCGGAGATTACCCGGCCGCGTGGGGTGTGGTGTGCTCACCTGCCCGAGTTACGGGCCTCCCCGCTGCTGGGGCTGCCAATTCTCGAACCACTACGCAACGACCCGTCGCGCTATGTACAGGACTCCGTCGCCAACTGGCTGAACGATGCGGCCAAGGATCACCCGACGTGGGTGCGTGAGATAACCGGGCGATGGGGGCGCGAGAGTGACACCCCCATGACACAGTACATCGTCCGCCGGGCGATGCGGTCATTGTCCTGAACGCCCTTGGCCAGACGAGGCAGGCAGCGTACACTCTCGGTGAGTGACCCAGCACCGAGTGAGGACCGTCCAATGGCGAGCATTCCCGATCGTCTGCCCCCGCTGTTGCCGGGTAATCCCGGTAATGGCTCGGCCCTCCGTCTCGCGGATAACCAGGGCAATCGTCCCTCCCTGATCGCACTGCCCGAGCTGTTGGCCGAGGTGCTGGCTGAGTTGGGGATCGCTTGCGAGGTGCACGGTGAAGCTGTGTGGATTCCCGAGGGGGAGTTGCTGACGCTGCCGCAGATTGTCGACTTGCGGATCTCCTCGGACCGGGTGAACACGGTCACCACGATTCAGTGCCATCATGCGGCGCGATTTCCTGAAGGGGTGTTTGAGTATCAACACGCGGCTCAGCACGAGGTGATTCCCGCCTTTCGGCAGGGGTTCGAGGGCTGGGCACGCGGCGACCTGCCGGCACTGCTCGATGCCGTGGCTGCGGAACCTGACCGTTGCATGCGGATGGAGATGGACGTGCCCGCGACAGACGAGACTCCCGCCCGCACCCGTCGCGTGATCTTCGGGCCGGTCAGCTACTACGGCACTCGTGTCCGTGAGGAGAACGGCCAGACACACGAGCCGTTCTGCCCCTGCTGCCTGCTGACCAACACCTTCCCGGCCTTCGAGGCGCACCTCAAGGGGACCGATCTGTTCGCTCTTCGGCTCTTTGCCATGCGCGACTCGCAAGGCGAGGTACACGCCGACTGTCGCATCAACGGCGAGGATTTCTTCCCGGGGGCCGAGGCCCTACGCGCTTACGTGGGCACCTGGCCGGGCACCGAGTTTGAGTTTCGCAAGCAGTATGTGGTGATCTTCAACCAGTCAACGGATTGAGCCATGACCCCTCCCCTTCCCTCGCCTCCCGTGATCCGTGCCGGCATGGTCGGTGTCGGTATGATCTTCGACGAGACCTACTGGCCGTTCTTCGTCCAGGCACACGAACAGGGACAGTATCGCCGGGACATCGGCCCTTACGAGGTGCGGCTGGCGGCGCTGGGGAGCCGGACCGGCACCCGCGCCTCACGCGTGATGGTCCAGGCCGTCGAGCGCGGCATGCCCGCACCCATCAACATCTACGGCGACGAGGCGATATCGCATCTGCTTCAGACAGGAATCGATGCCGTGTGCATCGCCACGCCCGATGATCGCCATTTCGAGGCGGCCAGGTTGGCGCTCGAAGCAGGTAAGCATGTACTGATCGAGAAGCCGTCGGTGCTCAGCCTGGCGCAACTTGACCAGTTGGAGCGGCTTGCCGAGGATCGCGGCGTGCTGGCGCGGGTCGTCTACCACAAGCTGCTCGATCCCGATCATAAAAAGCTTCGCACGCACGTAATTGACGGCAATCTACGTCATGTGAACAATGGTTACTGTTCGCTGCTGGAGCCGAAGTCGATCGCGACGGGCCAGTTCGCCGAGTGGATCCATGGGCGCAATCCGGGAACCTATGTGGCGGTGCATTATATCAAGCTGATCGATTTCACCTTTGGGCATGAGTGCAAGCTGGCACGCATCAGCGCCACCGGGCAGCGCGGCCTTGTCGGCCCGGCCGACTCCTCCACCTGGGACAGTGTGCAGATGCAGATGGTCTATCGCTATCCCGATGGCCGGGAGGCGGCGTTTGACATTCACACCAGCTGGGTCACGCCCGACGATTTCCCCGGCTACGTCGATCAGGAGGTACAATTTCGTTTCGACAATGGCATCTGGCTGGCGCATCAGCGGAAGCGGGGCGTCGAGATGGCCATCGAAAATCGCACGCCGCGCGAACTCAAGAACACGCCGAACCATCATTACAATGGGACGTTCCTTGAACCGTGGGGCGAACGCAGCCAGCGCGGCTATGGCATCGAGGTCATCGGTCGGTTCTTCGAGGAGGTGGCATTCGTGGAGCACGGCGGGCCGGTGGCGCAGCGAGAGCAGCGACTGCGGGCCATGCGTGCGCTGCGGTATGCCGACCTTGGGGCCGACCGCGCGACCGTCGCGGCCGTGCAGGCGCTGGAGGCGATCCTCGCGCGGCATGCGGCCGGGCAACCCGGCGCGGTGGTGCTCGTGGACGACCCGGTGGGGCTGACCCTGCACACGCCAGGCCAGTCGCCCGAGGTGTTGTACGCCGAGCGTGTGCACCGCGACCCGTGAGAGGAACATGAACGACCGAGAACGAACGCGGACGAGCAAGCTGCTGAGCCGGATCTTGCGCCATGACCCGCAGTTGGCGGGGCTGACCCTGGGCGAGGGAGGCTGGGTGCCCGTCGATGCCCTGCTGCGGGGGTTACGCGGCCTGGGCGTGACGCTCACGTTGCCCGAGTTACGGGAGGTGGTGGAGCGCAACGACAAGCAACGCTTCGCCCTGGACGAGACCGAGCAACACATTCGCGCCAACCAGGGCCACTCCGTCGAGGTGGACCTGCAACTCGAGGCCGCCACGCCGCCTGCGGTACTCTACCACGGCACCAGCACCACCGCCCTGCCCTCCATCCTGCGGCAGGGACTTTTGCGGATGAGTCGGCACCATGTGCATCTTTCCGCCACCGTCGAGACCGCCCTGCGCGTTGGCGGACGGCACGGTAAGCCGGTCGTGCTGGTCGTGGACACGCGGGCGATGCACGCCGAGGGGCACACGTTCTTCGTGTCCGAGAACGGCGTGTGGCTCGTCGACGCGGTGCCGCCCCGATTCCTGCAACGCCTGGACCGCGACGGCTGACGCGTTCACGGAATGCTCAGGGGCGGATCGAGGAAGTCGGCCACGCGGATCCTGGACTGCAGACGCCCCTCGGCCATGCGTGTGAGGAACTCGACCAGCCCGCAGGCGTGCTCCTCCAGTTCTTCCTCGCGGGAGAGCACGACGATGGTCCACTCCGAGGGCTTGCCGCGCGTGCGGTAGCACAATAGGTACGAGTTGGACGTGTCGCCGATGGTCAGCAGGCCATCCTTCTCGGGCCAGACGGGGTGCACCGGAGACAGTTCCAACTCCTTGGACTGCCGCTGTCTATCATGGAGTATTTTGAGCCAGTCGAACAGGCCGTTGTTGTCGGCACCTTTGCGGAAGGGGTTGTGGATACGAAGATGACCCCGGTTAATCGTGACGTTGCCATACGTCTGGATGAAGCGTTTGTACTCCTCGGGAAAGGGCGAGCCGAGCTTCTCCTCCGCGGCACGCCACTGGGCGTCGGTGCCGGTGTGGGTCGGCTTTGCGGGCGGGGGCAGCAGCGTCATCAGCTTGCGCAGGGGTGCATCGTCGTAGGGCACGGGTTTGCTCCGGGGAAGGGGCGCGGCCTGGAAAGGCCGCACGGCGAGCAGCACGACGCCCAACAGGACGCAGGCCGCCAGGAAGCGAAACAGGGGATTGGGTATCATCGGCCACACCTCACTTCCTGGGGTTGGAGATCACGATCGTCTTCTTGTTCGGTCCGCTTGCGCCATGATTATACAGCCATCTGGCCGTCGAAGGCCGAATCTCACGGTCGTGGGAAGCGCACGTCGTCGGCCGTGTCGGGCTGACCGTCGGGGCCATTCGAGAGGACGGTGACCTGCCCTTGCAAAACCCGAAAACGGATGGGATTGCCCCAGAGGTCGCGAAGATGCGATTCCTCCAGGTACGGTCCTTTCCAGCCGGGGTTGTCCGTTGGATTCACGAGCGCGTCCAGACCGCCCTCCGGCTCGGGAAAAGCGCCGGTATCTGTAGCGTGGCGTTCCAAGGCCTCCTTGACCTTGAAGAGTATTCCGCGAGTAATCGCATGGCGGGCGCTGTTGGTGCGTACTCTCCACTGGACCTCGTGCAGCAGCATCAAGGAACCGACGACAATGCTGATGAGGGTGAGGGGAAACCAGACTCGCACAAACCAGGTTCGCTTGAGATCGAAGGCAAACGACAGCACGCGCCAGGTGAGATACAGGAACACGGCCAGGATCAGGTCATGAATGTGCATGACCCGCAGCTCCCCTTCCGACTCAATCCGCGCCCAGGAACCGGCGGAGACACAGAAGCAGCTGGTACAGAGCATCAAAACACTTAGAAAGTAGGCAAGCACCAGAAGAATCGTCGGCGGCGACGTCGTCGGTAACGGGGTCTCGGGTTCTGGAGGCGAACCTTCGGGCGGTTGCGACATCCTGTTCTCCTGAGGCGGTAGGGGCGTTCCTCTCGGCAACCTCGACTCATTCTCCATCTTCGCGCGATCGGTCAAGTCCTCTCGAATCGCGTGGGAAAGTCGGCCTGCGCGTGATGGGAGATGGACCGGGCAGCTGCGGACACTGGCCGAGTCTTGCGGACGATGGGGTTATCCCGCACAATGAAGGTATCCCGCCGCTTTTGGAGAAGCACGATGCACCACCCGAATGAACGCACATCCAACGAGGCTCGCGATCTGATCGCCCGGGTCGAGCCGCGCAGCTTGCGCACCTTCACACCGACGCAGGCCGTCCTGGCACGCTCGGCGGGCGTGTTCCACTGGACGCCCGAGGGCAAACGTCTTTACGACTTCTCCTCCGGCGTGCTCGTCGCCAACCTCGGCCACAATCCCACCTCCTGGCTGCGACGGTTCAAGGAACTCATGGGCTGGGACGCCCCGATGGACGGACCCTATCTCGAGGCGCTGACGCTGACGGCATACAACGCCATCACCCCTCTAGAGGCCGAGGCCACCGAGCGACTGCTGGCCACGCTTCGCGGCCAGGCGGGCGGACGGCGGATGGAAACGGTCATGTGGGCCGCGTCGGGGTCCGAGGCGGTGCAAAAGGCGCTGTGGGCCGCCCATGCCCGGGACAAGACGCGCGAGATGATTCTGGCGACGCGCTATGGTTTCCACGGCAAGAAGGGGCTGGCCGGTGCCGTGACTGGCAGCGAGACCGACAAGGAACGTGATCCGCGCGTACGTTTCATCAGCTTTCCCATGGCCGAGTGCCGTGACCTGAGCATGCGCGGCCAGCCGATCGATCTGGCCCCCTACCGGCGTGAACTGGAGGCGCTAGTGCATCAGTTTGGCCGACGCATCTCGGCGTTGATCACCGAGCCATACATCGGTGGCGGCGGTAGCTGGCATCCGCCGGCGGAGTATCTGCATCTGTTGCAGAATTTCTGTCGCGAGCATGATATTGTGTTCATTCTCGACGAGGTGCAGGCCAACTTTGGGCGCACGCGTGAGTTGTTCGCTTACTCCGCCTATGGGTTGGAGCCGGACATCGTCGTACTCGGAAAGGGACTGGGCAACGGCGTGCCTGTGGCGGCTGCCGTCGGTCGGGCCGACATCTTCGGCAGCATGGATTTCGGCGAAGGGTCCGACACCTGGAGCGCCAACCCCATGTGCTGCGCCGCCGTGCTTGCCACCCTGGAGGAATTCCAGCACCACGACATTTTGGGGCACTCGCGCCACATTTCGGGCATCCTCGAAGAGGGCCTGGTGCGGCTCAAGGAATTGCCGTTTGTCGCCCACGTGCGCGGCGAATACCAGGGCATGGTCTGGGGCGTCGAGTTTGCCGACCACGCGGGGAAGAGTGCGGCCGAGTGGGCCAACGCCGCGGTGCTGCGTTGCTACCACGGCGACGGTCCCGAGGGCATCCACCTGCTGGGGCCGTTGGCGAAAAAGGTGGTGCGGGTGTCGCCGCCGTTGACGATGAGCGAGATCGAGGCGCGCGAGAGCATGGCGCTGATGCAGCGCAGCCTCAGTGTGGCTGCTGGGGGGGTAGCGGTGTCCCCTGCCCTCGCGACGCACTGACCCGCTCTTGCAGCAACGTCACAAACGTGGCATGCTCCGGCGTCGCCAACCCCTGCGCGGTCACCGCACGCGCCCGCGAGTGGTCGTTGGCGAACAAGGCAGTCGAGTCCAACCACAACCCCGGAAAAACGCCGACGCGGAGGATGCCGTCGGCGGGGAGGGATTGCTCCACAAAAGCAGTTCCATCGTGTCGAAACCACACCACACGCTGTTGCCGTAAAACGAACACGATGTATTCGGCAACGCCATGCCGTTCGTAGTCGTCCCGTTTGCGATGCAGATCAATCGAGCCAGGCGAGGTGGCCACCTCGATGATCAACTCCGGCGCACCGGCGGGATAGCCATCCTCAAAGGAGATCCGCCCGCCGGCTTCGGGGAGCAGGAACATCGCAAGATCTGGCTGAGGCTCGCTATCTTGTCCGAGAAGGACGCTGACACCCGCTGCGTGTACCTCGCTCCAAGGCGTTACATCCATATAATCGCCCAGGCATCGAGAAATGATGAATGCCATGCCGGAGTGCTCACGCTTCATGGGCGAGGGCATGTAAACTTCTCCTTTGACAAGCTCTGCCCTGACTCCGGGCATCTGCTCGTAGCGGGCGTGAAATGTCTCCCGGTCCATGCGTTCGCCGTTCTCAAGCAACGGGAGAGTATCCACGTCTTGTACGTCCCGAATTATGTGCATCGCTTGACTCCTCGCTCATGCTCGCTGAACCCCCTCACCGCTCTCCGAACAGGCCCTTGGGCGTGCCGGGGATGCGGCGGGCGTTGGCGTCGTCGGGGTGCTTGTCCAGGCAGAGCAAGGCGAACAGGTCGGCCAACTCCTGCGGCTTGAGTTGCTTCTCGATGCCCTCGGGCATCAGCGACAGTTTGCTGTATTCCACCTTCTCGATGGCCTTGCGGGCCACGGTGGTCTGTTCGCCGCCCTGGACTTTCAGCACGATGCGCGCCGGGCCGTCCTCGACGAGCAGGCCCGTGAGCACTCGGCCGCGTTTATCGTACACCGTCACGCCGTTGTAGCCTGGCCCGATGATCAGGCTCGGGTCGAAGGTGTTGGAGAGCAACTGATCGAAACTGGCCCGGCCATTCAGGGTGATGTCGGGGCCGACCTCGGCTCCGCTGCCGTGGAGTTTGTGACACTGCCCGCAGAGATTTTTGTAGACGGCAAGGCCACGCTTGGGGTCGCCCTTGGTGCGGGAAAGCAGATCGCGCATCTCGCGGACCACCTTCTCGCGCTCGGGGTTGCGATCCTCGCGGAGGCTACCCCAGTGCTTGGTCGTCAGCGCGACCAGTTCCTTGTCCTTGCTCGACAGCAGCCGACGTGCCTGGTTGACGTTGATCGCCCCCGGCGCGATCTTCTTCTCGGCGACGCGGGCGATCAGTGCCCTGCCCCAGCGATCGCGTTGCGTCAGCACATCAATGGCGCGTGGCTTGAGGTCGTCGGGCAGGCGCTCAAAGGCATCCAACACGACGCTGGCCACCTTGTCATCATCCAGCCGACCCAGTGCAGCCAGGGTCTGCGCTCGCGCCTCGGAGGGGGCGTCGGCGAGGAGCTTACCGGCGATCGGCAATGCTTCGGCATCCTTGACATTCACGAGAATCGCCAGAGCCTGTGAGCGTTTCTCGGCCGACTGGCGCGGTTCGGCGGCGAGAGCGCGAAGCGATTCGAGCGCGGCCTTCTCGCGGAACAGACCCAGCAGGCGGTTGCTGTCAAAGCCCAGGACGCGCGAGCCGCGATCCTCCACCAGGGTTTCGCGCAGCTTGGTGGCCAGCGAGGCCACGTCGTCGGGCGAGAGTTCGCCGCTCTGCACGCGGTTGATCAGCCGGTTCAGCACGTCGGGCAGGCGACCCGGTGCCTTGTCTCGTGTCAGCCGATACAGCCGGGCGAGCACATCCGGCTGGACCTTGTTGGCGGCCAGGATGCGTTCGATGGCGCGGGGCAGCAGGTCGCCGGCGGTGCCAACCTTGCCGCTCTCCAGGGCAGCGACGAAGGCCTCGCCCTGCGTTTCCAACAGCGGGTGCATGTTCTGCCAGACGATGTGGGGCAAGAGCTTGTCGTCCGGGGCACGATTGAGCAGGTTCAGGTAAGTTGTAATGCCACCCAGGTCGAGCTTGGCGTTGGCGATGGCCAGTTGCACGAGCACGTCGGGCGATTTCTCGTTGCCGAGCATCTCAGCCAGGCGTTTGGCGACGCTTTCCTCTACCTTGCCGGCGTTGCCCGCGGCACGGACCGCCCAGGCGCGGAAGGTGGAATCGTCGTGCGTCAGCAGTTTGGCATGTGTTGCCGCCGAAAGAGCCTGACCACCGATCAGGCTCCATAGAGCGTGCAGGCGTTGTTTGCGCGAAGCGGTGGCATCCAGCACGACTTTTTCCAATCGATCGATCAGCGCTCCTTCTCCACCCGTTTTTTGCAAGAGTGTTTCTGTGAGCACTCGTTGGGCCGTCTCGCGCAGGTAGATGTTGGCCGACCCCAGGTGGCTCACCAGAGCGCCATCGGAATCCAGCGAAAGATCCATTTTTTTGGCTCGGGGCGTGTCCTTGTAGCGCACCCGATAGAGTCGGCCGTTCAGGCGGTCGATGCCCTTGGGGTCGCGGTTGGCGTCCTGGTAGCAGTGGTAGCGGTCGTACCAGTCGAGAATGTAGAGGCTACCATCCGGTCCCACCTTCTGCACCACGGGCATGAACCACTGGTCGTTGGCGCTCAGGAAGTCCGGCTCGGTCGAACCGAAGTACGTGCTCCCTTCGCGTTTAAGCGAATCGACATTGATGCAGCCACCGTGGATGTTACCCATGAACAACTTGCCGCGATACTTCTCCGGGTAAGCATCCGAGTCGAACCAGGTGATGCCGCAGTAGGCCGCCTTCTGGTGCTTGTGCTTGACGATGCTGCGCGCCGGCCAGGTGTGCGGCGGATAGGGGCCACCCTGGCGGATGTAGTAGCCCGTCTCGGTGAGGTGCCAGAGGTGGTCGATCACACAGGCCGAGGCGAAGAGGTCGCCGTTCTCGTTGATGGCAATGCCCCAGGGATTGCTGGTGCCCTCGCAGAACAATTCAAACGCACGCGTCTTGGGATGAATCCGGAAGATGGCACAGGTAAACCTGTATTCTTTCCCGCGATGCTTGACGTGCGAGTAGTTGAACACCCCGTTCCAGCCGTAGAGCCAACCGTCGGGTCCCCAGGTCAGGCTGTTGGGCAACTCGTGGGTGTCGGTCCGGCCGAAGCCGCTCACCACCACCTCGGGCTTGCCCTCGGCCTTGCCGTCCTTGCCGATCTTGTAGAAGAGAATGTCCGGGGCGTTGGCCACCCAGACGCCGCCGTGGCCGACCGCGATGCCGCTGGGGATGTTGAGCCCCTCGGCGAAGGTGGTGATCTTCGACGCCTTGCCGTCGGGTTCAATCTCGATGCACTTAACGCGGTCGAGCCCCGGTCACGGTTCGCGGCGCGGATACTCCAGACTTTCGGTGATCCAGACGCGCCCCTTCTCGTCGAAGCACATGGCCACGGGATTGACGATGTCCGGCTCGGCGGCGACGAGTTCAACCGTAAAGCCTTCGGGCACCGTCATCTTCTTCAGGGCCTCGGCGGGCGTGAGCGCCGGGCCGGGTAGCGTATCCTGGCCGTGGGGCGGCTTCTGTGCCAGAAGCGCGAGCGAAACCAGCAGGATGGCGAAGGTGGAGAGTGCGTAGCGCATGGTGTCCTCGTGCGGGCATGAGAGATGCTGTCTAGAATAGCAAGGGAGGGGTAGAGGATGGAAGAAGTTTCACTCGGTGCGTGCGAGGATTACCATCTCAACGAACTGCTGGCTGCCTTCGACGCACCCGCCTACGTCCGTCGGGCACGCGGTGTGGAGACGGCTCTGGATCTCCTGTTACGCCGCGCAGGCGCCCAGCGCAACGAGTGGCTGATGATGGTCAAGATCCACCTAGCCACTCTCGAAGCCGTCGCTGGCGGTTGGGACAAGGCCGGGTGGTTGATCGCCAACACCGACGAGATGGCGGCGCTCACGCGCGACGAGCTGAA
>ERZ1066117.717-NODE-717-length-22001-cov-9.658571_pt1 | contig 22001 bp, 16 predicted proteins | sample MGYA00382764_ERZ1066117 | MGnify/ENA primary metagenome ERZ1066117 (study PRJEB33369, sample SAMEA5778347) | biofilm metagenome | biome: Industrial cooling water; feature: Water cooling tower basin; material: Biofilm | place: United Arab Emirates | collected...
CGATCTTCCGCGAGAACACGGAGGACATCTACGCCGGCATCGAGTTCGAGCCGGGCTCGGCGGACGCGCAGAAGGTGCTCGACTTCCTGCAGAAGGAATTCCCGAAGCCCTTCGACAAGATCCGCTTCGGCACGCAGGCCAAGGGCGACGCCTGGAACAAGCAGCTCGAAGGCATCGGCGCGCCGGCGCGTTCGCTGCCGGTGCAGGTCGGCATCGGCATCAAGCCGGTCAGCTACCTCGGCACCGAGCGCCTCGTGCACAGCGCCATCGGCTACGCGATCCAGAACAAGCGCAAGTCGGTGACCCTGGTGCACAAGGGCAACATCATGAAGTTCTCGGAAGGCGCCTTCCGTGACTTCGGCTACCACGTCGCCCGCGAGTTCTACGGCGCCGTGCCGCTGGACGGCGGCCCGTGGCACGTCATCCCGGAAGGCAAGCCGGGTGCCGGCCTCGTCATCAAGGACGCCATCGCCGACGCCTTCCTGCAGCAGATCCTGCTGCGTCCGAAGGACTACGACGTCGTCGCCACGCTGAACCTCAACGGCGACTACCTCTCCGACGCGCTGGCCGCGCAGGTCGGCGGCATCGGCATCGCGCCGGGTGCGAACATCAACTACGTGACGGGCCACGCGGTGTTCGAGGCCACGCACGGCACCGCGCCGAAGTACGCCGGCCAGGACAAGGTGAACCCGGGCTCGGTCATCCTCTCCGGCGAGATGATGCTGCGCTACATGGGCTGGACCGAGGCCGCCGACGCCGTCATCAAGGCGATGGACGGCGCGATCGGCAGCAAGCGCGTCACCTACGACTTCGCCCGCCTGATGGAGGGCGCGACGGAAGTGAAGTGCAGCGAGTTCGCCGACGAGATCATCAAGCACCTCTGATCCACGGCTCGCCGACGGCAGGGACGACGGGGCGCCTCGAGCGCCCCGTTGTCTTTGGCTCTACGCCGTCCGCGGCGGCAGCAGCTCGCGGGCCCAGGCGGCCGCGGCCGCCTCGTCCTCGAACACGCCGAAGTGCGCGCCGAGCCGCTCGTACAGCGCGCGTGCCTTCGGCACGAACAGGGCACGGCCCTCCAGCTCGCCGGCGATCACCCAGGCCGAGCCCAGCTGCTTCCGCGTGCTGCCCTGCCGCCCTTTCAGGCTCGCCTCGAGCGCCTCCCACGCGTCGGGCGGCGCCAGGATGCTCTCCTGCATGGTCGCGACGACCACGTAGGGCTCCGCGTCGGGAAGCTCGGCGATCAGGCTGGCCAGGCGCTGGCCGTAGGCACGGACCGCCTCGCCGTTGAACGGGCCCTTCGCGTGCGTGAGGATCAGTGAACCGTCGCGATGGCACTCGATCCGGCCGTGCGGTCGGAACAGCGTGGCGGGCGGGTTCGTGCTCATGCCTTGGATGGAACACCCGCCCGCGTCGACGGCACGTGGTGGGGGGTGCCCTCAGGTCGCAAGCTGCCGGCGCGCCCAGGCTTCGGCCTGCGCGGCCGACTCGAACCCTTCCAACACCCGCCCGAACTCGCGGAACAGCAGGGCCGCGCGCGGCAGGAACAGGGCGCGGCCCTCCACGTCCGGCGCCGCGATCCACGCCGTGGCGACCAGCGCGAGGCCGCTGTCGTTGACGCGCCCCAGGTGCGCCGCCAGGCCCTCCCAGGCGTCGGGGGTGGCCATCATGCTCGTGCGGAACTCGGTCAGGTTGACGACCCGCTGGCCCACCGGAAGCTGCCGGTAGAGCTCCACCATCTTGAGCGAGAAGGCATCCGCGCCCTCGCGATTGAACGGCCCCTCGGCCACGACGTGGACGAGAGCGCCGTCGGCCCACATCACCGTGTGGCCATGCGGCCGGAAGCGGTGGGTTTCCGGCCCTTTGGCGGGATCCTTCGGCCGTTCGTCGGGATGGATGGGGGTCACGTCCTTGCGCCTATGTCGTGGTCATCGAGCGTGTCGCGGCAAGCGTATCGCCGTGGTGCGGACCGGAGGTCGACGCCGCGTCCATCCGGCCCGCAGGCTCACCATCCGAAGCCGAATCCGACGCCGACATTCTCCTCGTCGTCGGTGAACGAGCCGCCGAGGGTCACCGTCATCGACTCGCCGATCGCGCGCTGGTACCCGATGGCCAGGGCCTGCTCGCCGCTCTGGAAGCCGGCGCCGATGGCCACGCGATTCTCCTTGCGGATACCGGCCGCGCTGGCGGTCATTTGCGCCATGGCGGTCGTCATCGCGCCTTGCCGAGCGAAGCGGTCGTCGATGGCGCCGAAGCGGCCCTCGAGCGCGGTCAGCCGATCGTCGAGGCCGTCCATCCGCAGGGCCGCGGCGGAGAAGCGCTCGTCCGCATAGCGGAATGCATTGCGCTGCGCCTGCGCGGCCTGGGCCTCGGCGACGCGGTTGGCGCGCGCTTCGGCCTGTACGACTTCGGTGCGGGCGAGATCGGCGGTGGCCTGCGCGCCGTCGGCGCGCCTGCGCGCCTCCGTGGCGGTCGTCTGGGCCGCGGCGGCTTCGGCGCGCGCGGTCGTGGCCGTGGCCTGAGCGCTGTTGGCCGTGGACAGCGCGGCATCGGCCCGGGTGAGGGCGGTGTTGGCCGTCGTTTGTGCGGCATTCGCGGTCGCCAGCGCGGTGTCGGCCCGGGTGAGCGCGGTGCTGGCGGCGGCTTGTGCGGCCGCCGCTTCCGTGCGCGCAAGGCCTGCGGTCGAGGCGGCGCTGTTGGCGGCGGACTGCGCGGCGGTCGCGGTCGCGTCGACCCCATTGAGCTGATCGAGATTCACCGCGTCCGTGCCTGTCGTCCCCGCCGCGAGATGGGTGATCTGGCGCTGCAGGATGACGCTTCCGATCGACACCGCGTTGGCGCGGTCCGCAATGGCGTTCGCCCCGAGGGCGACCGCCCCCGTCTGAGTGGCGAGGGTGTTCCTTCCCAGAGCGAGCGTGTTGGTGCCGGTGCTTTCGGCCCCCTCGCCGACGCTGGTCGCTCCGTCGGCCGCCGCACGGGCGGTTTCGCCGATGGCCGTGGCGTGATTGCCACTGGCGATGCTTCCGCTTCCCAGCGCAGTGGCATCGGCGCCGGTGGCGCTGGTGCCCGAGCCAACCGCCACGGTCCCGGGCCCGGAGGCCAGGCTCAAACTGCCCACGGCGGTCGCGCCATTCCCCGCGGCAACGGCGGTGTTTCCCGACGCCGTACCAAGGTCTCCACTGGCGCTGGCGTTGTCGCCGCAGGCGTGCGCACCGACGCCGGTGGCCGATGCGGTGCCGCAGGTGGCCTGGGCCTGCGATGCGCTGGCGCTCACCAGGGCGAGGGCGAGCGTCGCGAAGCAGGCGGAGCGGCGCATGGAGCAAGGAAACTCGAACATCGTGCTTCTCCAGAAAGGGTCTTCCGATCAACCGCAAACGGACGGCGCATCGATGAGGGACGCCGCCGTGGCGGGGCTTGGCGCGCTTCGTCGGCGGCCCATCCAGTGCGCGTGCCGACCCGCATCGTGCCGGATGATGCCCTTGCGGCGGCTCGTTGACGTGCAGGCCCCGGAGTGGGAGCGTCAGGTGGGGGCGTCGGCGTCCTCGCCGGCCTTGCCATGCCCGTAACGCGCGGCTGCGCACCCTTCACGCCTCTTCACGTGACGAGGTCCGCCCCATGCGCCGCACCGTGCTTTGCATCGCCCTGCTGTCCGCCTTCGCCGCGCCGCTGGCGCTCGCCCACAACCACGGCGGGGCGGCGAAGCCCGACGCCGCCGCGGCGCACGATGCCCATGAACAGGCCAAGGCCGCGTTCGACGCCGCGATCGCCGGCGACTGGCGCACGCCGGCCAACGTGGCCCGCGACGGTTTCCGTCATCCCGGCGCCACGCTCGGCTTCTTCGGCATCACGCCGTCGATGACCGTCGTCGAGGTGAGCCCGGGCAGCGGCGCGTGGTGGACGGAGATCCTCGCGCCCACCTTGAAGCAGGGCGGCGGTACCTACGTGGCCGCCATCACCGATCCGGCGAAGGCCACGTCGGACCGCGCCCGCGAGTACTTCACCGCGGACAACGCCAAGCTCCGCGAGCGCCTCGCCCAGCACCCCGAGCAGTTCGACCGCGTCGTGCTGCGCGAAGTCGAGGCGGCGGCGCCGGTCTACGGCGCCCCCGGCTCGGCGGATGCCGTCCTCACCTTCCGCAACCTGCACGGCTGGATGCGCAATGGCCAAGCCGACGAGCAGATGGCCGCGTTCTTCGCGGTCCTCAAGCCGGGCGGCGTGCTCGGCGTCGAGCAGCACCGCGCCAACGCCGACGTGGCCCCCGACCAGATCCGCGGCTATGTCTCGGAAGCGCAGGTGATCGCGCTGGCGGAGGCGGCCGGCTTCGTGCTCGAGGAGAAGAGCGAGATCAACGCCAATCCGAAGGACACCAAGGACCATCCGAACGGCGTGTGGACCCTGCCGCCGAACCTCGACGTGCCGGAGGGCGAGGACAAGGCCAAGTACGAGGCCATCGGCGAGTCCGACCGCATGACCCTGCGCTTCCGCAAGCCGAAGGCCTGAGCCAAGGTCGGCCGCGCTGCCCGCAAATCGCCCGCTCCGCCCGTGGTGGAGCGGTCATGAAGACGCCTAGACTTCCTTCACGCCGCCCCGTCCGGGGCGGTGCCCCCAAAGGAGTCGCCATGCGCCGTCTTGCCCTCGTCCTCGCCGCAATCACCTTCGCCGGCTTCGCCGCCGCCGCGCCTGAAACGATCCGCGTCGGCCAGACCGTGCAGGGCGAGCTCACCGTCAACGACTCGCCGCGCGACGACGGCGGCGTGAGCCGCGACTACAAGGTCGAGGCGCGCAGCGGCCAGTTCCTGATCGTGTCCGTCACGTCGGACGATTTCGACGGCATCGTCACCGTGTTCAATCCGGACCGCACGAAGGCCATCGAGAACGACGACCGCGCCGATGGCAACCTGAACCCCCTGGCGGTGGTCGAGACCGCGCAGGACGGCCTCTACACCATCCGCGTGGGGTCGCTCGGCAGCGGCGACGAGTCGATGGGCAAGTTCACGCTCAAGGTGATGGCGTTCTCGGAGTGACTGCGGCCGCGGCAGGGCCGGCGCGGGCTTAGCCCTCGCCGGTCTGCAGCCGCCACAGCGCGGCGTAGGCGCCGCCCCGCGCGATGAGCGCCTCGTGCGTGCCGGACTCCACGATGCGGCCGCCCTCCAGCACGTGGATGGCGTCGGCGTGCCGCACCGTGCTCAGGCGATGCGCGACGACCAGCGTGCTGCGGCCCTTCGCGTGCGTGGCCAGCGAACGCTGGATCGCCGCCTCGGTCTCGTTGTCGATCGCCGAGGTCGCTTCGTCGAGCACCAGCACGGCCGGATCCCGGTAAAGCGCCCTCGCCAGCGCGATGCGCTGGCGCTGCCCGCCCGACAGGCGCGCGCCGCGCTCGCCGACGGCGGAGGCGTAGCCCGCCGGCAGGGCGACGATGAAGTCGTGCGCTTCCGCCGCGCGTGCCGCGGCCTCGATGCGCGCGGCGTCCGCGCCGCCCCGCGCGTCCGCACCGTAGGCGATGTTTTCGGCCACGGTGCCGTCGGTCAGGAAGGGGTCTTGCGCGACGTAGGCGAGCTGCGCGCGCAGCGAGCGGGGATCGAGGTCGGCGAGGTCGCGGCCGTCCAAGGTGATGCGCCCGCGCTGGGGCTCGAGGAAGCCGAGCAGGCGCTTCAGCAGCGTGCTCTTGCCGGCGCCCGTGGCGCCCACCAGAGCGACGGTCTGGCCGGGCTCGACCTCGAAGCTGACGCCATCGAGCGCGACGCGGCCGTCGTAGGCGTGGTGCAGGTCCGTGAACGCGAGCGCGCCGCGCGGGCGCGACTCGAGGCGTCCGGTCGGTCGGTGCGGCAGGGGCGCTTCGAGGAGGTCCATCACCCGCTGCACCGAGGCCATCGAGCGGTTGTACAGGTCCGTCATTTCGGCCAGCCGCGTCAGCGGCCACAGCAGGCGCTGCGTCAGGTACACGAGCGCGGCGTAGCTGCCGGCGCCGAGCTCCCCCTCGAGCGTCAGCCAGCCGCCGTAGAGCAGGGTCACCGCGAAGCCCGCCAGCACGGCCATGCGGATCACCGGCGTGATCGCCGCGGCGAAGCGGATCGCCTCCGCATTGGCCTGCCGGTAGTCGTCGGAGGCGCGGCGGACGTGCTCGCGCTCGATGTCCTCGGCGGTGTAGGCCTGGATGGTCGCCATGCCGGCGAGGTTGTTGTCGAGCCGCGCCGACACCGTGGCCGCGGCTTCGCGCGCGGCCGCATAGCGCGGCTGCAGCCGCTTCTGGAACCAGAAGGCGCCGATCAGGATCAGCGGCACCGGCAGCAGGGCCAGCACGGCGAGGCTGGCCGTCATCGCGAAGAAGAACACGCCCACCATCAGCGAGCCGACGACGACCTGGATGAGCTCGTTGGCGCCGGTGTTGAGGAAGCGCTCCACCTGGTTGACGTCTTCGTTGAGCACGGCCATCAGCCGGCCGCTGCGCGCTTCCGAGATCGCGGCCGGCGGCTGCTGCTGCAGGTGCGCATAGGCGTCCAGCCGAAGCTCGTGCTGCAGGTCCTGCGCCAAGCCGCGCCACTTCAGCGCGAGCAGGTACTCGAACAGGGACTCGAGCACCCAGATGAGCACGGTGAGCACCGTCAGCGCGACGAGCTGCTGCATCGGGTCGACGATGCCGAAGCGCGCGATGAAGCTCGCCTCGCGGTTCACCACGACGTCGATGGCCACGCCGATCAGCAGCTCGGGCAGGACGTCGAAGATCTTGTTGAGCACCGAATAGACGGTGCCGAGCACGGCGTTGCGGCGGTACGCGCGGGCGTAGCCGTAGAGGCGTCGAAGGGGGTGCATCGGGGGCTCCGCGGGATCGACCCGCAGTGTAGAGGCGGGGCGCCCGCGACGGAGGAACCGCAGATCCGCGGTCTTCGGCTTGACGGTCGCTCCCCCCCGGCGCCCAATCCGGGCACGCCCTGGGGAGAGCGCCATGCTGACGTCCTGCCGTCGTAACGGATTGACCCTCGCCTTGCTCGTGGCCCTCGCGGTCGCCGCCCCGCCGCTGCAGGCGGAGGCGCCGTGGCCCGCCGCCGTCTCCAGCGCCGCCGCGCTCGCCGCCGCCGTGCAGGACGACGAGGACTGGACCGACGCCGAGGACGCCGAGGACGACAACGTCGAGGACGAGGACGAGGACGAGGAGGCGTTCGCGGAAGACGACGCAGGCGACGAGGGTCTTGAGGACGAAGACGACCTCGAGGACACCGACGATGCGTCCGCCGAAGACGACGGAGGCGACGAGGGTCTCGAGGACGAGGACGACCTCGAGGGCACCGACGATGCGTCCGCCGAGGACGACGGAGGCGAAGAGGGCTTCGCGGAGGACGAGGACCTCGAAGGCGCGGTGGCGGAGGCCGACGACGAACTCGAGTTCATCGAGGACTACGCCGACGATTCGTGGGCGCCGGAGCTCGATGGGGAGCTGCTCGAGAACGAGGGCGACGATGCGATCCCGTTCGACGAGCAGTACGACGAAGACTGGGTGTGGGAGGTCGAGGCCGTGGAGGACGGCTCGGGCCTCGTCGAGGACTCCGGGCAGCGCGACTTCAGCGACGGCTTCGCGATCGGGCAGTTCCTGCAGGTCAGCGGCGTGAAGCGCGGCGATGGATCCCGCGCCGGCGCCTCGGGTGCGCGCGGCGTCGCGGCCGCGCCGGGCGACGACGTGCCCTACGCGTTCGGCGGCCGTCCGGTGGCGGCGTTCTCGGTGCCGTGGCAGGCGCAGATCTTCAACCCCGGCGTCGTTCGCGACGCCAACAATCCGCGGCCGGTCTGGATGCGGCAGCACAACTGCGGCGGCGCGCTGATCGCCGACGACTGGGTGCTGACCGCCGCGCACTGCATCGACCAGCAGCGGGTCGACCTCGGCTTCAAAGTGCGACTCGGGGCCAACGACCTGTCGCAGGGCGACGGGATGGTCTTCCGCATCGAGCGCATCGTCCGGCACTCGCAGTACGACGCCGGCAGCCAGGACCTCACTCGGCCGCCGAACATGTACGCGAATGACATCGCGCTGGTGCGCATCGTGCCGGACGGCCCGGCGCAGCGCCGCGACCCCCGGCGCATCCGCCCCATCGCGTTGAACCGCCGTCCGCTGGACGACGGACTGCCGGTGTCGGTGACCGGCTGGGGCGCCATCGGTCGGGGCGCGCCGAACGCGGGGAGCGCGGTGATCCTGCGCGTCGACCTCCGGCTGATGGACGCCCGCACCTGCGAAACGCGGCCGCGCCGCGCCGGCAAGGTGCATCCGAAGGTGTTCTGCGCGGCGAACCCGAAGCAGGCGACGTGCCGCGGCGACAGCGGCGGCCCGGTCGTGCCGACGAACGGCCCGGAGGTGCTGGCGGGCCTCGTCAGCTGGGGCAGCACGACCTGCGGGGGCGACGGCTCACCGGGCCTGTACACGCGCATCGACCAGTACATCGGCTGGATCGAGCAGGCCATGCGGCTGCCGCCGACGCGCAACGCGCTGCCCTGAGCCAGCGGAGGTCAACGACGCCGGATGAAGCAGACGCCGCACGCGCGAAGCGTGCGGCGTCCGGGCTCAGACGCGGTCGCCGCTGGCGTGCGGCGCGTCGCCCTCTTCCTCCTCGTCCATCGGCTCGGCGTCGTCCACCGGTGCAGCGGGGTCGACCACGGGCTCGGCGGGCGGGGTGGGCTCGGCCGGTGCGACGGGCTCCACGGCGGCCGGCGGCTCCGCGGGCGCGGCCGGTTCGGCCACGGGGGCGGGCGCGGCGGGCTCGTCGGGCGTGCAGCCCGCCAACAGGGCGGTGCCGAGGACGAGGGTGAGACTGGTGATGACGATCGGCTTCACGATGCACTCCTGGTCGATGGAACGGGAACAACGCTCGGACGCGGCCACCGCCCGTCGGCGGCAACAACGGGAACCGGGGCGGGGGCGGAAGGCCGCAGGGCGGCAAGGGCGACGGTCGATCTCATGGCGCACCCCCGTTCGAGTGGATGGATGGACGACGGCCGGGGGGCAGCGCCGTCGAGGCTAGCAGGAAAGCGCGGGCGTGGCGGTCCATCCCGGGCGTTGGCGCTTCAGGCCGGGGCGGCCGTGCTGGCGTCGAAGCCCAGTCCGTCGAGCAGGGCGGCGAAGCGCGGCTCCTCTCGAAGCGGATCGAGGAAGGGGTCGTTGCGCGAGTAGATGAGGCCCGAATCGCCGAGCTGTCGCGCGCGCTCCAGCGCGCCGAGGGCCTCACCGGTGCGACCCTGCTGGGCGGCCACCTGGGCCTGCTGGTACAGCACGCGGTCGCCCGTGGCGCGCAGCTCCCCGAGGGCCTGCGCCGCGGCGGCCGCGTCCCCGGCGCGATGGTGCGCGATGGCGAGGCCGGTGCGCCGCATGTCGCCGTTGCGCTCCTTGCCGTACGCATCCAGCGCGCCCGCGACGTCGCCGAGGTTCAGCAGCGCGTCGCCGATCGCGGCGTGGGCGTGCGACAGGTTCGGGTTCATCGACAGCGCCTTGCGCAGCGGCGCGAGGCTGTCCTCGAAGCGTCGCGCGGCGTAGGCGATGCCCCCCGCCGCTCGGTGGATGAGCGGGTTCAGCGGGTCGCGTACCAGCGCCGGTGCCAGCGCGCGCGCGGCGTCGTCGTGCCGTCCGCAGCGCGCGGCGTATTGCGCGAAGCGGGCCAGCACGGTGGCTTCGCCGGCGCCCAGCTGCACCGAACGCTCGAACGGCGCGCGCGCGGCGCGCGCATCCAGCCGGCCCTGGAACAGCGTGAAGCCCAGCGTGGAGTGCGCCTCCGCCAGCATCGGCGCCAGCGCGATGGCGCGCTCGGCGGCGGCGACAGCCGCGCCGTACAGCGACGCCAGCTCGTCCACCGCGCCGTGCTCGTTGGCGATGGCGGTCAGTGCCCGCGCCTGTGCGGCATGGGCCGAGGCGAAGGCGGGGTCGTTCTCCAGCGCGAGCTCGAGCAGCCGCAGCGCGGCGCGGTCGGTGTCCTCGCCGGTGCTGAGGTCGTAGAGCGCGCGCCCCCGCAGGTAGGCGTCGAGGGCGGCCGCGTTCGTCGTGCCGCCGACCGCCGCGAGGCTCTCGCGGTCGTCGCGGTCCCCGCCCACGAAGGCGCTGAGCGCATCCGCCACCGCGTAGGCGATCTCGCTCTGCACCGCGAACACGTCGGTGAGTTGGCGCTCGAAGTTCTGGGACCAGCGGCTGAGGCCGCTGCCGCCATCGACGAGGTCGGCGACCACGCGCACGACGTCGCCCTGGCGCCGCACGCTGCCGTCGAGCAGGTAGGCGACGCCCAGCTCCCGGGCGATCTCGGTGGCGTCGTAGTCCCCGTCCTCGAAGCGGCTGGACGAGCTCTTCGCCATCACCTGCAGCGCCAGGTTGCGCGCCAGCGTCGAGCGCACCTCCTCCGACAGCCCCTTGGAGAAGTACGCCTGCTCGGCGTCGCCGCTGAGGTTGTCGAATGGCAGCACCGCCACGCTGTTGCCCGCCGTGGCCCCGGCGCCGCCGGCGACGTGCCGCCACGCGATCAGGCCCGCGCCGGCCAGCGGCACCACGCTGATCGCGCCGACCAGCAGCTGGCGCCGGACCCGGTTCGCGGCGGGGGGCGTCGCGGCGCGGTCGTCGCCGGTCCATGCCGCACGCGCGGGGCCCCGGACGCCGTCGACCGACGCGGCCAAGGCCGATACGGCGCGTGCCAGCGCATCGACCGACGCGGGGTCGCCGCCGCCGCGCCAGCGCGTGAGGTCGACCGTCTGGTACTGGCGGAATCCGAGCGGGGACGACGTGCCGTCCAGCGAGGCCGGCACCAGCTTGCGCAACTCCCGGCCGCGCGCGGCTTCGTCGAGCACCCAGTCCGATTCGATCGAACGCGCCGACCACAGTACGACGACCGCGTCGGCCGACTCCAGCGCGCTCTCGATGCGCTTGGCGTAGGCCGCGCCGCCTTCGATCAGGTGGTCCCACCAGACGTCCAGCCCCGCGTCGGTGAGCGCGGCGGCGAGCCGCGCGGCCTCGGCCTGGTCGCTGCGGCAGTAGCTGAGGAAGACGGTGCTCATGCGCTGGCCAGCGGCTGCTGCTCGAGCGGGCGCTCGCGATGCATCAGGATCCACTCGGCGTGCTCGCCCAGCGCGGCGTCGCCCAGCGCCTCGAGCACCTGGCGCTGCCTCAGCGTCGACGTTTCCCCGGCCAGCCGCTCGGCGGCGTTGCCGAACACGCGCGCCATGAAGCGGTACTGCTTGATCAGTTCCTTGTCGGCGAGCTTGTACGAGTAGGCCTCGCGGACGCCGGCGAAGAGCGCGGCCACGCCGGTCGTCACCAGCAGCAGCTTGACCGTCAGCGCGTCGAACCACGCGCCGAACACGACCAGCACGATGGCCCCGGCCAGGCTCAGCAGCAGGCTGGCCCGCCCGAGCAGCCGGGTGTGCCGGTACATGCGCTCGCGGTCGGCGGCGCGACGCCGGAAATAGCCGAGCTGGCCCAGCGCACCGCCGTCGCCCACCCAATTCGCGATCACCCACGCCAGCCCGGCGTCGCTGGCGCGCCGCTCACCGCCGAGCGCCACCGCGCGCATGGCGTGGCGGATCCAGCCGAGCTCGACGTCCTGCTTCTGCAGGAAGCTGTCGTAGGCGAACCCCACCCGATACGACGACGGAACGCTGGCGATCGCCCAGTACGCCTGGACGCGGAGACCCTCGGCCAGCACGCGGTAGTCGAGATAGCGGCGGTGCCACGAGCGTCGCTTCCCCAGCCACGCCACCGCGGCGCCCGTCGCGAAGAGCGCGAGGATCGTCCCCATCAGCAGCGGGTGCGCGACGAATTCCGCATACGTCATCAGCAGCAGGCCGGTCAGCACGGCCAGCACGTGCAGCAGGGCCATGCTCTGGTGCACGCGTTGGCGGAAATGCAGGGCCAGCCAGTCGGCGCGCCGGTACAGCGCGTCGATGCGCGGCAGCGAGCCGCGCGCGGGCAGGAGCTCCGGCGGCGGCAGCAGGCTGGCGCTGTCGCGTTCGATCGCATCGGCGTAGGTGGCGGCGTCGGCGTTGAACTCGCCGAGCTGGTGGAACAGCCGCGCGTAGCCGTCGGGCATCGGGCCCTCGCCGTTGCTGCGCGTGCTGCGCGTCAACCAGTGCGTGCGGAGCGCCTGCGGCATCGCGGCCTCGGCGCGCTCGCGCGAGCAGACGATGTGGAACGCGAGGTCGCTGTCGTCGTCGGCCAGCAGGTTCGGCGGGGCGTCGATGCGGCCCAGCCCCGGCATGTCGCCGTGCAGGTGGTAATGCACGACGTCGCTGGTCCCGCCGGCGCCGTCGCTGGCCTTGCCGTCCCAGAGCGCGAGCAGCACCTGGCAGTGCGACGAGATGAAGACGCCGAGCTGCGCGTACTGCCGATCGCGCGCCGCGCCCGGGACGCGCACGGCGTCCGCGTCGTTGCCTTCGGCGAGCGGCAGGTGGATCACCTGCGCCTGGCCCAGAAGGGCGTCGAGCTCGCCCGCCGATTCAAGCGTCCGGCAGTCGGTGCGGTAGTCGTCCAGCGACAGCGGCAGCGGCGCGAGCAGCGGCAGGCCGAGCGCCAGCGCCCGTCGGGCGACGAGGCGATCGCCGCCTTCGGCGAGGCCGGACATCACCGCGACGGGCAGATCGGCGTGCGTGGACTGCATGCGGCGCAGGAAGGCGTCGACCGCGGCCTCCAGCGCCGGCACTTCGGCGGGCCGCAGGTCGCGATGCGCGGTCACGCCGACGATCAGGCAGGCCGACATGGGCAGCACGCCGTCGGCACCCGGTCCCGGCTCGGGCCTGGTGCTGCGATCGCTGGCGCGCTGCATCGGGGCGGGCATGGCGTGGGAGCGTACACCCCGCCGATACACTGGCGGACATGCTGATCGCCTTCCACAAACCGATGAACGTGCTGTGCCAGTTCACCGACCGCAGCGCGCCGCCGAGGCCGACGCTGGCGGGTTTCGGGCTGCCGAAGGGCGTGTACGCCGCCGGACGGCTCGATCTCGACAGCGAGGGGCTGCTGCTGCTGACCGACGACGGTGCGCTGGTGGCCGCCATCGGTTCGCCGAAGTTCGACTGGCCGAAAACCTACCTCGTGCAGGTCGAGGGCACGCCGGACGCGGCCGCCCTGCGGCGGCTTCGCGATGGCGTGACGCTCAACGACGGGCCGACGCGGCCGGCCGACGTCGACCGCGCTGAGGCGCCGGCGTGGCTGCCGCCGCGGGAACCCCCGGTGCGCGTGCGCCAGAGCGTGCCGGATGCGTGGCTGCGCCTGACCATCCGCGAGGGCCGCAACCGGCAGGTGCGGCGCATGACAGCCGCGGTGGGCTTGCCGACGCTGCGGCTGGTGCGCGTCGCGATCGGGCCGTATGCGCTCGATGGATTGGCGGCAGGCCAGTGGCGCGAGGTCGAGCCGCCGGCGCTGCCGGCGCGACTGCGTCGCAGCGGCGCGCCACGGGCGCCCACGCACAGCCGGCGGGAAACCACGCCGGCCGATGGGCGGAGCCCGGGCGCCGCGACGTCGCCGCCGCGCCCCGGCCTGATCCGGCCCTGGAAGCGCGACGGCCGCTGAGCGGAGGCGTCAGCGCGCGGCGGTCGCCGCCGCCGCGTCGCCGTCGTAGACCGGCCGTCCGTCGACCCAGGTCGATCGCACGGTCAGGCGCGGCAGCTCGCGCGCGTCGACGGTCCGCGGGTTCCGGTCGACGACGATGAAGTCGGCGCGGTAGCCGGGGGCCAGTCGACCGACCGCCGCTTCGCTGCGGTTCGCGAAGGCGGCATCGGTGCTGAACCCGTCGAGGGCTTCGGGCATCGCCAGCCGCTCCTGCGGCTGCCAGCCGCCGACCGGCAGGCCCTGCAGATCCTGCCGGGTCACCGCGGCATACAGCCCGAGCCGCGGGTCGACCGACTCCACCGGGAAGTCCGAGCCGAGCGCCAGGCGTGCGCCGCTGTCCTGCAGGGTCTTCCACGCATAGGCGCCGCGCAGCCGTGCCGCGCCGACGCGCGCTTCCGCCCACGGCATGTCGGACGTGGCGTGCGTCGGCTGCATCGAGGCGATGACGCCCAGGGCCGCGAACCGCGGCAGGTCGGCCGGCGCCACCACCTGCGCATGCTCGATGCGCCAGCGATGGTCGCTCGTCGCGGCCGCACTCCCCAGCGTCTCCGCGTAGGCGTCCAGCACGAGCCGGTTGGCGAGGTCGCCGATGGCGTGCGTGGCCGCCTGCAGGCCGCAGTCTTTCACCTTCGCCAGCAGCGCGCCGAGCGCCTCGCGGCGCATCAGCAGCAGGCCGCGGTGGCCGGGCTCATCGCTGTAGTCGTCGATCAGGGCGGCGCCGCGGCTGCCGAGCGCGCCATCCATGTAGATCTTGACGCCCCGCATCGCCAGCCGCCCGCCGTCGTGCACGTATGGCCCCTGCGCGCAGCGGTCGGCGAGCGCGTCGCGATCGCCGTCGGCGTAGGCTTCGACGCGCAGCGTCAGCCGGCCGGCGTCCGCGAAGCGCGCGTACAGCGCGAGGTCGTCGCGCGACACGCCCATGTCGTGCACGCCCGTCAGGCCGCTGGCCGCGGCGGCGGCCAGCGCGCGCTCGAACGCTTCCTCGCGGAGCGCTTCGGACGGGACCGGCACCGCGACGTCCACCAGCGCAGCCGCGGCGTCGATGAACACGCCGGTGGCGCGACCGCCCTCCCGCAGGATGCGGCCGCCGTCGACCTGCCAGTCGCCGTCGAAGGACCGCGCCTGCCTGGCCTCCGCGGCGCGCATCGCAGCCGTGTTGCCCCAGCCGGCGTGGCCGTCGACGCGCTCCAGCCACACCGGGCGGTCGGGGAAGGCGGCGTCGAGGTCGGCGGCGGTCGGAAAGGCCTTTTCCGGCCAGTCGTTCTGGTCCCAGCCGCGGCCGATGATCCACGCATCGGCCGGCACGGTGGCCGCGTACGCCTTTAGGCGTTCGAGGATCTCGGCCTTGCTCGTCGCGCCCACCAGATCCGCGCGCAGCAGGGCGAATCCGAGGTTCATCAGGTGGCCATGCGCGTCGATCAGCCCGGGCATCACCACGCCCTCGCCAACGTCGTGGACGCGCGCGTCGGGATGCGCGGCCTGCAGCGCCTCGGCGCGACCGATCGCGACGATGCGTCCGTCGGCGTCCCAAGCCATCGCGTCCGAAGGGCTTTCGTTCGCCATCGCCGTGACGATGCGGGCGGCGACCAGGAGGTCGGTGGCGGGCGCGGCCTGCGCCGTGGGGGCGAGCGCCGCGACCATCAGCGCGGGCAGGACGATGCGACGCATGCGGAAGCTCCGGTCCGGGGAAGCCCGAGCATGCCGCAATCGGCGCTCGGCCGCCGCGCGCTTTGCTCAGCGGGGCTCGCGCCACCAGCGCGCGAGCGCCTCGAGGCCCTCGGCCACGCTCACCCGAGGCACGTAGCCGAAGTCGCGCGTCGCGGCGGCGAGGTCGTACCAGTGCGGCGTGGCCAGCTGCTCGGCGACGAAGCGCGTCATCGGCGGCTCGCCCTTGAGCGGCAGCGCGTGCCACAGCACTTCGCAGAGCGCGCCGGCGGCGTAGGCCACGGCGAAGGGCACGCTGGCCTCGACGCGCGGCTCGCCCGCGGCGACCAGCAGGCCGTTGACGATCTCGCGCACCGGCTGCGGTTCGCCGTTGGAGATGAAGTAGGCCTTGCCCGCGCAGGCGGCGCCCGGGCCGAGCGCGGCGAAGGCCTTCAGGTGCGCGTCCGCGGCGTTGTCGACGTAGCTGGTGTCCATCCGGTTGTGGCCACCGGCGATGAAGCGCAGGCGTCCCGCGCGGGCGCGCTCGACGAGGCGCGGCAGCAGGTTGGTGTCGCCGGGGCCCCAGATCAGCCGAGGGCGCAGCGCGACGGTGCTCAGCGTGCCACCACCCGCCACCGCGCTGCCGTTCGCGGCCAGCACCGCCTTCTCGGCGATCTGCTTGGTGCGCGGGTAGGGCGCCTTGAAGGCCGGCGCGTAGGGCGTGGTGATCTCGTTGCCGCCCTCGCAGGGCACGCGACCGTTGTGCGCCACGCTCGGCGTCGAGGTGTAGACGAGGCGCGCGACGCCGTGCGCGCGGCAGGCGGCGAGCACGTTCGCGGTGCCGGTCACGTTGGCGTCGATGTAGCTCTGCTCGCTGCCCCACTGGCCGGCCTTGGCGGCGTTGTGGAACACCGCCTCCACGCCTTCGGCGGCGCGCATCACGTGGGCGGCGTCGGCGAGGTCGCCGAGCCGCTGCTCGATGCCCATCGCCTCGAGCTCGGCGGAACGCCGGCGCTGCGTGCTGACGACCGTGTGGCCCTGCCTCTGCAGGCCGCGGCACAGCGCCAGGCCGAGGAAGCCGGCGCCGCCGGTGACGAGGATCTTCATGGCGGACGGAGCGGCGACGTTCGGGCGGGCCGCGAGTATGCCCTGCGTCCGGACCAGCGGGATTCTCAACGACCCTCAAATCCCCCGGTGGACTTTGGGAATTGTTGGAACTCTCCGCCGCCCGATGCGCTTTGCTAGGCCTACCCCCGCCCCCCGGAGCCCTCCCATGGATCGCGACTACTCCCGCCAGGACGTCCTCGCCATCGTCGAACGCACCGCGGCGCAGCGCGGGATCCCCCGCGACGATTTCCTGCGTTTCGCCTTCATCGAGACCGGTGGCCAGTTCAACGAGCGCGCCTTCAACGCCAGCTCCGGCGCGGCCGGTCTGTTCCAGTTCGTGCCCAGCACGGCGCGCGCCTACGGCATCCGCGGCAACGAGTTCGACCCCGTGGCCAATGCGGACGCCGGCGCGCGCCTGTACCTCGACAACCGGAACGACATCGTCGCCAGCCAGCAGCGCTCGGGTCGGCCTTTCCTCTCCGGCGAGGCTCAGCCCAATGGCCTGGACCTCTACCTCGCCCACCAGCAGGGCGCGTACGGCTACCGCTCGATCCAGGCCGCCATCGCTACCGGCCAGTTCTTCGGCGACACGCCGACGCGCCGCAACCTGCTCGCCAACGTGGGTGGCGACCTCGAGTCGGTCACCGGCGTCCCGCGCGACCGCTTCCGTCAGATGAGCGACCGTGATCTCGCGCAGACCTTCGTCAACTACTGGGAGACGAAGTACGACCGCATCCGCATCCCGGAGGTCGGCATCGAGCCGCGCAGCGGATCGACGCCGCCACCGGGCCGCGCGCCCGGCGTTGGCGCTCCCGCCGCCGACGCGGACGGCGTGCTGCGCGAAGGCGAGCGCGGCCCGGCCGTGCGGCAGCTGCAGGAGCGCCTCAACATCGTCGGCGCGCGCGACGCGCAGGGCCGCGCACTCGGCGCGGACGGCGAGTTCGGCAGCCGCACCGAGCAGGCGGTGATCGCGTTCCAGCGGAGCCGAGGCCTCGACCCGGACGGGATCGCCGGCCCGCGCACGCTGGCCGCGCTCGAGCAGGCCACGCGCGCCCGCAGCGGCGCGATGGCTGACGGCGTGCTGCGCGAAGGCGAGAGCGGCGCCGAGGTCACGCGCCTGCAGCAGCGCCTGAACGCGCTGGGATTCCGCGACGCCGAGGGCCGCGCCCTGCAGGCCGACGGCCGCTTCGGCGAGCGCACCGAGCAGGCGGTGGTCGCGTTCCAGCGCGCCCGCGGCCTCGACCCGGACGGCGTCGCCGGCCCGCGCACGCTGGCCGCGCTGGAATCTCCGAATCCGACCCGACCAGACCCCGGCGCGCCCGCGCCGAATCCGGGCGCGCCGGCCCCCAACCCGCCGCCCGTGGACGTGCGCAGCGGCTGGCCGGTGCCCGGGCGCACCGTCATCAACCGCGCCGACCCCGGCACCGGCGAGGGCGAAGGGGAATTCGGCACGCCGCGCAGCGGCGGCCGCGAGCACAAGGGCATCGACATCAATGGCCGCGTCGGCGACCGCATCGAGGCCTTCGCGCCGGGCCGCGTGGTGTTCACCGGCCAGATGCGCGGCTTCGGCAACACCGTGATCATCCAGCACGAGGGCGGCCTGCAGACGGTGTATGCGCACCTCGACCGCATCACCGTCCGCAACGACCAGCAGGTCGACCGCACCACGCAGATCGCCACGATGGGCCGCAGCGGCAACACGCCGGCGCGCGGCGACACGCACCTGCACTTCGAGATCCGCGAGGGCGCCAACGGCACGCCGCTGTCCGGCCGCGCGGTCGATCCGCGCCGCTACCTGCACTTCGAGGGCGAGACCAGCCAGCGCGTCGGCGAGATCCAGCAGCACCTTCAGCGCCTCGACGTCCGTGACGCCCGCGGCCAGCCGATCCGTGCCGACATGGGCTACGGCGACCGCACCCGCGAAGCGGTCGAGAACTTCCAGCGCAGCCGAGGCATCGAGGTCACCGGCATCGTCGATCCTTCGACGCTGGACGCGCTGCGCCGCGCCCAACCGCTGCAGCGGCAGGGCGAAGGTTCGCCGCGCGCTGGCATCGACGCGTCGCCGACGCTCGCGGTGGCCGATGCGCGCGGCGGCGACGTGCGCGCCTCGGCCCTCGCGCATCCGATGGTGCGGCAGGCCGACGCCGCCCTGCAGCGCGAACAGCCTGGCCTGGCCGCCGAGCAGCGCCTGCAGATCGCCGCAAGCCTTGCCGAGCAGGGCGCGCGCCGCGGGCTCTCGGAAATCACCAGCGTGGCGCCGGGACCGAATGGCAGCTGGTTCGCGATCCAGGGCGACGTGCGGCGCGAGGACTTCCAGCAGGCGGTCGCGAGCCGCGAGCAGATCGCGCAGCCGCTGGATCGACAGCTCGCCCAGCTGGCCGAGCAGGACCGGCAGCGCGCCGCCACCGCGCCCGCCGAGGCGTCGCCGACTTGGCGTGAGCCCCGCCCCGCCCACCTCGCCTGACGTCCATCGCCTGCCTAGGGCCGGGCGTCGGGCTGTGGCAGGCTCGGCACTCCCCTGGCGACCCCCGGAGCCCCCCCATGCCCCTGCGTCCATCCTCGTCCGCCCTCATCGCCGCGGCCATCGCCGCGTCGCTGTCCGCCTGTGGCGCCGACACCTCGGCGGACCGCGCCGCCCCGTCGCCGTCGTCCCTCGTTGCGCCGCCCGATGCCGTCTCCGCGACCAACGAGCCGGCGGGGTCGATGCCCGCCGACGAAACCCCGGACACCGCATCGCTCGGCGTTCCCGAGGCGGCGCTCGCCGTCCCCCCCCCGGGGCCAGAGGCCGTGCGCGAGGCCGCGTTCGCCACCGACGCCGCGGCGCGGTCGTCGTCGGCGTTCTGGCAGGGGCAGCGTTTCGCGCTCGATGGCGTCGGTCTCTATGTGGGGTTCGCCGTCGCCGAGGCGACGGGCGACGCGCCCTCCCCCGACCAGACCGTGGCGGTCGCGCAGGCCACGTGGCGGTTCGCCGATGGCGCATGGCGGCCGGTGTCGGCGTCGACCGACGTCGGTCGAATCGGCGGCGGCGGTCGTGCCCCCACGGTCGACGGTGCGCAGGACGCGCGGGTCTTCCAGCCCGGCGGCGGCCGCGTGCTGCTGGCGCTGCCCACGGCCGAGCCGGGGTCGTCCGGCGTCGTGGTGTACGCGTACGAGCTGTTCGCCGCCGAGGGTGACCCCTTGGCCTGGCGCCATGTCGGCCGCGTGCCCGCGGGCAGCGACAATCGCGCCGGCTGCAGCGAGGCCGCCGGGGCCGCAATCCCCTGCGCCAGCGCCGCGGGCACGCTCGAATTCCAGGCGGGCCCGGGCGGCGCGTGGCCGGCCCTTCGCCTGGCGCTGCAGGGCACGACGGTCGAGGGTCCCGGCGCGGTCCGCGGGACGACGGCGTCCGACGTCGTGACGCTGGGTTACGACGACGCCAGTGGACGATACGTCCCGACCTCGCCGATCCCGGACGCCGCCTACTGAATCAGCCCAGCACGCCGCGCAGCTGCGCCTTCGCCCACTCGGCGAGCTTCTCGCGGCCGATCTTGGCGTTGTGGCGGATGTCCACCGGGAAGCCCGGATGGCGCAGGAAATGGTGGATGCGCGCGGTCTTCGTCTCGCGCATCGCCATCCGCTCCAGCTCGGCCTGCACGTGCACCCACTCGCTCTCGGGTACGCCGGCCTTCAGCTCGACGCAGAGCACCGGCGTCTGCATGCCGCGCGCGCCGACGCCCACCAGGGCCGTGCGCGCGACGCGGCGATGCGTGTTGAAGATCGGCTCGATCTGCTCCGTCGTCATCAGGCCGCCGGCGGTCTCCACGCGGTGGCTCTTGCGGCCGCAGAACCACAGCCGGCCCTCGGCGTCGAAATAACCGAGGTCGCCCATGCGGTGGACGATGCGCTCCTCGCGGGCGGAGACGCGCTCGCGGATCTTCGCCATGCGCGTCGCCTCGGGGCGCGCGAAGTACTCGTTGGTGGCGCTGGGCCCGGCGACGGTGATCTCGCCGATCACGCCGGGGCCGACGACGTAGTCGTCGCGCCAGTACGCGATCGCGTCGTCGAGGATGCGGATGATGCGCACGGTGTTGGCCGCGACGGGGCGGCCCACGCAGGTGCCGGCACCGCCTTCGGTGGCCTCGCGCGTGGTCTCGAGCTCGCGGGCCTCGATCACCGCCACCGGCAGGCATTCGGTGGCGCCGTAGGGCGTCCAGAACTGCGCATCGGCCGGCAGCAGGCCGCGCATCGTCGACACCACGTCGGGCGGCACGGGGGCGCCGGCCGACGTGACGCGCTGCAGGGTCGGCAGCGCCTCGCCATGCTCGGCCAGCACGCGCATCAGCGCCGGCGAACCGAACAGCTGCGTCACGCCGAAGCGGCGGATGGCATCGTGCAGCTTGCGCGGGTCGGCGTTGGCCGGCCGCGTCGGGTCCATGTCCGGGATGATCGAGGTCAGGCCCAGCGCCGGGTCGAACAGCGCGAAGGGCGGGAAGGTCGGAAGGTCGACGCCGCCCGGCGCGATGCCAAAGGCCTCGCGCAGCAGCTCGATCTGGGCGATGAAGTGGCGGTGGCGGTAGACCACGCCCTTCGGCACGCCGGTCGAGCCCGACGTGAAGAGGATGCCCGCCACCTCGTCGCCGTGGGTGTCGGCCAGCATCGCCGTGGTCTCGCCGCGCGCGGCCTTGGCGGCCAGCAGGGCCGCGCCCTGGCGCTCGAGGCGGGCGAGCGTCTCGCCGCGCCACAGGGGCCAGGCCCGGGTGCCGACGGTGACGACGCGACGGATCGTCTTCAGGCCCCAACCGAACACGCGACGCGCGAACTGCGCCAGCGGGATGCCGATGAAGGCCTCGGGCGCGGCCTCGTCGAGGCACTGCTTCAGCGCGCCGCGATCGATGCCCGGATCGACCAGCACCGGCACCGCGCCGAGCTTGAAGAGCGCGAACATCAGCAGGAAGAACTCCGGCGACGGCCGCACCATCACCACCGTCCGCATGCCGCGGCGGATGCCGTAGGCCTGCAGGCCGGCGGCGATGGCATCGGACCGGCGGTCGAGCTCGCCGTAGGTCAGCACCACGTCGTAGCGCGCCATGCCGTCCCCGCCGGGCTTGCCGGGGCAGCGCATCGCCGGCTGCTCGGGGCGTTCGGCCGCGATGCGCGGCAGCACGGCGGCGATGTTGGCGGTCGCCGTCATCGTCGTGGCGTCAGAGCGCGTTCGCGTCGAGGAAGCGGCGGATCGCCGGCACCAGCACCGCGTGCTTGTCTTCGAGCACGTAGTGGTGGGCGTCGTCGAAGGCCATCACCTCGGCCTTCGGCAGCGCGCGGGTGAACCCGTCGAGGAAGTGCCTGTCGAACACGAAGTCCTGCAGGCCCCAGCCGATGAAGGCCGGGCGGTCGGCGTACTCATGCAGCGTGCGGCCGGCCTCGTCGACGAAGGCCCAGGCCTTGTCCTTCGGGGCGAGCGGGATGTCCTGCACGAAGCGCAGGGTGCTGATGCGGTTCTTCCACGAGTCGTAGGGCGCCACGTAGGCGGCGCGGACCTCGCGCGAGACCTTGTTCGATACGCACATGTCGATCGTGCCCGCGGCGAAGGCGTTGAAGCCGCGGATCAACAGCGCGCCGATGTTGTAGTTGCGGCCGAGCTGCAGCTGCCAGGGCAGCGGCTTCTCCTTCGGCAGCGGGAAGGCGGCGGTGTTGGTGATGACCAGCCGCTTCA
>ERZ1066117.719-NODE-719-length-21967-cov-7.469423_pt1 | contig 21967 bp, 25 predicted proteins | sample MGYA00382764_ERZ1066117 | MGnify/ENA primary metagenome ERZ1066117 (study PRJEB33369, sample SAMEA5778347) | biofilm metagenome | biome: Industrial cooling water; feature: Water cooling tower basin; material: Biofilm | place: United Arab Emirates | collected...
ACACCGAGCCGGTGCTGGTGCCCGAAGGCCATCTGTTCCTGATTGGCGACAACCGCGACAATTCGGAAGACAGCCGCTTTCCCGCCGAAGTGGGCGGGCTGGGCCTGCTGCCGGTGGAAAATGTCGTCGGCCGCGCCGAGTTCACCACCTTCAGCCTGGACGGATCGACCAGCCTCAACCCGGTGAGCTGGTTCACCGCCCTGCGCGATCGCTGGTTCCTCAGCCTGCGCGACTGAGCAATTTACTGCGCCGGATTTACTGAGCTGGCCGCGCGGCCAGCAGCTCGATGTCGAATTCCAGCACGGCGCCCGGCGGGATCACGCCGCCGGCACCCTGCGCGCCATAGGCCAGCTGCGGCGGCACCACGAAATGATATTTGGAGCCGACCGGCATCAGCTGCACGCCTTCCGTCCAGCCGGGGATCACCTGATCGAGCGGGAAGGCGGCGGGCTGGCCGCGGCTGTAGCTGGAATCGAACACCGTGCCGTCGATCAGCTTGCCTTCATAATGCACCAGCACCGTGTCCTTGGCGCCGGGCTTGGGGCCGGTGCCTTCGCGGATCACGCGATACTGCAGGCCCGATGCGGTGGTGATCACGCCCGGCTTCTCCTTGTTCTCGGCGAGGAACTTCATGTCCTGGCTGCGCACGGCAGACACCTGGCCCTGCGTGCCGGTCCACACCAGCACGCCCACCACGGCGATGACCACGGCGCCGGCGGCCAGCCACTTGCCAATCCCGACACCCCCGGCGCTGCCTGCTGCCTGACCTGACATGATCAATCCCGTCCGTTCTGCTGTTCTTGACTACGCGGGCCCCTGAATGGCTCACGTCCTGAATGGCGAGAGCCGGGCAAGGGGTCAACCCTGCCCGGCTCTCCAGCCGCATTCGTCTTGCGGGGGGCTTACTTGATGCCGTCGCGTTCCATGCGCTTGCGCTCCATCTTGCGGGCGCGGCGCACGGCGGCAGCCTTTTCACGGGCGCGCTTCTCGCTGGGCTTCTCGTAATGGCGGCGCAGCTTCATCTCGCGGTACACGCCTTCACGCTGCAGCTTCTTCTTCAGGGCGCGAAGGGCCTGGTCGACATTGTTGTCGCGAACCACGATCTGCATGGGCTGCCGTCACTCCAATCGGTTGCGGGGCGGTTCGGCCCCTTAAAGCTGATTCGGTTCCAAAATGAACAACCCGCCGAGTCGGCCCGGCGGGAGAACGGCCAGCGCGATAGCAGAAGCCAAACCACTATACAACAGCGTGCGACGCAATATCGGCTGGGAAGCTGGCCTGCATCGCGCTAGGGGAACGTCATGGCCGACGATACCCCGCTTGCCGAACTCGCCCCGCGCCTTGTCGCCGCCATGCTGCCGCATGTGCCGTTCGATGGCTGGAGCGACAAGGCGCTGGCCGCCGCCGCCGCCGATCTGGGCATCGATGCCGATATCGCGGCGCTGGCCGTGCCCGATGCAACCACCATGCTCGGCCTGTGGAGCGAGGGCGTCAACGCCGCCATGGCCGCGGCGCTGGCCGGCGCCCACAACATGAAGATCCGCGATCGCATCCGCACCGCGCTGCTGTTCCGCCTCGAGCATGGTGACCGCGAGGTGACCCGCCGTGCGCTGAGCCTGCTGGCCCAGCCGCAGCATGCCGCCCTGTCGGCCCGGCTGCTGTGGAGTGCCGCCGATGCGATGTGGCGCGCCGCCGGGGACACTGCGACCGACTATAATCACTATACCAAGCGGGCGATCCTTTCGGCCATCTATTCGGCCACCCTCTTGTTCTGGACACAGGACGACAGCGAGGATTTCGCCGCCACCCGCGCCTTCATCGATCGCCGCATCGATGGCGTGATGCGCTTTGAAAAGGCCAAGGCCAAGCTCAGCGGCATGGCAGGCAAGCTGCCCGATCCGGCGCGCATCCTTGGCCGGCTGCGCTATCCGGTGGTTTAGCACTGGCGCCCGCCCGCCAGAGTTGATAACGGTTCGCAACTTTTCGCGACCGGACTCCCTGCTTGACCAGCTCCTCCCCTCACCGGCCCATCGATGCCCTTGCCCCTGGCGAGGTGGCGCTGATCGCCTCCATCGATCGCGCCGGCCTGGCACCGGAAACCGCGCAGCGCCTGTGCGAGCTGGGCTTCGATGAGGGCGTGGATGTCGAGATCCTCCACCGCGCGCCCTTTGGCGGCGATCCGATCGCCATCCGTGTCGGCAACATGGTGGTGGCGCTGCGCCGCGACATGGCCCGGCTGATCGAGGTGGCGGCATGAACGCCCCCACTGCAAATCTGGCGCGCACGCCGGTGGTGGCGCTGGTCGGCAATCCCAATGCCGGCAAGACCAGCCTGTTCAACGCGCTGACCGGCAGCCGCCAGAAGGTGGGCAATTATCCCGGCGTCACCGTGGAGCGGAAGGCCGGCCGCCTCGCCCTGCCCGATGGCCGGCTGTGCGACCTCATCGATCTGCCCGGCACCTACAGCCTGAACCCGCGCTCGCCCGACGAGGCGGTGACCCGCGATGCCATCTTCGGCCGCATCGCGGGCGAGAAGCCGCTGGATGCCATCGTCGCGGTGATCGACGCCACCAACCTCAGGAACCATCTGCGCTTCGTGCTGGAACTGAAGGCGCTCGATCTGCCGCTGGTGGTGGCGCTGAACATGGTCGATCTCGCCGCGCGGGACGGCATCGTGATCGACACCGCGCGGCTGGCTGACCTGATCGGCCTGCCGGTGGTGGAGACGGTGGCGGTGCGGAAGCGCGGGCTCGATGCGCTCGGCGCCGCACTCGCCAGCCGCATCGGCGAGGCCCCGCCCGCCCTGCCGGTGGAGCGCACCAGCGATATCCGCGCCCTGCAGAAACAGGCCCGCCAGCTGGCCGGCGCCGTGGAAACCGCCAGCGGATCGGCGCGCCGCTGGTCGCAGCGCATCGATGCGGTGGTGCTGCACCCGGTGATCGGCCCGCTGCTGCTGGCGGCAATCCTGTTCTTCATGTTCCAGGCAGTGTTCAGCTGGGCGGAAGCGCCGATGGGCTGGATCGAAGATGGCATTGCCGCTGTGCAGGCCGAGCTGGCGGCGCGGCTGCCTGAAGGCGTGCTGCTCTCGCTGCTCAACGATGGCGTGCTGGCCGGGGTGGGCGCGGTGGTGGTGTTCCTGCCGCAGATCCTGATCCTGTTCGCATTCATCATCGCGCTCGAACAATCCGGCTACATGACGCGCGCCGCCTTCCTGATGGACCGATTGATGGCGCGCGTCGGCCTCAATGGCCGCGCCTTCATCCCGCTGCTCTCCAGCTTTGCCTGCGCCATTCCCGGCATCATGGCCACCCGCACCATCGATTCGCCGCGGGATCGGCTGACCACCATCCTGATCGCCCCGCTGATGACCTGTTCGGCGCGCCTGCCCGTCTATGCCGTGGTGATCGGCGCCTTCATCCCGGCACGGGACGTCGGGCCTGTCGGTCTTCAGGGCCTCGTGCTGTTCGCGCTCTATCTCGCCGGCATCCTGGGCGCGCTGGTTGCGGCCTTCGCGCTGCGGCGCACGGTGACCAAGGGGGCCGCCCCGCCCTTCCTGATGGAGATGCCCAAATATCAATGGCCGGCCCCGCGCGATCTGGCGCTCGGCCTCTATGGCCGCGCCACCGCCTTCCTGAAGCGCGCCGGCACCATCATCCTCGCTTCCACCATCGTGCTGTGGGCGCTGGCCAGCTGGCCGCAACCGCCTGTCGATGCCGACAGGCCGGGCATTGAATACAGCCTTGCCGGCAAGATCGGCACGGCGCTGGAGCCACTGTTTGCGCCGATCGGCTTCAACAAGGAAATCGCCATCGCGCTGGTGCCCGGCATGGCAGCGCGCGAAGTCGCCGTATCAGCATTGGGCACCGTCTATGCCCTGCAAGGCGTGGACGAGGAACATGCCCAAGGCCTGATCGAGCAACTGCGCGCCGCCTGGCCGCTGCCCACCGCGCTGGCCTTCCTGGCCTGGTTCGTGTTCGCGCCGCAGTGCATCTCGACGCTCGCCATCACCCGGCGCGAAACCGCCAGCTGGCGCTGGCCGATCTTCATGTTTTCCTATCTGTTCGCCGCCGCGTACATCGCGGCCGGCCTCACCTATCACCTGGCGGTGGCGCTGGGGCTTTGAGGAACAGCCGCAAGCCAAGGCCCAGCGCCAGCACACCGAAGCTAATGCCGGCCCCCTGCCAGCCGACATATCGCAGCGATGATTGCAGCACGAACAGGCAGCCGCCGGTGAAGGCCAGCGGCACCAGCGGATAGAGCGGCACCAGGAAGGGCCGCGGCTGGTCCGGCAGCCGGCGGCGCAGCAGGATCAGCGCCGGGCCGGTCAACGACAGGAACAGCCAGAACACCGGCGACAGGAAATCCACCATCTGGGCAAAGCCGGTGGAGGCCGAGCCCCAGGCGATGAGCAGCAGCGAGAGCACGCACTGCACCCAGATCGCCCGGCGCGGCACGCCGGCCGAATCGTCCCACGCTGCCAGCCGGGCCAGCGCCGGTTCATCGCCGGCCACGGCATAGAGTGTGCGGCCGCCGACAATCACCAGCGCATTGACGATGGCCAGCGCCGCCAGCGTGACGAAGATCACCATCGCCACCTGGCCGGGGCCGCCGAAGGCCCTCGCCATCAGTTGCGCCGCCGGGGCCGCACTGGCCGCCAGCCCGGCACCGCCCAGCCCAGAGAGATAGGCCCAGTTGGCGATCAGGTAGAGCGCGGTGACCAACGTCATCCCGCCCACCATCGCCAGCGTCATGTGGCGCGGCGAGCGCACTTCGGCCGACAATGTGGCGGCATCGTTGAAGCCGCCGAATGCCAGCATCACGAACACCATCGCCTGCCCGAACGCGGCGGCCACGAACGGCTGCGGCGCCGGCGTGGGGCTGAGCGCTGGCGTGCCACTGGCGATCAGGCTCAAGGCCGCGCCGCCCAGCGCCAGCAGCGCGATCACGTCGCTGGCCACCAGCACGATCTGGCCGCCGGTCGAGCGTTTGACGCCGGCAAGGTTGAGGCCGGTGAGCGCGACCACGGCCAGCGCCGCCACGCCGCCGCGCGCACTGGCTGAGAGCGGCAGCAGTTCCGCCACATAATCCGCCGCCACGAAGGCCAGCATGGCCGCCGAGGCCGAGAAGATCACCGCGAAACGTGACCAGGCGAACAGGAAGGCCACCAGCGGACCATAGGCCAGCCTGAGAAAGCGATAATCGCCGCCGGGATGCGGGAAGGCGCTGGCCAGTTCGGCGTAGACGAAGGCGCCGGCCAGCGCGAACAGGCCGCCAAGCGCCCAGGCCAGCAGCACCAGCGCATCATTGTTCAGCGTTGCCGCCACCAGGCTGGCCGAACGGAAGATGCCGGCGCCCACCACCATGCCCACCACCACGGAAGCCGCGGCGAAGGGCCCGAGGATGCGGCGCGGGGCGGGCGATTGGGCGGGCTGGGCGGCAGGCTTGGTCATCGGCGCAACGGTGGCGGGGCGCTGCGGCGAGGGCAAGGGGCGGATTGCCCCGGTTGGCCTTGCTTGTCGGCTACACCCTCAGCGCCGGCCGGCGAAGAACGCCTTCAGCAGCACCGCCGCCTGTGCCTCGGCCACGCCGGAAATCACCTCGGGCCGGTGATGGGCCTGGGGATGGCTGAACACCCGCGCGCCGTGCATCACCCCGCCGGACTTGGGATCGGCCGCGCCATAGACCAGCCGCTCGATGCGCGCCGCCGAAATCGCCGCCGCGCACATGGCGCAGGGCTCAAGCGTGACGGTGAGCGTGCAACCGATCAGCCGCTCCGAACCCAGCGCCGCACAGGCCGCACGGATCGCCAGCAGCTCGGCATGGGCAGTCGGATCGCTGAGTTCGCGGGTGCGGTTGCCGGCCTGCGCCAGCACCTGGCCGGCAGCATCGGTCACCACCGCGCCCACCGGCACCTCGCCGCGCGCCGCCGCCGCGCGCGCTTCATCAAGCGCCAGCGCCATTGCTTTGGAGGGGGGAAAGGCCATGCAGAGCCTCTAGCCCAGCCGCCGCGCGCGGCCTAGTCTTGGCACATGAGCGACACCATCCACCCCGTCACCCCGGACGCGCTGGCCATCACCCGCACCACCGCCGATCAATATCACGCGCTCTATCGCCAGAGCCTCGATGATCCCGATGGCTTCTGGCGCAGCCAGGTGGCCCGGCTGGACTGGCACCGGCCGCCCACGGTGATGGGCAACTGGCGCTGGGACCCGGTGGACATCAAGTGGTTCGAGGATGGTGTGCTCAACGCCAGCTGGAACTGCCTCGACCGCTGGGCAGACAAGGACCCCAGGCGCACCGCAATCATCTGGGAGGCCGATGACCCCAAGGCCGCCACCCGCCGCATCAGCTATGCCGAGCTGCGCGAGGAAACCGCGCGCATGGCCAACGCGCTGGTGGCGCTGGGTGTCGAAAAGGGTGATCGCGTCACCATCTACATGCCGATGATCCCGGAGGCAGCGATGGCGATGCTGGCCTGTGCGCGCATCGGGGCCATCCACTCGGTGGTGTTCGGCGGCTTTTCCGCCGAGGCGCTGGCCGGCCGGCTGGAAGACGCGCAGAGCCGCTTCCTGATCACCGCCGACGAAGGCCGGCGCGGCGGCAAGCCGATTCCGCTGAAGAAGATTGCCGACGAGGCGTGTGATAAGGCCGAAGCTGCCGGCGTGAACGTCGAGGCGATGCTGGTGGTCCGTCACACCGGCGGCATCATCAGCATGGTGGAAGACCGCGACCACTGGTGGCACGAACTGCGCGAGGAAGTTCCGGCCACCTGCACGCCCGAACCGGTGAACGCCGAGGACCCGCTGTTCATCCTCTACACGAGCGGTTCGACCGGCAAGCCCAAGGGCGTGCTGCACAGCACGGCAGGCTATCTGCTGTGGGCCAACCTCACCTTCGAGACGGTGTTTGATTATCGCCAAGGCGAGCTCTTCTGGTGCACCGCCGATGTCGGCTGGGTGACCGGGCACAGCTACATCGTCTATGGGCCGCTCAGCGCCGGTGCCACCGTGCTGATGTTCGAGGGCGTGCCGAGCTGGCCGGCCAATGACCGCTTCTGGCAGGTGATCGCCAAGCACAAGGTCAACATCTTCTACACCGCGCCGACCGCGCTCAGGGCCATCATGCGCGATGGCGACGAGCCGGTGAACCGGCATGATCTGTCCTCCCTGCGCCTGCTCGGCACGGTGGGTGAGCCGATCAACCCGGAAGCATGGAACTGGTATCACCGCGTGGTCGGCAAGGGGCGCCTGCCGATCGTCGACACCTGGTGGCAGACGGAAACCGGCGGCGCGCTGATCACGCCGCTGCCGGGCGCAACGCCGCTCAAGGCCGGCAGCGCCTCATGGCCGTTCTTCGGCATCGAACCGGCGCTGGTGGAGGCCGATGGCACCATCATCCCCTGGGCTCCGGGACAGGAGATCAGCGGCAACCTGGTGCTGCTGCGGTCCTGGCCGGGGCAGGCGCGGACGGTGTTCGGCGATCACGAGCGTTTCACGCAAACCTATTTCACCACCTATCGCGGCCGCTATTTCACCGGCGACGGCGCCCGGCGCGATCCGCAAGGCTATTGGTGGATCACCGGGCGCGTGGACGACGTCATCAACGTCTCCGGCCACCGCATGGGGACGGCCGAGGTGGAATCGGCGCTGGTGGCGCATGCCGACGTGGCGGAGGCTGCCGTGGTCGGCTTCCCGCACGACATCAAAGGCCAGGGCATCTATGCCTATGTGACGCTGAATGCGGGCGTGGAGGCCTCGCCGGCGCTGGTGGAAGCCCTCAAGGCCACGGTGCGTGCCGAGATCGGCGGCATCGCGGTGCCCGATCACATCCACCTCACCCCGGCCCTGCCCAAGACCCGCAGCGGCAAGATCATGCGCCGTATCCTGCGGAAGATCGCCGAGAACGAGTTCAGCGCGCTGGGCGACACCAGCACGCTGGCCGATCCGACCGTGGTCGATGCGCTGATCGAGGGGCGGCTGAACCGTTAACGGGCGCAAGCGCGTTGCCAGAGGCCCAGCGTCTGTTCCTTATATGCGGCCTCACCATAGATGGTGAAACCGCAGCGGCGGGCGACGGCGATGCTGGCGGCGTTGGCCGGATGGATCATGGCAACGGTGCGGGCAAAGCGTGGATCGGCGCCGGTTTGCGCCTGCGCATCGGCCCAGGCCAGCGCCCCGGCCACAGCCTCGCTGGCAAGGCCCTGACCCTGGGCTTCGGGATGGAAGCTCCACGCGGCTTCCGGACAGCCAAAGGGCGGAACCCCGGTGCGCTCGCCATGCAGGAAGCCGACATCGCCGATATGCATATCCTCGCCGGCGCGCATCACCGTCCAGATGCCATAGCCCATGAGCTCCCAGTGACCGACATAGCGCAGCAGGCGGTTCCAGCTGTCTTCCCGGTTGAAGGGCTTGCCGCCGAAATGTGTCACCACCACCGGATGCGCCCACATCGCCGCCAGCCGCTCGAAATCATCAAGCCGCGGGCGGCGCAGCACCAGGCGGTCAGTGGTGAGGATCGGCGCATCGGGCATGGGGTGAATCATAGGCGCTCGCCATGCCCTGTTCCAGTAACCGCTTTGTGACAGGCTGTTGCTGTTGCAGTTCGGCGTGATAGCCATGGCGGCGATGGACGATCTCGCCGCCCTTGCCCGCTGGCTGCCGAGCCAGGGCCTCGCGCTGGCGCCGGGCGCCACGCTCGCCCGGCTGGGCGGCGGTATTGCCAATCGCAATGAACGGATCGATCTCACCAGCGGGCGGGCCGTGCTGCGACGCCCGCCGCCAGGCCCGCTCGCGGCCGGTGCCAGCGACATGGCGCGGGAAGCGAAGGTGCTGGCCGCGCTGGCGCCGCACTTCCCGCTGGCGCCGCGCCTGCTCGCCTATTGCGACGATGAAGCCGTGTTGGGCACGAAGTTCCAGATCCTGGAATGGCGCGACGGCATCGCCGTCGGCGGCACCCTGCCGGAAGACGCCGGCACTGGCCTGGTGGAGACCACGTTGCAGGCCATGGCGGCGCTGCACGCGCTCGATCCCGCGACGGTCGGGCTCGGTGATCTTGGCAAGCCGGAAGGCTTCCACGCCCGCCAGCTGAAAGGCTGGACGGCCCGCGCCGAGGCCGTGTGGCCCGATGGCCTGCCCGCCAGCGCTGCCGCGCTGATCGCCGCGCTGGCGGCAGGCGTTCCGCCGGAAACCGGCGCCCCGGTGCTGCTGCACATGGACCTGAAGCCCGACAATCTTCTGATTGATCCTGTCTCCATGCAGGCCCGCGCGATGATCGACTGGGACATGGCCACAAGGGGCCCGCGCGGCTTCGATCTCGCCATCCTGCTCTCCTACTGGATCGAGCCCGGCGATCCGGAGGGCGTGAAGCCGCTGATGGCCCTGCCGTCGCTCACGCCCGGCTGGCCGGAGCGCCGCGACGTGGCGGCGCACTATGCCGCGATCAGCGGCCATGATCCGGGCGATCTCGTCTGGCCCATCGCGCTGGCCCGGCTGCGGCTGGCGGTGGCCTGGATGCAGCTTTACCGAAAATGGCAGCGCGGCGAAATGGACGGCAACCGCTATCAGGGCTTCGAGACGCTGGCGCTGGCCATCCTTGCCCATGCGCTCGACCAGTTCAAACGAGGTGCCTTGTGACCGATTTCACCCTGCCCGAAGACACCAAGGCGCTGGCCCGCCGCGTCCGCCAGTTCGTGATCGACAGGATCATTCCGTTCGAACGCGATCCGCGCCTGACGAGCCACGGCCCCAACGATGAATTGCGTGCCGAACTGGTGGCGCTGGCGAAGGCGGAAGGCCTGCTCACCCCGCAGGCGCCGCGCGAACTGGGCGGGATGGGCTTCGATCATGCCACCCAGGCAGCGGTGTTCGAGGCGGCGGGCTGGTCCACGCTCGGCCCCGTTGCCATGAACTGCGCCGCGCCGGACGAAGGCAACATGTACCTGCTGTCGCGTATCGCCCGGCCAGACCAGGTGAAGCAGTTCCTGCAGCCGATGATCGACGGCCATCGCCGCAGCGTGTTCGCGATGACCGAGCCCGATGGCGCCGGCAGCGATCCCGGCCAGCTGAAGACCCGCGCCGTCTTCAACGGCAACGACTATGAGATTTCCGGCCTGAAATGGCTGATCACCGGCGCCAATGGCGCGAAGACCTGGATCATCATGGCGTCCGTGGAGCCCAATGCCCACGGCCCGCATGGCCCCACCCTGTTCCTGTGTGAAGGCGACACGCCGGGCATCCACATCGAACGCGTGATGGATTCGATGGATCGCAACTATGTCGAAGGCCATTGCGTGGTGCGCTTCGACGGCCTGCGGCTGGGCCCGTCGCACATCCTTGGCGAGATCGGCTCGGCCTTCCGCTATGCCCAGATGCGGCTTGCCCCGGCGCGGCTCACCCACTGCATGCGATGGCTGGGCGCGGCGGCGCGCTGCCAGCATATCGCGCTGGAGCACGCGCGGGTGCGCAGCGCCTTCGGCAAGCCGCTGCTGCAGCACCAGGGTGTCAACTTCATGCTGGCCGACAACGAGATCGCCCTGCACCAGGCGCGCCTCGCCATCCGCCATGTCGCCTGGCTGCTCGACAATGGCGTTCGCGCCCGGCACGAGAGCAGCATCGTCAAGGCCAGCGTCTCGGAAGAGCTGTTCAAGGTCGCCGATCGCTGCGTGCAGATCCTGGGCGGCATCGGCGTGACCAGCGAAACGGTGGTGGAAATGATCTTCCGCGACATGCGCCCGTTCCGCCTCTACGACGGGCCGACCGAAGTGCACAAATTTGCCATCGCCACCCAGCTCGAACGGCAGGGCACGGCGTTTGCCGATCCGGTGGGGTGGTAGGCCTCAGAAGCGCAGGCCCGTGGCCGCCGCCAGGTCAGCCAGCGCCTGGGCCTCGCTGGTCACCTTGATCGCCGTCATCCCCAGCTGCGCCGCCGGCTTGCAGTTGATGCCCAGATCATCGAGGTAGATGCAGGCATCGGGCGACACCGCCAGCGCCTCGCACATCATCAGGTAGATGCGCGGATCAGGCTTGCGCAGGCCCGCCTTGGCGCTTTCGATCACATGGTCGAACAGCGCCATGATCGGCGCCACGCTCGGGCCCCAGCCGATATCCTCCTCGCTGGCAACGTTGTTGGTGATGCAGCCCACCCTGTACGCCGCCTTGCAGGCCCTAAGCGCTGCCACCATGGCCGGGCGCACCTGCCCGGCGAGCAGTGGCAGCACATCGCGGCCCGGCACATCATGGCCCAGCGCCAGCGCCTCGGCCCGGAAGGCGGCATCGAACGCCGCCGTGTCGATCTCGCTGCGCTCCAGCCGGGCCCAGGCGTTGCTGTCGGGATTGGTGGCGTTCACCTGCCGGATGAATCCCGACGGCAGCGCGCGCTGCGCTTCATACTGGGCAAAGGCCTCGAACGGAGACGAGGTGATCACGCCACCGAAATCAAAGATCACTGCCCTGATGGCCATGGCCAATTCTCCCCTGCTGCACCCGCTTGCCCGGCGAACCCGAAGCTGACGACTAAGTAATTGTCCTTATTCTGCCGCTGCGATACCCTGAATCCTGACAATCTTGGGTGGGACCATGCGTGTCGGATTGATCGTCAATCCCTACGCCGGACTTGGCGGGCCGTTCGCCATGAAAGGCACCGACGGCGCTCTGGCGGAACAGGCATTGGCCAGCGGCGGCGCGCCGGTGGCCAGCAAGCGTGCGGCGCGGGCGCTGGCCGGTGCCGCCGGTGTGGACCTGGTGACGGTGGCTGGCGCCATGGGCGAGACCGCCGCGCGTGCGGCCGGGCTGACCCCAAGGCTCGTCCATCGCGCGCCGGAACGGCCGACAGGGCACGATACCGGCAAGGCCGCCCGCGCCCTGTGCGACGCCGGCATCGATCTGCTGCTGTTTGCCGGCGGCGATGGCACGGCCCGCGACCTGCTGGGCCACACCGGGGCCGTGCCGGTGCTGGGCGTGCCATCCGGCGTGCGCATGCACAGCGCCGTGTTCGCCAACAGCCCGGCTGCGGCCGCGGCCATGCTGCAGGGCTTCCAGCGTGGCCAGCCACTCAGCGTCCGCCCGGAACCGGTGATCGAAGCAACTCCCCGGGGCGGGCCCATCCTGCACGGCCAGTTGCCAGCACCGGTCGGCCCGCGCCGGCAGGGCGCCAAGGCGATCGCCAGCGTGGCTGCCGATGCCGATCTGGCCACTGCCTGCATCCAGATCGCCCATGAACTGGCTGATTGTCCGCTGGCGCTGATCGGCACCGGGGCAACCATGTTGGCCGTCAAGCAGGCACTGGCCGGCGACGGCACGCTGCTGGGGGTGGATGCCTATGCCAGGGGCCGGCTGATCGCGCGTGATGCCGATGAACGGACCTTGTGGCAGCTGGTGTCTGACGCACAGGGGCCCGTGCGGCTGGTGCTCGGTGTGATCGGCGGCCAGGGCTTCCTGCTCGGGCGTGGCAACCAGCAGCTTTCACCCCGGGTCGTGGGCCGGATCGGCAGTGCCGGCATCACCGTGCTGGCCGGCGCCGAAAAACTGGCGGCGCTGGATGGCGGACGGCTGCTGGTGGACAGTGGTGACGAGGCGCTGGACCGGCAGCTTGCCGGGCACATCGGCGTGCGCACCGGCCCGCGCCGCCGCATGGTGATGGTGCTGGAAGCCGCCTGAGACGGCGGGGCGTCGATCAGACGGAAAAGCTGGAGCCGCAGCCGCAACCCGAGGCCGCATTGGGGTTCTTCACCTCAAAGGCGGCAGCGCCGATCTTCTCGACATAATCCACCTCGGCGCCGGCCACGAAAGGCAGGGTGTCAGGGTCAATCAGCATGGTCACGCCATCGGTTTCCACCGTCACATCGCCTTGCGCCGGGGCGCTTTCGAGACCAAAGCGATACTGGAAGCCGGCGCAGCCGCCGCCATCAACGGCCAGGCGCAACATCAGGCCGGGCTTGCCCTGGCGCTGGGCGATCCAGGCGACACGGGCAGCAGCGGCGGGGGAAAGGCGCGGAATATCCATGACCACAATGTAAGTCCATGCAGGCCGCGCTGCAAGATCAGCGGCCGGCGCGCACCGTCCAGCTGCGGCCGCCGGCCATCACCTGATCATCATCGACCACCGGGGCAAAGGGCTCGTCGCTGGCGAAGTTCAGCGGCGCGACCATCACCGGGCGGTTGCGCACCGGGGCATCAAGGCCGAAGCTGGCCAGATCGAGGAACGGCTGCGGATCGAGCGGGCGGCCATCGAGGCGAATCTCGAAATGCAGGTGGGTGCCGGTGGACCGGCCGGTGGAACCCATGCCGCCGATCACCTGGCCCTGCCGGATCACATCGCCTTCGCGAACATGGAAGCGCGACATGTGGCCATAGCGGGTTTCGATGCCGTTGCCGTGATCGATCACCACCACCTTGCCATAGCCGGCCCACCAGCCGGCGCGCACCACAACGCCATCGGCCGCCGCATGGATGGCCTCGCCGGTCTTGCCGGTGAGGTCGAGGCCGGCGTGGAACGCGCCGCCGCCGTGGAATGGATCGGAGCGATAGCCGAAATCAGACGACAGCTTCGGCGCAGTGACCGGCAGGAAGGCGGGAATGCGGGCGAAGCTGGCGGCCAGCTGGGCGCGGCGAGCGGCGCCATCGGCCAGCGCGCGGACCTGCGGATCATTGGCGGCGATGAACGGGCCGCCGCGGCCAAGGAAGCGCTGCGGATCAAGGCCAAGCCGCTGCAGCAGGGCTTCGGCGCGGGCCTGGCCGGCGGGCGCAGCGCCGATCAGCGCGGCCACCGGCTGGCCGGCGCGCGGCAACATGCGGGTGAGCGTGGCGGCATCGCTGTGCTCGCTGGCCAGCGCATCAAGAAAGGCGCGGCGCGCCTGGGCGATCACGCCGGGAGCAAAGCTGGTGTTGTCGTCGATAGCGACAGTGGCAACGGCGGCATCGACAGAGACCGCCTGCGCCGATGCAGGAGCGGCGGCGAGCGCGGCGGCAGCAGCCAGCAGGCCCAGCCCGGCACGCACGATCCTGAAGTTCCGCATCTTCATCTGGCGTTTGCGACCCTTGCTTCAGGGTCACCAAGCACACACCTACCTCGATCGGCCAGTTGATCTGGACGTGGGTTGGATGGCGGCTGCATGACCCCTCGTCAGCATTCAAAGCCGCTGACAACCCTGTTCAAGCAGGGGGCAATTGCATCGACAACGGGGCAAACGCCCCCCAGCGGCCAACCGTTCGGCGCAGGCGATGAGTTGTGACAGGCGCCTTGCCGAAAGATGAAACTTTCGCGTTTCCCGGCCGTAACCGCTCTTCGCCGCAAGGCATATCGGCATCACACCGCCGGCCCGGCTGGCCGGCGGCGCGAATCATCCGTGGCGGCGCCGGGATCGAATCAGGCCAGTGCCTGGGCGGCGGCCAGCACCTCCTCGGCGTGGCCGGGCACCTTCACCTTAGGCCACACGCGGGCCACCTTGCCGGCCCGGTCGATCAGGAAGGTGGCGCGTTCGATCCCCATGTATTTCTTGCCATACATGGATTTTTCCACCCACACGCCGAAAGCCTCGGTCACTGCGCCCTCATCGCTGCCCAGCGCCACGGTGAGCGCGTGCTTCTTGCGGAACTTGGCATGCGCAGCCACCGAATCGCGGCTGATGCCCACCACGGCGGTCTCGGCAGCATCGAACTGCGGCTTCAATGCCGAGAACGCCTTGCCCTCGGTGGTGCAGCCGGGCGTGTCGTCCTTGGGATAGAAATAGACGACCAGCTTGCGGCCGGCGAAATCAGCAAGGCTGATCGGGCCGGCGTCGCCTTCGAGAGTGAAGGCGGGGGCGGCGTCTCCGGGTTGCGGCATGCTCATGAGGGGCTCCTTTCCTGTGCGAACACCTCTGTCCATGCCATGCGCACCGCCTGTCTGGCGATGGCCAGCTGATCGGCAAAGCCGGTGAAATTTGCCGCAGCCAGGGCATGGGCCAGGATGGCCTGCACCGGTTCGGGCATGGTGTCGGGCACGCGGGCGCCTGCGAACAGCAGCCTCAGCCAGATCAGCGTGCGCGCCAGGAAATCATGCGCCGGCTTCAGGTCAGCGGGAAGCAGGCCCTCGGCAATCAGCTGGTCCAGCGCGACCGGCAGTTCCGGGTGCAGGCCGCGCCCGCTGGCGAGCTGGCGGAAATGCACGATGAATTCCAGGTCGACCATGCCGCCGCTGGCCAGCTTGACATCAAAGCGGCCCTGCAGCGGCTTGGCGGCGGCCATGTCGGCCCGCATCGCCAGCACCGCCTTGCGCAGGGCATCGACATCGCGCGGCGCCGCCAGCACCCCGGCCATCACCGCCGCAACACCAGCCGCCGGCCCGGCCACGACCCGGGCGCGGGTGAGGGCCATATGTTCCCAGCTCTCGGCTTCCTCGCGCTGATAGCGGGCGAAACTGTCGATCGACAGGGCCAGGCTGCCCTTGGCACCCCAGGGCCGCAGGCGCGTGTCCACCTCATACAGCGCGCCGGCAGCGGTGGGCACTGAAAGCGCCGTCACCAGCCGGGCTGCCAGCCGGTTGAAATAGAGGCTGGCCGGCAGCGGCTTCGCGCCATCAGACAGGGTGTCGGCAGCGCCGCTGAACAGGAAGACGAGATCAAGATCAGACGCGTGGGTCATCGCCCGGCCGCCGTGCCGACCCAGCGCCAGCACCACCAGCTCGCCGCCCGGCACCCGCCCATGCGCCTCGGCAAACGCATCCGCCACCGCCGCCGCCAGGATGCGCACGCCGGCATCGGCCAGATCGGCCAGGCTGCGCCCCACCGCCAGCGCGCCGGCATGGCCCTCGATCAGCTGGGCGCCGAGCTGGAAGCGCAGCTCCGCCGTCCAGCGCCGCACCCGGTCCAGCCGCTCCTCGAGCCCGCAATCGCCCCGGCACAGGCTGGCCAGCTCGCGTTCCAGCTGCGCAGCGTCGGGCAGTGGCGCAAAGGCATCAGGCGACAGCATCACGTCGAACAGCGCCGGATCGCGGGCCAGCGCCTCGGCGAGCACCGGCGTGATGCCCACCAGGTTACCGAGCAGGCCCACCAGCCGCGGGTTGGCGCGCAGCAGCGCGAAGAACTGCACACCAGCCGGCAGCTGCGAGAGCAGGCCATCGAGCCGGCTCGCCGCTTGGGCAGGATCGGCCGCCGCTGCCAGCCGCTCGATGAGCCTGGGCAGCACCGCTTCGAAATCGGCACGCGCCGCCTCGCTCCTGAGCGCGCGATACTTGCCCTGCCGCCAGCCGGCGATGAGCGGCGGCAATGGCTTGGCCAATGCCGGGTGATGCTGTTTCAGCCAGGGCTTCGGATCGGCCGGCACCGGCGTGGCTTCGGGCGCGGCGGCGGCGATCAGCCGGTCGTAGGCCGCCGCCACCGGCTCCAGCAGCCGGCCCAGCGCCGCCTCCAGCGCCGGCCCATCCTTCAGGCCGCACAGTCGGGCGGCGGCATGGCGTTCGGCGGCCAGCTTGGGGATGGCGTGGGTCTGCTCGTCCCGCCGCATCTGCAGGCGATGTTCCAGCGTGCGCAGCGCCCGGTAGCTGGCGGCCAACGCGGCGGCTTCCTGGCCATCGACATGGCCGGCTGCCGCCAGCGCGGCCAGCCCGTCGAGCGTCGCCGGGCAGCGCAGTCCGGGCGCCCGCCCGCCCCAGATCAGCTGGTTGATCTGGGCAAAGAATTCCACCTCGCGGATGCCGCCACGGCCGCGCTTGATGTCGAAGCCCGGGCCCGGCGCCTGGCCTTCCTCGAAATGATCGCGGATGCGCAGCGAGACGGACTGGATGTCGCGCACCGCCGTGTAATCGAGGCTGCGCCGCCACACGAACGGGCGGATGGCGGCGAGGAAGCCCTCGCCCATGGCGATGTCACCGCCCACGGCGCGGGCGCGGATGAAGGCCACCCGCTCCCAGGTCAGCGCTTCGGACTGGTAATAATGCTCGGCCGCTGCAAGGCTGATCGACATCGGCGTGATCTCTGACGCCGGGCGCAGCCTGAGGTCGATGCGGATCACATAGCCATCGGGCGTCAGATCGTTGAGGATGGCGACCGCGCGCCGGGCGATACGCACCGCCGCCTCGCCGGGATCCTCGCTGCCCCGGCAGGGAATCAGCGCCGGATCATGGAGGATGATGAGATCGGCATCGGAGGAATAGTTGAGCTCGCGGCTGCCCAGCTTGCCCAGCGCCAGCGCCACCATGCCGCGATTGGGCGCGCCGCGTTCGGCCAGCGCGGCGGCGATGGCGGCATCGATGGCCAGATCGGCAAAGTCGGACAGCGCCGCCGTCACCTGTTCCAGCGTCCACAGGCCCGCCAGATCGGCCAGCGCCGTGATCAGCGCCACCTGCCGGCGCGCGGCCCTGAGGCGCGGCATCACCGGCTGGCCATCGTCCCGCGCCAGCGCCAGGGCATCGGCCAGCGCGGCATCCGGGCCTTCGGCGGCCATCCGTTCCAGCCCGGCGCGCTGGCCGCGGATCAGGCCTTTCAGGAACGGCGCTTCGGCCCAGGCGATCACGGCCGCCGACACCAGTGCAGACGGCAAGCTGCCGGGCAGCAGGGCTGCCAGATCGGCCGCCAGATCGGTGCGCGGCACATCGGGCAGGGAAAAGCGCATGGCCGGGTGATGCCAGCCCATTAAGACTTCAGCAAGCGTGGCCGGGGTAGAGGGCAGCAACGTGTCGAAGATGAAGGACTTGTCATGGTCAACCGGATGATTGCGCTTGGCTTCGTGCTGCTGCTCACCGCCTGCAACACCATCGAGGGCGCTGGCCGCGACATCAGCAGTGTCGGCCGGGCGATGACCGGCGCGGCCAACGAGGCGAAGGACGACTAAATCCTTCGTGCATCTTGATGCGGAAAACCGGTACCCACTTTTCCGCGATGCACTCTAAACTGCCGCGTCTGCCCGGGCGCGGCGCCGTTCGGTGAACCAGATCCCGATGATCGAGAGCTCGTAGAGCAGGATCAGCGGGATGGCGAGCGCCACCTGGCTCCACAGATCGGGCGGGGTGAGCACGGCGGCCAGGATGAAGGCCATCACCACGGCATAGCGCCGGCCGGCGATCAGCTGCTTGCGGCTGACGATGCCGGCACGTTCCAGCAGCATCAGCAGCACCGGCAGCAGGAAGGCGATGCCGAAGGCGAGGATCAGGCTCATCACCAGATCGAGATACTCGCCCATCGCCGGCAGCGCCTCGCGGTTGATGCCATCGGCGCCGCCCAGCTGCTGGAAGCCGAGGAAGAAGCGGAAGGCCGCCGGCATCACGCCATAATAGGCCAGCGCCGCGCCGCAGGTGAACAGCACCGGCGTTGCCAGCAGGAAAGGCAGCAGCGCCTTCTGCTCGCGCTTGTAGAGGCCGGGCGCCACAAAGCGCCACAGCTCGTTGGCGATCAGCGGGAAGGCGATGCAGAAGCCGGCGAAGGCCGCCACGCGGATCTCCACGAAGAAGGCTTCATAGAGCTTGGTGTAAATGAGCCGCGCCCCGGAACCGGAGGCATCGACCAGCGGTTGCACGAGGAAATCGAAGATGCGCCCGGCCTGGCTGAAGCACACCCCGAAGGCGATAACGAAATAGACGACACAGCGCAGCAGGCGCCCCCTGAGCTCGATCAGGTGATCCATCAGCGGCGCCTTGCTGGCGTCGATGTCGGCGCGGTCAATCTCTTCGTTCATGCCGCTTCGCCGGGTTCTGTCGGGGCAACAGCCTTCTTCGCCCGCGGCTTGCGCGGCTTCTTCACCGGCGGCGCATCGGCGACGGGCGGGCTGGTCTGCGGATCGGGCAGGCCCTCATAAGCCGGATCGAGTGGCACCGGGCCAGACAGATCGGCCAGCGACAGATCAGGCAGGGCGTTTTCCGGCAGCGCCGTGGCCTTCATGATGGCCTCGTTCTGCTGGGCCCAGATCTTCTGCATTTCCTCCAGCTCGGCCTCGCGCATCATGGCGTCGAAACCGGTGCGCAGGTGGCGGCTCATGGCGCGGCCCTTGCCCACCCACTGGCCCACCCAGCGCATCGCCTTGGGCAGGTCCTTCGGGCCGATGACCAGCAGGGCCACCAGCGCGATCAGCGCCAGTTCAAGGGAATCGATGCCGAACATGCCTCTGGCTCAGCCCTGAAGCGGGCTCAGCGGCGCGCGTCCTCGCCCACCGGGTTGGCGGCGCTGGGCGGCGCGGAAGTCACCTGCGGCGGGGCCTGCGTGTTCTGGGAAGGCGGCGTCTCGGGATCGTTCAGCCCCTTCTTGAAGCTGTTGATGCCCTTGGCAAAATCGCCCATCAGATCGGAAATGCGGCCACGGCCGAACAGCAGCACGATAACCAGGATGACCACCAGCCAGTGGGTGAGGCTGAACGAGCCCATGCGCTGAAACCCTTATCGTTGGTGTGGGGTGTTACCCCTCGTCTCTTACGCCCAAGGTGGGGCCATTGCCAGCCTTTGCGAGTGCGTTATCACAGCCGGATCAGGCGGCGCCCGAAGCTTTGCCCGCTGAACAGGCCGCAGAAGGCCTCCGGCAGCCGCTCGATGCCGTCGAAGATGTCCTCGCGATACTGCACCTGCCCCGCCTTGATCAGCCCGGCCAGCTCGGCCTGCGCCGCCGGGAATTGCGGCAGATCATCGAACACCACCAGGCCTTCCATGCGCAGCCGCTTGCCGATGAATTCGCGGGTGTTGTGGATGCCGGGCGCTTCGGAGGGCGTCAGGTTGTAATCCGCCACCTGGCCCGAAATCACGATCCGCCCCTTCATCCGCATCACCGGCAGCGCGCGATCGACACTGGCGTTGCCGACATTGTCGAACAGCACGTCCCAGCCATCGGCACTGGCTTCGGCGAACTGCGCCTCGAAATCCGGTGCCTTGTAATCCAGCGCCGCATCGAAGCCGCAGTCCTCGGTGAGCCAGCGGCATTTCTCGGCACCGCCGGCGATGCCCACCACCTTCGATGCGCCCCAGATCTTCGCCAGCTGCCCCGCCGTCGCGCCGACCGGTCCGGCGGCGCTGGTCACCAGCACGCGCTCGCCGGCCTGCATCTGCGCCACCCGCTTCAGGCCAAACCACGCCGTCATCCCCGGCACGCCCAATATGCCGTTCCACAGACTGAGCGGCACGTCCAGATCAGGCACCTTGGCGAGATAGCCGCGCCCGTTCGACACCATGTGCGTCGCCCAGCCGGTGCCCATCACCAGTTCGCCGGGCGCGAACTTCGGGTGGCGGCTCTCGATCACCTCGCCCACCGCAAAGCCATCAACCAGTGCGCCGGGCTGCAGCGGCGGCGCGTACGACGCGCCCGGCGACAGGCGGGAGCGCGTGCCGGGATCGCAGCTGATGAAGCGGTTGGCGATCAAGAGCTGGCCCTCCTCCAGCGCCGGGATCGGCAGTTCCTCCAGCCGGAAATCTTCCCGGGTCGGCGCACCCACGATGTGCCGCGCCAGCACGATGCGTTTCATTGTCCTGCCCGTCATGCCACTCTCATCCCTCAAACCCGGAGCCCATCATGGACCAGCGCATCAGCATCGTCACCCTCGGCACCGACAACATGGCGCGCGCCGTTGCCTTCTGGGAAGCGATGGGTTGGCCGCGCAAGATGAAGAAGTGGGAGGCCATCGCCATGTTCCAGTGCGGAACCATGGTGCTGGCCATCTACCCGTTCGACAAATTGGCCGAAGACTGCGGGATGCAAGAAGCTTTTGAAGATCGCGCCGTCCGGCGCGGGGGCCCGGGCTTCGGTGGCTTCACCCTCGCCCACAATGTCGGCAGCAAGGCCGAAGTCGACGAACTCCTCGCCCGCGCTGTTGCCAACGGCGCCACCCTGCAAAAACCCGCCCACGATGCCTTCTGGGGCGGCTACTCCGGCTATTTCTGCGATCCCGACGGGCACCCGTGGGAAGTGGCCTACAACCCGTTCATGAAATTGGGGCCGGATGGGGCGGTGGCGCTGGGGGATTGAACATGCTTGAACTCACCTGCCAGTGCGGCGATGTCCGGGTCGCTGTTGCTAGCCTCCCGGCATTTGTCCACGATTGCAATTGCACCCTGTGCAGCAAGACCGGCGCGCTCTGGGCCTATTATCACCCGGATGACGTGACCGTTGCCGGCACTACCGCCAGCTACCAGCGCCGCGACAAACCGGAACCGGGCGTGGCGATCCATTTCTGCCCGACCTGCGGCGCCACCACACACTTCACTCTGACGCCGGCCGCCATCGCGGTGCATGGCGATGTGCAGTGCGGGGTCAACATGCGGCTCACCGATGAGCGGGAGTTGACCGGCGTGGAATTGCGCTACCCCGATGGCCGGGCGTGGAATGGCAGCGGCGGATTCGGCTATGTGAGGGAACCGCGCATCCTGGGCCGGTAGACCGGGCACCACGCTACCCCAACTGCTCCCCCAGCAACGCCAGCGCCGCCACCGCAAACGCCACCATGTTCGCCTGCCGGTCGCTCGATCCCGTCGCGATGGTGCGGGCCGCTTGCGCCGGGCCGCTCACTGCCACCACATCATGCCCGGCGGCGTGGCCATAGGGATTGCCGTTTGGCCCGGCCGCGCCGGTTTCGCCGATGCCCCAAGTGGTGCTGTGCTGTTTGCGGATGGTTTCGGCCATCAGCAGCGCGAAGGGTTCGGTGGCCGACATAAGCCCACGCACATCCTCCCGCCGCAGGCCGAGCAGCCGGTGGCGGGCGCGCGGCGTGTAGACCACCGCGCCGCCCAGATACCAGGCCGAAGCGCCGGCCACGCTGAGCAGCGCCGCCGAAATCAGCCCGCCGGCGGCGGATTCGGCCACCGCCACGGTATGCCCACGCGCCTTCAATTGCGCGCCGACGCGGGCGGCGGTGGCGAAGAGGATGTCCATGGTCATACCGGGCAGCCTGCCGGGCACGGCCGCTGCTGGCAAGGGTGCCACGGCCGGAAGCGTGAGCAGCAGAAAATTAATATAAATTTTACGTGACTGAAAGTTTTTGATCCGCTACCGAGTGCATCAACCATGCGATTGATAAGGGTCGAGA